>Ga0209467_1001154_pt1 | contig 25025 bp, 20 predicted proteins | sample Higcelwee11metaG_FD_187175 | JGI IMG/M metagenome (GOLD analysis project Ga0209467, IMG submission 187175) | Freshwater pond sediment microbial communities from the University of Edinburgh, under environmental carbon perturbations - High... | ecosystem: Environmental > Aquatic > Freshwater >... | reverse complement strand
AGGGGTTGACGATACTGTCTGCCCAAAATGCAGACAGAAGGTTGTAGACAGGAGCGGATACCGGATAGTGAGCAACATAATTAAAAAAGGCGCATGCACCTGCGGCAACACCATCCCGGGTGTATGGATCTGATTTCATATAAAGAGTGACAACTACTGCGAATGAAGCTGGCTGATGCAAAAAAGAGGGCTCTTGAGCTCAGGAGAACAATAGATGAACATAACCACAGGTATTACGTACTTAATCAGCCTGTTATCTCCGACTTCGAATTTGACCTGATGCTTAATGAGCTTCAGACTATTGAAAAGAATTTCCCTGAGCTTGTCACCTCTGATTCCCCGACAATGAGGGTGGGCAGTGACCTCACCGAAGAGTTCATACAGGCTGAGCATAAGTGGCCTATGCTGTCGCTTGCCAACACTTACAGTCCTGATGAGGTGGCCGGTTTTTGCGAGAGGGTCAGGAAGACATTAGGGTATGAGCCTGAGTATGTCTGTGAGCTCAAGTATGACGGGGTCTCTATCAGCCTCAGCTATGAGGATGGCTCACTTGTCAGGGCTGTCACCCGTGGCGACGGCACGGTGGGTGATGATGTCACCGTAAATGTCAGAACTATCAGGAGCATTCCTGTCAGGCTTAATGCTGCCGGTATTCCCTCCTCCTTCGTCATGCGAGGCGAGATCTACCTGCCACGCAAGGGTTTTGAGGAGATGAATGCCGCCCGTGTGGTCCGCGGGGAGCCTCCCTTTGCCAATCCACGCAACGCTGCCGCGGGCACCCTTAAGTTGCTTGATCCTAAGATCGTAGCCTCCCGGCCGCTTGATTGCTTTCTTTATTACATGCTGGGGGAGGAACTTCCGGCGGGCACGCATTATGATAATATCGCTGCTGCCCGCTCCTGGGGCTTCCGTACCCCCGGTGTCATTCAGCTGTGCAGCGGGATGGATGAGGTCATCAGCTTCATCATGTCATGGGAGACAGCGAGGAAGGGGCTGCCATATGACACTGACGGGGTGGTGGTCAAGGTCAACTCGCTGGAGGCGCAACGGCTCCTGGGGAGCACCGCCAAATCACCCCGGTGGGCCATAGCTTATAAATATGCAGCCGAGCAGGCCGTCACCGAGCTTCTCTCGGTCGACTTCCAGGTAGGCCGAACCGGAAACGTTACGCCGGTTGCCAACCTGCGGCCCGTGCTCCTTGCAGGCACCACGGTGAAGCGGGCCTCACTGCATAACAGTGATCAGATTGAGCTTCTGGGTCTTCATTACGGTGACACGGTGATCATCGAGAAGGGCGGTGAGATAATACCCAAGATTGTGGAGGTTGATGCCGGCAGGCGGGTTACCGCATCGGCGGCAGTCGCTTTCCCGGGAAAATGTCCCGAATGCAGCACCCCCCTGGTGCGCACGGAGGGCGAAGCCAATCACTACTGCCCCAACTACCTGCACTGTCCGCCGCAGATAACAGGACGCATAATCCATTTTGTCTCCAGGAAGGCTTTGGATATAGAGGGACTGGGCGAAGAGACTGTGGAGCTTCTTTACACGAACAGCCTGATACATAATGTGGCTGACCTGTATGATCTCAGGCAGGAGCAGCTGGCCTCACTGGAGAGGATGGGCGACAAGTCGGCGTCAAACATCATAGCCGGCCTCACCGCCTCTCTTGCAGCACCATGGCACCGGAAGCTTTTTGCGCTGGGTATCAGGCATGTGGGAGAGACAGTGGCAAAGACCCTGGCTGCGGGATTTCCTGACATCGACTCCCTTATCAGCGCCACCGGGGAGCAGCTTTCGGCGCTTCCGGAGATTGGTCCGAGGATAAGTGCAAGCGTGACAGAGTATTTCTCGGATGCCGAGAATATTGAAATCATCCGGAGACTCCGTGCGGCAGGGATGACCTTTGAGGGTCCCGTACAAAAGAGTGCGGCAGCAGGCCCCCTTGCAGGCAAAAACGTTGTTGTGAGCGGCACCTTCGAAGGTTTCACCCGTGACGGCATCAAGGCAGCGATTGAGGCTTCAGGCGGGAAGGTAACTGCGTCTGTTTCAGGAAGTACCTCCTTCATAGTAGCCGGCAGCGATATGGGACCGGCCAAACGTGCCAAAGCCACGGCACTTGGTGTTCCTATAATTACCGAGGAAGAGTTCGTGAAAATGATTAAAGAATAATCAGCTGCCTGCTCCTGATAAAGCAAAAAAAATATAGGTTTGTATTCTGATGGAACTTTTAAGCAATCTCAGGTTAAAAGCCGGCCGGTATCTGCTCCGGCAGCGTCTTGCGTCGCTACGGAGGATGCATCCGGGGTTTAATTTTGAGAATGTAAAGAAAGTCGGCATATTATGGGATGCCTCCTTTGAGAATGAGTTCCAGCATCTGGCAGCGCTCAACAGGCAGCTTGCCGAGATGGGTAAGAGTGTTGAGGTGATGGTGTGGATTCCTGGCAAGGTTGTCCCCGACAGGCTTACAGGGCTTACTTACATGAAGTTCCTCAGAAGGGCTGATCTCAACTGGGCTTACATGCCCGTTTCTGAGGATGCAAAGCAGTTTATGGAAACCAGGTTTGACCTGCTCATAGATATCAATCCCTCGTCGCTCTTTCAGCTCAGTGCGCTGGCGGCGCTCTCACCGGCGCCGATGAAGGCAGGTCCTGATGTGACTGATGAGCCGGGAAAGACGCCCTATGACCTGATGATTAAAACCCCGAAGCCCTTCAGCACCGCGCTCTTCATTGAACAGACAATGCATTATCTTTCAATGATCAGCAGCACGGAGACCAGGGCTTAACAAATCAAATACACATAAGGAATATCAGATGATGAAGAAATTCAAGGGGACGGGTGTGGCAGTTGTCACGCCATTCAAGAGTGACCTGAGCATTGACTTTGCTGCTATGGGCAGGATACTTGAACACCTTATCTCCGGGGGGGTCAGCTATATTGTCCTGCTGGGCACCACGGGTGAAGCGCCCACGCTTGGCAAGGATGAGAAGAGCGCCCTCCTGGCATACACGGTTGAAACTATAGGGGGCCGTATTCCGCTGGTGCTCGGTGCAGGGGGAAACAATACCTCTGAGATAGTCAGCAGCATCCGGTCTGCTGATCTTTCAGGCGTTGATGCCATCCTGTCTGTAGCTCCATACTACAACAAGCCCTGCCAGAAGGGTCTTTACCAGCATTTCAGGCAGATCTCAATGGCCAGTCCGGTGCCTGTCATCCTCTACAATGTTCCGTCGCGTACAGCAAGCACCATCCTGCCCGAAACATGCCTGCAACTGGCAGGGGACTGTGAAAATATCATAGGCATAAAAGAGTGTTCAGGCAGTTTCGAGAACGTGATGAAGATCATCAGGGACAAGCCTGCCGAGTTCCTTGTGATTTCCGGCAATGATATGGATATTCTTCCTTTTGCTGCTGCAGGCGGCTCAGGCGTTATATCAGTACTGGCCAATGCATTCCCGGCTGAATGCAGTGAGATGTCACAACAGGCTCTTAAGGGTAACTTCAAAATAGCCAGAGAATTACAACTTAAGTACCTTGAGCTTACTGAGATGCTTTTCGCCGAAGGCAATCCCGGTGGCATTAAAGCCATGATGAGTTTCATAAATCTCTGCCAGAATTATCTGCGTCTGCCGCTTGTCCCCGTAAGCAGGTCACTGCAAGCCAGGATCGCCAAAGCTGTGGATGCCGTCAGAAAATAACCGACCCCCGTTTCGCTCAGGCGCCAGCAGCATCACCAAGGCCCTGACCATGGCAGTGTTTGTACTTCTTGCCGCTGCCGCACGGGCACGGGTCGTTTCTCCCCACCTTCTTGTCAACTCTCACCGGTGCGGTAATCTGTTGTCTCGGCTCCGGTGAGCCTCCTCCACCGCTGCGATAGCTGTCGAAATCGCTCTTCTGGGTCTTCAGCCTGCTCATGTCAGCCTGTTTGCGTCTCTGGGCTTCCCTGACGTTGTCAGGCGTGACGGGTATTATACCCTTCATCAGCAGACTGACAACATCATGGTTCACCTTGTTGACCATGGTTTTAAAGAGTTCAAATGACTCGAACTTATAGATGAGCAGCGGGTCTTTCTGTTCGTAGGTGGCGTTCTGAACCGACTGTTTCAGTTCATCCATCTCTCTGAGGTGTTCTCTCCATGCATCATCTATGGTTGCCAGAACAGCAGTCTTCTCAAATGAGCGGAGCAGTTCCCTGCCCGAGCTCTCCACGGCAGTCTTCAGGTTTGTTACCACGTTGTAGGTGCGTACTCCGTCAGTAATAGGGACAACCACATTCTCATATGTGGCTGACATTCTTTCATATACATCTTTAAGTACCGGCAGGGCCGTTGATGAGATTGTATCGCTCTTGCGACGGTAGGCATCAAGCACCTTGGCATAGACCACATCTATGACCTCCTGGTCATTGCTCTTGCTGAAATCGGGCTTTGAAACCGGAGAGTCAACTGAGAGTGACCTGATAAGAGAAAACTGAAACTCATCAAAATCGCCGGTCTCCTTGTTTGTAGTAACGATATTGTCTGTTGCGTCGTACATCATATTTGCGATGTCAACGCTGAGTCTCTCGCCCAGAAGGGCATGACGGCGTTTGCTGTATATGACCTCGCGCTGCGAGTTCATGACGTCATCATACTCAAGCAGTCTTTTCCTGATGCCGAAGTTGTTCTCTTCCACCTTTTTCTGGGCTCGCTCAATCGATTTGGTGATCATGGCGTGCTGTATCATCTCCCCGTCTTTCAGGCCCAGTTTGTCCATTATGCCTGATATCCTCTCCGATCCGAAGAGGCGCATGAGGTCATCCTCAAGTGATACGAAGAACTGTGACGAACCGGGGTCACCCTGGCGTCCGGCGCGGCCTCTCAGCTGCCTGTCAACGCGTCGCGACTCATGTCTCTCTGTTCCTATGATAGCCAGACCGCCTGCCTTCTTCACCTCAGGGGTGAGTTTGATGTCAGTTCCGCGGCCTGCCATGTTGGTGGCGATAGTGACGGTACCGGTCTTACCTGCCTCAAGTACTATATCAGCTTCACGCTGGTGCAGTTTGGCATTGAGCACGTTATGCTTCAAACCCTTCATCTTGAGCATGCGGCTCAGCAGCTCGGATATTTCCACTGAGGTGGTACCCACGAGCACGGGTCTGCCTGCCTTGTTAAGGCTGACGATCTCGTCGATGACGGCGTTATATTTCTCGCGTTTGGTCTTATAAACAAGATCCTCATGGTCGTTTCTGATGACCTTCACATTAGTCGGTATCACAACCACGTCAAGCTTATAGATGTTCCAGAACTCACCGGCCTCGGTTATAGCTGTTCCGGTCATTCCTGCGAGCTTGTGGTACATCCTGAAGTAGTTCTGCAGTGTGATTGTGGCGTAGGTCTGGGTTGATGCCTCCACCTTCACGTTCTCCTTGGCTTCTATAGCCTGGTGGAGGCCGTCTGAATAGCGGCGTCCCTCAAGTATACGGCCGGTCTGTTCATCAACGATCTTGACCTTGTTATCCATGACAACATACTCCACATCCTTTTCAAAGAGTGTGTATGCCTTAAGCAGCTGGGTCATTGTATGCACGCGCTCCGACTTAACTGCAAAGTCCTGGAGCAGCTCATCCTTGGCCCTTACTCTTTCCGTCTCGTCCCTGACGCTCTTTTCAATATCAGCGATCATGCTTCCCACGTCAGGCAGGACGAAGAAGCTGGTGTCTTCCACGGAGCTGGATATAAGGTCATGGCCCTTCTCCGTCAGCTCTATCGAGTTTGCCTTTTCGTCAATAACGAAAAAGAGCTCCTCGGTGACCTTGGGCATCTCCTTGGAGTTATTCTGCATGTATAGATTCTCCGTCTTCAGGAGCAGGGTTCTCACTCCCTCTTCGCTGAGGTACTTGATGAGAGCGCTGCTCTTTGGCAGGCCCTTATAGGCTCTCAGGAGGAGCAGTCCGCCCTTTTCGTTGTCTCCGTCGTTGATGAGTTTCTTGGAGTCGGCCAGCAGCTGTGTCACCAGCTTTCGCTGTGCGCCCACAAGTTTCTCAACCTTGAACTTGTACTCGTCGAACTGGAGTGTGTCGCTCTTGGCTGTGGGGCCGGAGATTATGAGCGGCGTCCTGGCGTCATCAATGAGCACCGAGTCGACCTCATCGACGATTGCGTAGTGGTGTTTTCTCTGGACGAGGTCCTCGGGGTTGATCGCCATGTTGTCACGCAGGTAGTCAAAGCCGAACTCGTTGTTTGTACCGAAAGTGATGTCAGAGTTATATGCCTTGCGGCGTGCGTGGGAGTTGGGTTCATGCTTGTCAATGCAGTCGACTGTCAGTCCGTGGAACTCATATAGCGGGCCCATCCACTCCGAGTCGCGCTTGGAGAGGTAGTCGTTGACTGTTACGATGTGTACGCCCCTGCCTGCCAGGGCATTGAGGAACACCGGCAGAGTAGCCACGAGGGTCTTGCCCTCGCCGGTAGCCATCTCCGCTATTTTTCCCTTGTGCAGAGCCACGCCGCCTACGAGCTGCACATCATAGTGAACCATATCCCACACTATCTCGTTCCCTCCTGCCATCCAGCGGTTCTTCCAGAAAGCCTTCTCTCCCTCAACGGTCACCGAAGGCCTTGTAGCTGCAAGATCACGATCCCAGTCGCGGGCGGTGACCTCAAGCACCTCATTCTCCTTGAACCGGCGTGCTGTCTCCTTGACAATGGCAAAAGCCACGGGCAGTATCTCATCAAGCTTGCTCTCTATCTTTTCGAGAATCAGCTTGTCTATCTTGTCTATCTGGTTATAGAGTTCCTCCTTGCGGTTGACATCCTCCTCGTTCTCAGCGGTTGCCCTGATCTCAAGAATCTGCCTGGCTTCCTCAGCAATATGGTCGCGTATCTCCTTCTTCAGCCCGGCTGTCCTGTCTCGCAATCCGTCATTCGACAGTGCTGCAATTATGGGGGTCTCCTGTCCTATCTTCCCCGCAAACGGATCAATCTCCTTCAGGTCACGTTCTTCCTTGTTGCCCAGGAACACACCCAGGACTTTACTGACAATGCTCATTTACTGTCTTTTTATAAAACTTCCGCAAAATTAATATTTTTTCCGGCCTGAGACATAGAAAAAGGCTGCTGTGGAGATCCACGACAGCCTTTCTTTGAATTTGCGATTTTCGATCTGCGATTTTCGATCTGACTGAGGACTGGTAATTTCTCTATTGCCTGTTGCCTGCTACCTGACCAAAACGTGTGCCAATTGATGGCAGACAGGAGTAGTCTTTAGCCCCTCAGCTGCATTATATCACGGTCAAGGAAATAGATGCCGGCATCGCCTGCCAGAGCCAGTTTGTCGATTATAAGCTGTACGCTTGTCTCCTCTTCAACCTGCTCTTTTACAAACCACTGTATCCAGTTGGTGGTTGCGTAATCGTTCTCGGCAATGGCTGCTGCCAGAACCTCATTGATGCTTGCAGTGATGAACTGTTCATGTTTCAGCACCTCTTTGAAAACCTCGTGTATGCCCTTGAATTTTACCGGGGGCTGTTTGAATGCGGGGATTAATGCAGCGCCGCCGCGTTCGTTTACGAATTTGATGAATTTGAGCATGTGCATTCTCTCTTCATCTGCCTGTGCATAGAGCCACGCAGCTATGCCGGCCATGCCTTTGTTCTCTGCCCATGAAGCCATGGCCAGGTAGAGGTTTGATGAGAAACCTTCTCTTTCGATCTGCCTGTTGCAGATCTCTTCAACTTTCTTTGTTAACATATTATTGAATATTTAATGGTTCATTTTTCTTCATAAACAAGCAGCGGACGATAATGTTTAGCCCAGCATCTCCTTTACTTTCTGGACCAGTTCAGAAGGGAGGAAGGGTTTGGGGAAGACATGATCTGCTCCCAGTTTGCTGGCCATCAGCAGGTAGCTTCCGGGGCCGGCCATGCCGCCTCCGCTGATTGCAATCACGATTGTTGATGGCTTTATCTCCTTGATTTTCATTATCACCATAAGGCCATCCTCCTCCGGCATAAGGAGGTCAGTGATGACCAGGTCAATCACCGAGGGGCGGAATTTGGCCAGGGCCTCCCTCCCGTCGCCGGCGGTTATGACTGTATACTTTCGCTTCTCGAGGGAGTCCCTCAGCATCTCGCGCAGAACAGCGTCATCCTCAACAATCATTACTCCTGCCATTTCTTTCCTTGTTATGCTTAAGGTTCCCGAAGGTAGGGTTTTTCGGGGAGAGAGCCAAATTTCACCGCAGGAATAAGCACATCAATCACTGTGCCTTTGCCTGTCACGGAGCTGACAGCAAGTGTACCATTCATCTCACTGACAATATCGCGCACAACAGTCAGTCCGAGTCCGGTTCCCTGCTCCTTTTTCCCTTCAGTAAAGAATGGTTCAAATATCCTTGCCACGGTTTCCGGTTCCATGCCTGTTCCTGTGTCGGCAAAGCGAATCCGGGCGTGGTCTGGTCCTGCGTCTGTCTCCTGTGACTCGCCGGGCTTGCCGGGCTCAACTAGACCGGCCTCTCTTCTCCCTGCCTCACTGGCGTGCAGTGCTTTGCCGCTGGCGACAGTATCAAGGGTTACTGTCAGGCTGCCACCGGCCTCTTCGATTGACTGAAGGGCGTTGACTGCAATATTCAGGAAGACCCTGAAGAGCTGGGCCGGGTCAACCTCAACAAAAATATCCGGGTTGGTTATATTTTGCGTAACCTGGATGTTACTGCGAACTGAAGGCATTATAAAATCGATTGTCTCTGTGATGACATCGCCAACCCTGACCGGTATCTTCCCGCGTTGAGAGCTGCGGCTGAGATCAAGCATCTGTCCTGTAAGGGTCCTTGCCCTGTCGGCTGCCCCGATGATCCTGCTTATATTGCCGGCAGCCGGGGAGTTATCATCGATGCTCTCAAGGGCCATCTCGGCGTAACCATAGATGACTGTAATGATTGTATTAAGGTCATGGGCAATGCCTCCGGCAAGTGAGCAGATCCTTGCTGCAGGGTCTGTGTTGTTGCCTTGAGCAATACCGGTGGTCCCGCTTTTTCCTTTTGTCTTATCGGTTGTCACAGGGTGCAGGTAAACAGTCTAGTCAAAGTCGAGGTTAAAGGTTTTCTTAAGGTCCTTCAGCGACGGATTTTTCACGGCCAGGTGGTTGAACTTCTGTTCGGGCGAGTAGAGTATCTCGCCTCTCTCGGTGGCCTCCACCGTAGTCTGCAGCCTCAGGGTGCTGTTATGCAGCACCTGGCGCAGGTGATTCTCCAGTCGCGCCCGGTAGTTATGGTCGAAGGCCTCCTTGAGGGTGGTGTTGTCAAGTTTCAGTACTACAGTCTTGTCAGGAAGCAGTTCCGGTGACACGGCGGAGAGGGTCACGGCAATTCTGGGGCTCTCCTCCTTAATGCCTGCAGCAAACTCAGTCCATGCCAGCTTCAGCTCCTCAGGGGTGAACTCTTGCGTCTCACCGGGTGCCAGGGTATCAGGAGCGGGCTCACTTACAATGCTTTCTTTTTGTTTTGGAGCTGATGTGATATTCTTAATGGATATTTGCTTTGGGTCGTCATCCTTCTGACTGCCTTTTGGAGCTGCGGCGGCAGTTCCCTGTGCTGCAGCAGATGGTTTCACAGAGGCCGTAGCCCCGGCGGGGGTCGGTGACGAGACTTTTATTTCAGGCTCGTCGTCGTAGGGTTGGGGTTCAGCTTTTTTTTTTGACTCTTCTGTTGCTTTCTCCTGCGACAGGTGGCACATGCGCAGCAGTGCCAGCTCAATATGCAGACGCTGGTTCTTGCTGGCGCGGAAATTCAGCATGCACTGTGATCCGATGTCAAGAGCCTCATAGATAAATGAGAGCGGAGCCCTTACGGCCTGTTCACGGTAACGCTGCCTGATTGAAGGTGATGTCTCAAGAAGCCTGACAGTAGCCTCATCACGACTCACCAGCAGGTCCCTGAGATGGTTATTCAGGCCTGCCATGAAGTTGTACCCGTCAAAGCCCTTGTTAAGGATCTCGTTGAATGTAAGCAGAACCGCCGACACATCTCCACCCATGGCTGCGGCCGTAATCCTGAAATAGTACTCATAGTCAAGCACATTCAGGTTGGCGATGACATCGCCATAGGTTATTTTCTTACCGCTGAAGCTTACTATCTGGTCGAAGATGGAGAGCGCGTCGCGCATGGCTCCGTCGGCCTTGGTGGCTATCACGTGGAGTGCCTCATGTTCAGCCTGTACTCCTTCGTTGCCGGCAACCCAGCTCAGTCGCTGTACGATGTCATCAACGTTAATACGGTTGAAGTCGAAAATCTGGCAACGTGAAAGGATAGTGGGTATGATCTTATGCTTCTCGGTGGTGGCCAGGATGAATATTGCATGTGACGGAGGCTCTTCGAGGGTCTTCAGGAAGGCGTTGAAGGCCTGCGTTGAGAGCATGTGCACCTCATCTATTATATATACGCTGAACTTTCCAATCTGTGGAGGTATCCTCACCTGGTCAGTCAGGTTCCGGATGTCGTCAACGCTGTTGTTGGAAGCCGCATCGAGCTCATGTATGTTGAACGATGCCTGGGAGTTGAATGAGGTGCACGACTCGCATTTGTCGCATGCCTCACCGTCAGGTCCGGGGCTTGAACAGTTGATGGTTCTTGCGAAAATCCTCGCGCAGGTAGTCTTTCCGACCCCCCTGGGGCCGCAAAAAAGATAGGCCTGTGCAAGAAAATTATTCCTTATCGCGTTCTTTAGTGTAGTGGTTATGGTATCCTGCCCCACAACCATATCAAATGTGGCAGGCCTGTATTTTCTGGCAGATACAATGAAGTTATCCATAGCGGGTATCAGCAGTCTGTCTGGTTTATCAGTCACAAATATAGTCAAATAGTTGCGGGAATATTTTTTTTTAAGATTTATTGTCTTACTTTTGCAACCCGATTTATTAACACAATTATAAACTAAAAAAGAGATGTTGAATCAGTACGAAACCGTTTTCATTGCAACTCCCGTTTTGTCTGAAAATCAGATGAAGGAAGCGGTTCAGAAATTCAAGAAGATCATCACTGACAACGAAGGTGAGATCATTCATGAAGAGAACTGGGGTCTGAAGAAACTCACTTATCCCATCCAGAAAAAATCGACAGGATTTTATTACCTGGTCGAGTTCAGGGGGCAAGGTGAGTTGGTAGATAAATTAGAAGTGCAGTACAGGAGGGATGAGAGGATCATCCGTTTCCTGACCTTCCGTATGGACAAGTATGCTGTTGAGTATGCTGAGAAGAAGAGAAGAATGAAAGAAACCGAAAAAGTCAGGGAGGAGTAATCATGGCACAGAACAACTCAGAGATCAGGTACCTGACACCCCCTACAGTAGAGATCAAGAAGAAGAAATACTGCAGGTTCAAGAAGAACAAGATCAAGTATATTGACTACAAGGATCCCGAGTTCCTCAAGAAGTTTCTCAATGAACAGGGCAAGATTCTGCCTCGCCGCATCACCGGCACCTCGCTCAAGTATCAGCGCAGGGTGTCCAAGGCCATTAAGCGTGCGCGTCATCTTGCATTGCTTCCGTATGTTGCTGATCTTTTAAAGTAAAGGAGGAAGAGACATGAAAATTATTCTCACGCAGGATATGGAGAAACTTGGTCTTAAGAACGATATTCTTACCGTCAAGACCGGTTATGCAAGGAACTATCTCATTCCAAAGGGATATGCCAAACAGGCTACTGACTCTGCCGTCAAGGTTCACAATGAGAACCTGAAGCAGAGGGCGCACAAGGAAGAGAAGATCAAGGGTGAAGCTGAGAAGCTTGCTGCCAAACTCGCCGCCTTAAGGTTGGTGATAGGCGCCAAAGTCAGCACCGCCGGCAAGATCTTCGGTTCAGTCAATACAATTCAGCTGGCTGAGGCCCTGAATGAAAAAGGATTTGAGATTGACCGCAAGAACATCATCCTTGGCGAAGATGCCATTAAGGAGATCGGAAGCTACAAGGCAGTTGTCAAGCTGCACCGTGAAGTCAAGGTTGATATCAGCTTCGAGGTTGTAGCCGAATAGACTGTCAGGAAACTGTCACGAAAATAATGCAGAGGCGGGTCAGTGACCCGCCTCTGCTGTTTTACTTAACTGCTACAGTCTCGATCTCGATCAGCGCCCCCAGTGGCAGGCCCTTGACGGCAAATGCCGCCCTTGCCGGCTGGTCTGAGGTATAGAACCGGGCATAAACCTCATTCATGGCTTTGAAATCGGACATATCAGAGAGAAGGCAGGTAGATTTCACAACGTCATTCAGGGTATACCCGGCTGCCGTCAGGATTGCCCTGATGTTTTTCAGCGCCTGTGTGGTCTGTTCGGTTATTCCGCCCTCAACGATCTTGCCGGTGGCCGGATCGATCGGCACCTGTCCGGAGATGTAAAGCGTACCGTTGGCTTCCACGGCCTGGCTGTACGGACCAATGGCTCCCGGTGCGCCGGTTGTGCTGATAATTCTTTTCATTCCTGATGATTTTATTTCGTTAATAATTCTCATGGTAATCCTTGCGTCTTTCGTATTTAAGATCCTGTAACATACTGGCCTTGGCCCTGATTGTGAAGTTCCAGCTCTTCATATATCCCACGGGAATCCATGAAAAGCTCATCTCCCAGCAGTGGAGGTCGCGTGAGATGCCTATCCTTGTAGGTGTGATCTCGTTCTGCCTGATGTCGTAGCCTGTGTTGTATGTTATTGCCATCTTCGGTGTCAGCCTGACATCGCCCGATAATGACATTGTCTGGGTAATGTTCGTCCTCAGGCCTGGCTTGCTGTAGCTGAAGTTATAGGCCACCCTGAGCGACCACGGCACGTCAAACCTGACATACCCGAACTCATCGAGGTTATTGGCAGACAGCGGCAGGTTCCTGCTGGGGCTGTCGCCATCCGCACCGGCCTCTCCTGCAGGCTGGCCGGCACCCTGTCTGCCTGTAGCTCCCATATTCTGTTGCTGACTGTCACTATCCTTTCCTCTCAGCAGCCGTCCCAGGTCAAAGTCGAGACTCATACTCATGCTTGTAAGCCTGGCAAGCCCCTGGCCCTGGGTGACCGCAGCCCTCGAGATTGCCGTTCCCTTGTCACTGAGGGCGTACAGGTTGAAGGTGCTGCTGGCCTGAAGGTTGATGTTCTCGGCAAGGGTGGTGCGGAAAGACATGCCTATTGGCGACCAGTTCAGCGAGTCAGAGAAAATATTGTAGGATGTGTTCAGCGAGAGGCTCTCAATCAGCTTGATCTTCTTTGGTTTGCCAGTAGTATCATTTTTTGTGAAGACCTTGGCCTCAAGGATATTGGATAGCCCGAATGAAACGGATCCTGACCTCATCCCGGTTGAGGGTGTGCCGTAGATGCTGCCCTCGTAGATGGAATACTCACGGGTGTTGCCCAGTGTATCATACTGTACCGTCTTTGACATGTCAGTCGACAACCTTCCGGATTCGGGTGAATAGGAGAATCCAATTGAAGGTTTCATCACATGCCTTATTGATTCCACCCGCGACCCTTTTTTTGTAAACTGAAATGTTCCGTATACCGACGGATTGAATGAGGCGCTGACTGTTGGCACGAGGGCCTGTCCGTAGGTAATGCCCCTGATTGTATCATTGATGACTGACGGGATGACCCTGCCCCTCGACTCATCGTAATAATCGGGGTCCCATCTCTTCTCTATCTGCTGGGTATAGAGCACCCCGGTATAACGCAGCGAGGGTGAGATGGAAAAATTATTGAACGGCCTTATCTGGAGGCTCAGCGGTATCTCATGCTTGAAGCCGTTCTTCATGCTCTTCCACATTGCACTGGTGAAGAAGAGGCTGTCATATGTGTCTATCTTATTGTCAACAGATGCCGTATACTGGGTTGTAAGGTCGTGATACCACCTGGATTTGCCCACCAGCTTCTTGGGCTTAAGCGGATAGATGCGTGAAACGGTGAGGCTGGCCTTGGGAAGGTTGAGCATCATGGTTTTGTTCTGGACGTTCTGCGACTGGTTAAGGCTGGTTGAGAAGCTGAAGGGTGTTCCGGCCCAGTTTCTTGAATAGCTTATGCTCGACTGCCGTGTTGTTGTGACATGGTCGGCAACCTCGTAGCTGTTGTTTCTGTCATAACCGCTGGAGCTCATGTTGACGCTGGCGGAGAAGCGTGAGCCGGGGTTTGCCTTGGCATCCTGGGAATGAGACCAGCTGACGCGGTAGTTGGTCGATTTGCCGTAGTCGGGCAGGCCCTTGTAGCTTGTGATGTTGTTGGCATAGCTGAAGCCGAATGACCCAGAGTAGCGGTACCTGACCCTGTAGGAAGTGCCTGCGTCAGCAAGCCATGTGCCATTTGTATAGATAGACCCCGTCAGCTTAAGGTCGAAATAGTCGTTCAGGGCGAAGTAGTATCCTCCTCCGGAGAGATTATAGCCCCTGCGTGCCTCCTGGCCGTACTTGGGCATGATGATGCCGGATGCTCTCTTCTGCTGTACCGGGAAGAAGCCGAACGGGAGTATCAGCGGAAGGGGTATATCGGCCACAACCATGTATGCCGGCCCTGATACTATCTTTTCCCCCGGATAGACCTTGGCCCTTGGAAGGGCGAGGTAGAAATGGGGCTCCTCGGCGTCGCAGGTGGTGAACTTGCTGCGGTTGACATGCAGTGTGCCATCCTCGTGTCTCTTGGTAGTCTGGCTCTGAAGGAACCCTCCCTCCTGCTCTGTGGTGACATTGCTTATCACCCCCTTCTTCGACTTGAAGTTGTAGGTCAGTTCTTTTGATTCGAACTCCTCCGATCCGTCCTTATAGATAGGTTTACCCGTCATCTTGCCTGTCGAGTCTATCCTTCCGGTGGCATAGACTGACCCGGTCTCCAGGTCGAGGACAATTGAGTCGGCTGTGAGTACTATGGTACCGTAGGTTACCTGGGCGTTCTGCACCAGGCTGACCTTTTTGGTGCGGAGGTTTGTCTTCATGTATCCGTCGGCATTGTATACAATAGGTTCGTCAACGGCTTCAGGAGAGATTATCAGTGGCAGCTTCTCACCAGCCGTATCCTGCTGTGAGGCCAGTTCCTCTGAGATCATCTCAGTTGCCCGGATAAAGGGTGCATCAACCAGGCCCTCTTCAGTGACCCCGGAAGTATCAGGGATCTCTGCAGGGATCATTCCGCGGGGAACAGTCCTGAGAGTGTCAGGTAACCTGGTCGGAAAGGCTGCAGGGATGGTGTCAGGCACTACAACGGGCTGAGCTGCCGTTCTGGCTGGCTCCTGCGCACACAATGCCGCAGAGAAGAGAAGCGGCATGAAAATTGTCACAATCAATCTTTGTGCGTGAAAATGCAAGTTAAATGCTATTTTTGCGTAGTTGTAATGCATATCGGGCATGCAAGCGACAAAACTAATTAAAATTCTCAAGGCAGTAATGCGGCATAGCACCAAAATAAGAGGGTTAAAAGATATTCTGATATGGACCTTTGCACTGGCATCAATTACCATGCCAGCAAGCCTCTGGTCGCAACCGGTACCCGCCGAAAATGAATGGGTGGTGGTGATTGATGCAGGGCACGGCGGCAGAGACCCCGGAGCAGTCGGAGCCATTTCTAAGGAGAAAAACATTAACCTTGCTGTGGCCCTCAAGGCCGGCAAGTATATCAGTGATAACCTTAAGGATGTGAAGGTCATCTACACCCGCACTGACGACACCTTCCCGGGACTGGCTGAGCGGGCTGAAGTTGCCAACAAGCACAAGGCCGACTTATTTATCTCCATCCATTCAAATGCCATAAGCGACAAGCGTTTCACAGGCGCAGAGACATACGTACTGGGCCAGACTATGGATGATGCCAACCTCCAGGTGGCCATGAAAGAGAACTCTGTGATAACTTTTGAAAAGGACTATAAGACCAAGTATGAAGGATTTGACCCCAATTCAGCGGAGTCCTACATCATCTTCTCACTGATGCAGAACACCTATCTCAAGCAGAGCACTGAATTTGCCACGATGGTCCAGAATCAGTTCAGGGACCGTGTCGGCAGGAAGGACCGTGGTGTGAGGCAGGCCGGATTTGTGGTCCTGTGGAGAACAACAATGCCGTCAGTACTGATTGAGCTTGGTTTCATCTCCAATCCTGACGAGGAGAAATATCTCAATTCGGCACAGGGGCAGGATTATCTTGCCTCGGCCATTTACCGTGCCTTCAGGGATTACAGGCAAACAATTGACAGCCGGTCCGGAATCAGGGCCGGAACTACTGTCCGGGTGGCTGAGACCAGGGAAGAAGTATCCGGCAGTGCCGGCAAGCCAGCGGCAGGCATAGATGCCAGACAGGTTGATGACACTGCCGGTAAGCCGGTGGCGGTCAGTGATGGCAGGCCTCTGAATGACAGCACAGTAAAACCCGGCATCCAAGTGGATTCCAGGCAGGCCGGCGACAGTGCCGCAAAACCCGCTGCCACCGTCATAAACAGTGAAACCACCCCTCCCGGGCAGCAGACCGGCACGCCGGCAAAGGAAAATCATATCACTCCTGCAACTGCGGCAGACGACATTCTTTTTATGGTACAGATCTCTGCTATGCCCAGGAACAGGGAGATGACCCAGAGCCAGCTGAAGGGCCTTGAAACAGTAACAAGGATAGAGGATGGTGAACGGACAAAGTATGCTGCCGGCAAATTCCAGGTTTATGATGACGCACTGAAATACAGGCGCATTCTGACCTTACGGTACCCGGATGCCTTTGTTATTGCCGTCAGGAACGGAAAGACAATGCCTCTCAGAGAGGCCATCGAAGCAAAAAAACAAAAGTAAACACTATATGAAGATATCTCACGAGGTCAAAGTAGGAGCCGTAGCGGTAATAACAATCGGCGCCTTCATCCTTCTGTTCAACTTTCTTAAAGGTACCGCCCTGTTCACAAGTACGGACACCTATCATATTGTCTACGACAACATTGCGGGCCTGACAGAGTCGAACCCGGTGGAGATCAACGGCTACCAGGCCGGTGTGGTGCAGGATATAAGACTCATCAATGACGGGTCAGGACTGATACTGGTCTCACTCTCGGTAGACAGGGGTTTCAAAGTCCCCAATGACTCCAGGGCGGAGATTACAACGGCTACGCTCATCGCAGGAATGAAGGTGGTTATTCGCATGGGCACAAGCAACACCATGTCACACAACCACGATACCCTGGACGGCTATGTAGCCACCTCAATCATTGACAGGCTCAGCCAGACGATCTCACCCCTGGAAGGGAACATTACAAGCATGATTGTCACGCTCGACTCTGTAATCTCGGCGCTTAATGATGTCTTCACTCCTGCGATGACGGAAGATATCCGTTCGGCCATGTCGAATGTAAGCGATGTTACGGCCGACCTGAAGGAGGTGTCAGCCAGCGGAAAGGATGACCTTGCCGGCGCCATCAATGATCTTAAGGTATTCACGGCAATGCTCTCCGCCAACAGTTCCACCCTTGATTCGACCCTGAAGAACATAGAGGAGATCTCGGGCGCGGTGGCAGATGCTGACCTTGGCACTTCACTGGCCTCGCTAAGGTCATCGCTGGCAAATCTGGACGGAATTGTCAAGGGAATAGATAACGGTGAAGGGTCGGCAGGAAAGCTTGTGAAAAACGACAGTCTCTACACAAACCTGAACAATACCCTCTACAATCTTGACCTTTTGCTGCAGGATTTGAAGGACAATCCTAAGAAATATGTCCACTTCTCCCTTTTTGGCAAAAAGGCCGAGTGAATTGGCTAAATAGTGCTAAACAGTATTGGATCATGGCGTTGCAGACCCCTTTTCGTAGGGGGGGATGCTTCAGGATAAAAAGACAGTATCATCCTCTATATTTTAATCCGCTGGGAGACATCACCTTCGCCTTATATCACTGATAATGAATACTTTAATTATTTTGACGAAGATTCTCAGGTATAAGGACCTGATGTTCATCACAGTATAAAATAAATGGAAAAGTCAAGCGAAAAAAATTTTTTTTTTTACCTTTTTTTTTACAAATATTGTCCCGGGTTTCAGCACCGCAAAAAAAACAGCGATTTTTTATAATTTCAATCTGAATGAACAAGTCACACGATGAGGTTTGGAACAACTGTCTGGAAATAATTCGTGACATAATTCCTTCGGCCAGCTTTAAAACATGGTTCGAGCCTATTGTTCCTCTCAGGCTCGAAAAGAACATTCTGACAATTCAGGTTCCAAGTCCCTTCTTTTACGAGTACCTTGAAGAACAGTACATTGACATCCTCCGCAAGACTCTGAGGCGTGAGATTGGCAATGAGGCTAAGCTTGAGTACAACATCATCATGGAGAACTCCGGTTATACAAACGGCAAGCCCTATACCGTGAGATATCCTTCGAGGAACAAGTCGGATCTTCAGAACAAACCGATGCAGGTGCCTTTTGAGGCCACCCAGCCTGCCATACGGAATCCGTTTATCATACCGGGCATCAAGAAGCTTCATTTTGACCCGAGGCTCAATCCTGATTACTCGTTTGCCAATTTTGTCGAGGGCGAATGCAACCGTCTGGCCCGTTCTGCAGGCATAGCTGTAGGAAACAATCCCGGCGGCACCGCCTTTAACCCTCTGATGGTTTACGGTGACTCAGGGCTCGGCAAGACCCATCTGGTTCAGGCTATCGGGATTCTCGTAAAGGAGAAGTTCCCCGACAAGACTGTGCTGTATGTAAATGCCAACAAGTTTCAGACGCAGTTTGTCGAATCGATACGTAACAACAACAAGAACGATTTCCTTCACTTCTACCAGATGATTGACGTCCTGATCATTGACGACGTTCATGAGTTTGCCGGTAAGGAAAAGACCCAGGATACTTTCTTCCACATCTTCAACCACCTGCACCAGTCGGGCAAGCAGCTGATTTTAACATGTGACAAGCCTCCGGTGGAGTTGCAGGGCATGGAACAGCGTCTGCTATCGAGGTTCAAGTGGGGTCTGCTTGCAGACCTTCAGAAGCCTGATTTTGAAACCAGGCTTGCCATCCTGCGGAAGAAAGCTTACAATGACGGTATTGAGCTGCCTGATGAGATCTTTGAGTTCCTTGCAGAGAACATCAATTCCAATATCAGGGAACTTGAATCCGGTCTCATATCGCTCTACGCACAGTCGACCCTCAACCGCAAGGAGGTGACTCTTGAGCTGGCAAGGCAGATGGTTGACAGGCTTGTCAACACCCAGCGCAGGGAGATAACAATGGATTACATTCAGAAGGTTGTATGCGAGTACTACAAGATACCCGTAGACCAGATGCAGGGCAAGACCCGCAAGAGGGAGATTGTTCAGGCCCGGCAGGTCTCCATGTATTTTTCGAAGAATCTGACAAAGGCATCGCTGGCAAGCATCGGATCATCTATCGGCGGCAAGGATCACGCCACCGTACTGCATGCCTGCAAGACAGTAAACAACCTCATCGACACTGATCGTCATTTCAGGAACCAGATATTGGAAATAGAGAAAAAATTGAAAGTATGAAAGCAGATCAGCAGTTTCTGCGCGATGAATTCTTTAAGATTTATGGGGACATGGCAACAGAGCCTGTCCTTTTTTATTCACCGGGCAGGGTCAATCTCATTGGCGAGCACACCGACTATAACGGAGGGTATGTCTTCCCGTGTGCCCTCGATTTCGGGACAACGCTGCTTATCCGCAGGGCACAGCGACATGAGATCAGGCTGAACAGTATCAATTTCCCGGGGGAAGTAGTGATACCGATAGTTCTCAATTACCTTCCTGTCCCAAAAAGCTGGACAAATTATCCCGTTGGCGTCATCAATGAATTTGCCAGGAAAGGCATTGCCGTTCCGGGACTGGAGCTTCTCTTTTACGGTGATATCCCCAATGGTGCAGGACTCTCCTCTTCGGCATCCATAGAGATGGTGACCGCCGTGGCGGTCAATGAGCTTACAGGGGCCGGGCTGGAGATGATGGAGATGGTTAAGATGAGCCAGAAGGCTGAAAACGGTTTTGCGGGAATGAACTGCGGCATAATGGATCAGTTTGCCGTGGGCTTCGGGAAGAAAGACCATGCCATCAACCTCAACTGCGACACCCTGGAGTACAGGTATGCTCCTCTCATGCTGGGCAACAGGAGGCTGATCATTACAAACACCAACAAGCGCAGGGGGCTGACTGACTCGAAGTACAATGAGAGACGTTCAGAGTGCGAGAGGGCTGTAGAGCTGATCTCGGAACACCATCCTGTGAGGAACCTCAGCCAGCTTACTGTCAGCGATCTGTGGATGCTCGACGCCTATATAGCTGACCCGGTTGTCAGGAAGAGGGCGAAGCATGTGATCACGGAGAACGGCAGGACCCTCGATGCAATCAAGGCTCTGGAAGATAATGATATCGAGCTTCTTGGAAAGCTTATGAATGAGTCGCATGATTCGCTCTGCACCGATTATGAGGTGACAGGCACCGAGCTTGACACGCTAGTTTATGAGGGACGGAAGCTACCGGGGGTCGTTGGTACCAGGATGACCGGCGCAGGGTTCGGGGGGTGCACAGTGTCAATTGTTGAGAACAGTCGCGCCGATGAATTCATAAGGAAACTCGGCGAGATCTACACGGCCGGGACGGGCCTGACGGCTGACTTCTATCTTCCGGGTATCGGGGATGGGGCGAGGAAAGTCGAAAGTCTGTAAAGTCTTTAAAGTCTGAAGGATTGTCGATTGTCGATTGTCGATTGTCGATTTAAATCGCAAATCGCAAATCGCAAATCGCAAATCCTAATTGGCCTACTGCCTTATTAAAGGTCCTTCACGCATCTGAAGCCGACAGTTTCGCTGCGGTCATAGCCCGGTGAGACCAGCAGCTGTATCTGAGTCCTTGTCAGCGGCTGCGGACCTCCCTGCACGTACCACCAGCTCGATTCAGGTTTGAACCAGCTTCCTCCCCTGATTATATTGAAGTAATAGGCCCCGTTGGAGTAGACATCACCGGTCATCTGCCACACGTTACCGACAAGATCTGCCACGCCGTATGGACTCTCCCCCTTGGGGAAGGCATCCACCGGGGTAGCACGACCAAAGCCGTTGTTGCACTTGGTGGCATGAAACTCGCTTCCCCAGGGCCACTCACGGCCGTTGGTGCCCTGTGCCGCCAGCTGCCACTCAGACTCTGCAGGAAGCCGTTTACCGGCCCAGGCGGCATAAGCCTTAGCATCCTCCAGGCTTACATACACTACCGGATAACGTTCCTGTCCGCTGACAGGCATGCCTCTCTCCCAGTGCTTAAGGTAGTTGGCGGTGTCAGAGGGAATATATCTTGAACCCCTGATGAACCTCAGGAACTCCTCGTTTGTGACAGGGTACCTGTCAATCATGAAACTGTCGACAGCTGCGGTTATATCCTTTCCGGCCAGGGGGTAAGGGACAAAGTCATCCGGGGTGTCAAGCCTGTATGTAATTGTGGCAGCCGGCACCACCACCATTCCCGGGGGTGCCTCAGCAGACCGTGCTGTCCTCTCCGCCGATGAGACGAGCCATGCCTTCCCCGCACCGGGCCTGACAATCCGCTCATCCATCAGTATGCCGTCACTGCCAATGAGTTCTATCACTATCTTTTCGCCTGCTATGCCAAACAGGTCATTGACAGGCATGACTGTATCTGCAGGCGAGGCAATCGCCACAGGCTTGTTCCCATAGCCCGGCATTCCCCGGCTGATAAGCAGGGTGCCCGGCACACCGGCTGAGAGGTGAAGCCTGTTACCTGTAATTTTTGCGCTTATCAGGGCAGGCAGCATCGCAATGCAGTCGACGGAGCTCTCTTGTCTTGTGCCGTTGAATGAGGAGCTCCATCCGGGTGTCTGCACTGATGTCATGAGCTCGCCGTTAATCGTTGTCGCTGCAATCTCCTCGTGTCTCCAGAGGGATACCATGTGGTGGCCGGTGGTATCGCCGGCGCTGAAGAGGGGGCCGCTGTATCCGCGATGATCCATGTTCAGTACAGTATAGAGGGTTTTGGAACCCTCGGTCCACCGGTTAACATAGACCCTGTCTGCCTTGCTGTCAATCAGCGGGGTCCAGTCCATGTCAAGAAAAGCGTCGCTGTTCCTTCGGAGAATATAGGTCGTTCTGGCAAGGTATTCAAGATCAGCATGGTACTCATCACCACGTCCGCCAGGCCTGAACATATTCAGCTCCGTGCCGTAACCATTGAAGAATGCCACGGATATCTCGCGGTGGAGGATATCCTCACCAACGTCTGCCACCCTGAAGATGGCAAAGTCGGGTCTTATAAGCTTATTCAGGTTGAGTTCAGGACTGAGGAACAGGGCGTTGTGCACCCTGGCGGCCACTATGCCGGGCATATCCTTTATCACGGGCATACCCTCGGAGTACATCACCACACCCGGGCGTACCGTATCGGCAATGTATTGCAGTTCAGCTGATGATCTTCCCTCTGTATCCAGCACCACACCGTCGGCGTCGGTTGCCGCGATCATCTCTGCCATGCCACGGAGATGATCCTCCTCCCTGGTGCTTTTGTCCCACGGGTTATAGGCAATAAAGAAACGGCAGTCATTCGCCTTCGCCTGCCGGCTCAGGTGCCTCAGTCCTTCAGTCCCTCCAGGAAGATCTCTGTAGAGATCCCACTGGTTTCTTGCATCGAGGCCGAGACGGGGCCAGGTTGGCCATATGCCGTATACATCAACGTTACCAAAGAGCCTGTTATATCCCGAAAGAAAGTCGCTGAAGCCCGACTCACCCTCGAAGCGGTCATAGTACTCCCTGTCCCATGCCATCTGGAGGATCATCAGGTAACTGTCGCGTATCCAGTTCAGGTCGTTGCGCCTGTAGAGAGTGTCATCAAAGGTTTCAAGGTCATAAAGATATCGCTCTGCGAACATCAGCTTCAGACCGTCATGCCATGATCCCCTGAATATGTCAGCCCAGATGTGGTAGGTGACCGACGCTCCCGGCGGAAGTGCGGTCTGATATCTTTTCATTGTGCCGTTCGCGCTCTTTATGCGGCGTGCGACAGAGCTTACTGACAGGTCTTTGCCGGAATTGAACACCGAGAATCCCATCTCCCACGCATTATCAGGCAGGATGACGCGTACCGGGCTTTTTCCCGGCAGGAAGAGGTTTGCCCTGGCAAGGTCAGGCGGGCCCGAGCCGGTGATGACGGCGCTGTTGCCTTTCTCCCCGAAGGGAACGACATCACTTAACAAAATAGTGTCATTCCAGTTGTTTCGGAAGACCAGCTCAGCCATAAATCCGGGGTGAGAGCCTCCCCTGGGGGTATAAACAGCCTCTGCTCCTCCCGGGAAGATCATAACGAAGCGGCTGCCGGTGAGTCCGGCCGGGACATCATCCGACTCAAAATAGACGCCGTCTATCCGGAAACTGAAGAGGGGTTTGGGTGCAGGAAGACTGACCATGGCGCTGTCATCAAGCACCAGGGAGACCGCGCTGGCACCATTTTCCCTGATAATTCCGAGGTTTTCAAGCGACTGGCCCGATAATGAAATAAATGAGATGAAAAAAAAGAGGAAAAACCGAAACCTTAATGTGCACATGTGAGTTTAATCTGATATTGGGCTTCCCGGGTGAACGGGAGTGCAATTTAAGATATTGTATCTGAAAATAAAAGGAAAGATACAGTGAATGAGCTATTTTAGAGAAATTGTTTAAGGTTGTAGCAGGGATTATGTATTAATTATTACTTTTAGAAATTAGCTGACACACAACTGATGAAACGGATTAGATTCAAAGGCATAACACTCATTATCCTGATTCTTGCGGCGATAATGCTTATGCCCGGTTGTGCATCCACCAAAAAGAATCCCTACCATGCCAGCCGGAAGAATTCCTACATAAACACCTCTCAGCTCGGGCGCAACAAGTACTTCTTCTCCAAAAAGTATCAGAAGAAGCTGTACAAATTCAAGAAAAATTAGATTAATCTTCGCAGACCACCTCAAGGCCGTCCCAGGCCAGGGTTACATTCACCGGCAGCTCCCTGTTGACCTCCTCATGTTTTCCCATCTGATGACCTATATGAGTAATATAGGCCTTCCGCGGTGAGACCTCTTTAATCAGGTCGAGTGCTTCTCCCAGGCTGAAGTGCGAGATGTGTTTCTCTTTTCTCAGGGCATTGATAACCAGGTACCTCACTCCTATCAGTTTCTCCCTTGTCTCCTCAGAGATATAATTGGCGTCAGTTATATATGCCATGTCTCCAATCCTGAATCCAAGTATCGGGAGGCGGTAGTGGAAGATCCGCAGGGGGATTATCAGGTCTCCGCGGATATCAAAATTGTAGTTATCAATAGTATGAAGCTCCATTTTTGGCACACCGGGGTAGTGGTTTTCCGAGAAGACATACGCATACTCTTTTCTTACGGCTCCCTGAACCCTCTCCTCGGCATATATGTCAATTGCTGCCTGGCTCTTGTAATTGAATGCCCGCAGGTCATCCATGCCGGCAATATGATCCTTGTGCTCATGGGTCAGGAGGATTGCATCAAGCTTCTTTACCCTGGCTGTCAGCATCTGCTGCCTGAAGTCGGGTCCCGCGTCAATCACGATTGTGTTTACTGCCGTCTCCACGAGCAGGGAAGCTCTCAGCCTCTTGTCCTTCACGTCATCTGACAGACATACGGGACATTCGCATGCAATCACAGGTACACCCTGCGAGGTCCCGGTTCCTAGAAAGGTGATTTTCACAGTCTCATTTTCGAAGTACAAACATAGCCTGAAAATGAGAGAAGAACAATATCAGAAGTCATTTTGCACCCTGATGGCGATTTCCATATCTTTACAATATCATTCAAACCAGAGATGAGTGGAAGTATTTATATGATTCCCGTCACGCTTGGCAATGCCGATCACAGACTCACCATACCCTCAGGCACGAGGGAGATAACGGCATCGCTGAGGCTCTTCGCCGTTGAGGAGCTGAGGAGCGCCCGCAGGTACCTGAGGAGCATTGACAGGGAATTTCCTGTTGATGAGACTCTCTTTTTTGCTGTCGGGAAGCACTCTGACCCAGCCCTTCTGGGCGACTTTTTTGCAAGGGTTGAAGCAG
>Ga0209467_1001153_pt1 | contig 25034 bp, 22 predicted proteins | sample Higcelwee11metaG_FD_187175 | JGI IMG/M metagenome (GOLD analysis project Ga0209467, IMG submission 187175) | Freshwater pond sediment microbial communities from the University of Edinburgh, under environmental carbon perturbations - High... | ecosystem: Environmental > Aquatic > Freshwater >... | reverse complement strand
AAGCAGAATACCGACAACTCGATGGCCACCGAGAGCATCGCGACCAAGTCTTCTGGTGATGCGGAGCTCGGCGGAAAGTCGGTGATGGAATCGGTGGCCGCGATGAAGGAAATTGCCACCAAGATATCGATCATCGATGAGATAGCCAGACAGACCAACCTGCTGGCCCTGAACGCGGCGATAGAGGCGGCACGGGCCGGCGAGGCTGGCAAGGGCTTTGCGGTGGTCGCCAGCGAGGTGCGCAAGCTGGCCGAGCGCAGCCAGAAGGCATCAGGCGAGATAGGCGACCTGTCGCGGAACACGGTGGAAGGCGCGACCAAAGCCGGCGAGATCATCCAGAAGCTCGTGCCGGACATCAGGAAGACCGCAGACCTCGTGCAGGAGATATCGAGCGCGTCGCGCGAGCAGAGCACCGGAGTCGACCAGATAGCCAAGGCCGTCACGCAGCTGGACACGGTTATCCAGCAAAACGCGAGCGCCAGCGAGGAAATGGCGAGCATGGCCGAGGAACTGTCAAGCCAGGCCGAGCAGCTGGCGCAGACGATGTCGTTCTTCAAGGTGCAGGCATCCCACACCGATGACAAGGTCCAGGCGGCACGACCGGCCGCGGTCACGGCCACCGCAGGTGTGGCAATCAAGAAGCCGGCCGCTCCCGTCCACCATGTCACCGTCGCGCACGCCCATACCCAGCGCGCGCAGGGAGAGCGAGCGTCGGGTTCCACGGCCATAACCGTGGCCAAGGAGCCCGGAAACAAGGCCAGCGACGCCGACTTCGAGGAATTCTGACCATGGCCGACACCATCGAGAACCAGTACCTGACATTCGGCATAGACGGCGACACCTTCGGCGTGCCCGTATCCAAGGTCCGCGAGGTGCTGGAGTACACCAAACCGACCAAGCTCCCGAGGACGGCTGACTTCCTGAAGGGGCTGATCAACATCCGCGACGTGGGCATACCCGTCGTCGACCTCCGCGTCAAGTTTGGCCTTGCGGAGAAGGAAGTGACCCAGGACACGGCGATCCTCGTGATGGAGATAGCGAGTCCCGACGGCCAGATCCTCATCGGCGCGATCGCCGACGAGGTCTACGAGGTCATAGAACTGGAGGATGACCACGTCGAGCCGCCGCCCCGGTTCGGCGTCAAGATCGATTCACGCTTCATTGGCGGCATAGGCAAGCGCGACGACGCCTTCATCATCATCCTGGACATGGACAGGGCTTTCAACGACGACGAGACGCTGAAGCTCGAAAGCGTCGCGGAGAACCAGACCGTTTCCTGACGCCGTCGTCCGGCTCCCGGTTCCGCGAAATGACATGCACCGGCCGCGTTCCCTTCAAGGGGGCGCGGCCCTTTCATATTCGCCGCCGCGATTTGACTCAGGAGTCGCCACCTACTAAGCTTTCCTTTACATATCCCGACGAGGCAAAGCCGGGCAGGTCGGATTCTGGAAAGGAACCACGCATGAACATCAACACCGTAATCAAATCGAGCAAACTGATGATGGACGCCCTGCCAGACGCGATCATGATAATCGATACCGCTTACAAGATTCGCTACGTCAACCGCAAGGCACTCGATATCCTTGGCTATTCGGTCGATGACATTGTAGGCAAGATGACCAGCACTGAACTGTGTGGCGCTTCGCACTGCATCCTGACCGAGAGTCTCGACAAGAAGAAGCCGACATCTGGAAACACCTTCATGCGTACCCGCGACGGAAACATGGTTCCGGTGCGCGTGCAAGGGAATGTGGTTCTTGACCCAAAGCAACGCGCGCTTGGCGCGCTGGAGTATCTGTCTGTTGTCAGACATATCGGCGATCATTTCCTTTCGAACATGGCCGACGCCGCCTTCCAGGTGGACAATGACTTGGTGGTCCAGAGCATCAATACAGCGGCGTTGCAGGCGATGGGCTATTCAGAGGAAGAGGTCATTGGCAAAATGACGTGCGCCCAGCTCTGCAGGACGCCAGCGTGCAATACGGCTAACTGCACGATAAAGACCGCCATGCGGGACAAGAGCACGGTAGTCGTGACGACTGTGGCCAGGAATAAGGCGGACAATATCGTGCCGGTGCGCGCGAGTTGCGGCTATCTGTCGGATGAATCAGGCGCTATCACGGGCGGCTTCGAGATCCTGTCGGCCATCAACCAGGTTGACGAGGGCTTCCTCGCCAACATGGCTGATGCAGCATTCCGAACCGATCTTGATCTGGTTGTCCAGAACATCAACGACGCCGCGCTCAACGCCCTCGGATACAAACGGGATGAGGTAGTCGGCAAGATGACGTGTGCCGAACTCTGCCAGACGCCCGTCTGCGGTACGGCCGATTGCACGATAAAGAACTGCGTCCGGACGAATGGTACCATCGTGGCTGAAACCGTCGCGACAAAGCGCAATGGTTCAAAGATGCCTGTGCGGGCAAGCTGCGGAGTTCTTATCAACGCACTCGGAAAGCCATCAGGAGGATTCGAGATCCTGTCGGACAACAGCGCCATCTTCGATATGGTTGGCATTTTGGAGTCGGTATCCAGGGGAGACCTCACCAATACGGTTGATGACAAATACCTGGCCAGGACCGACAGCATCGGCAAGATGACCAATGCGATGATGGCCATGATCAACGATCTCCGCCGCATCGTGGAGGACATCCTGACCGCCAGCGACCAGGTCAGCTCCGGTTCCGAGCAGATGTCGTCGACGGCGCAGCAGCTGTCGCAGGGAGCGGCGGAACAGGCCGCCAGCGCCGAGGAAGTATCCGCGTCCGTCGAGGAGATGGCAGCCACCGTCAAGCAGAATACCGACAACTCGATGGCGACCGAGAGCATCGCGACCAAGTCTTCTGGTGATGCCGAGCTCGGCGGCAAGTCGGTGATGGAATCGGTGGCCGCGATGAAGGAAATTGCCACCAAGATATCGATCATCGACGAGATAGCCAGACAGACCAACCTGCTGGCCCTGAACGCGGCGATAGAGGCGGCACGGGCCGGCGAGGCGGGCAAGGGCTTTGCGGTGGTCGCCAGCGAGGTGCGCAAGCTGGCCGAGCGCAGCCAGAAGGCATCAGGCGAGATAGGCGACCTGTCGCGAAACACGGTGGAAGGCGCGACCAAAGCCGGCGAGATCATCCAGAAGCTCGTGCCGGACATCAGGAAGACCGCGGACCTGGTGCAGGAGATTTCCAGCGCATCGCGCGAGCAGAGCACCGGAGTCGACCAGATAGCCAAGGCCGTCACGCAGCTGGACACGGTTATCCAGCAGAACGCGAGCGCCAGCGAGGAAATGGCGAGCATGGCCGAGGAACTGTCCAGCCAGGCCGAGCAGCTGGCGCAGACGATGTCGTTCTTCAAGGTGCAGGCATCCCACACCGATGACAAGGCCCAGGCGGCACGACCGGCCGCGGTCACGGCCACCGCAGGTGTGGCAATCAAGAAGCCGGCCACTCCTGTCCACCATGTCACCGTCGCGCACGCCCATACCCAGCGCGCGCAGGGAGAGCGAGCGCTCGGAGAGCGAACGCTCGGAGAGCGAGCGTCGGGTTCCACGGCCATAACCGTGGCCAAGGAGCCTGCTGCCAAGGCCAGCGACGCCGACTTCGAGGAATTCTGACCATGGCCGACACCATCGAGAACCAGTACCTGACCTTTGGCATAGACGGCGACACCTTCGGCGTGCCCGTATCCAAGGTGCGCGAGGTGCTGGAATACAGCAAGCCGACCAAGCTCCCGAGGACGGCTGACTTCCTCAAGGGGCTGATCAACATCCGCGACGTGGGCATACCCGTCGTCGACCTCCGCGTCAAGTTTGGCCTTGCAGAGAAGGAAGTGACCCAGGACACCGCGATCCTCGTGATGGAGATAGCGAGTCCCGACGGCCAGATCCTCATCGGCGCGATCGCCGACGAGGTCTACGAAGTCATAGAACTGGAGGATGACCACGTCGAGCCGCCGCCCCGGTTCGGGGTCAAGATCGACTCGCGGTTCATTGGCGGCATCGGCAAGCGCGACGACGCCTTCATCATCATCCTGGACATGGACAGGGCTTTCAACGACGACGAGACGCTGAACCTGGAGAGCGTCGCGGAGAACCAGGGAACGTCCTGATCAGACCGGTGCTTCGCTCTGGTTCCTGTCCTCTTTGAACAGGAGCCAGACGAAGATGGTCGATGCGAGCGCGGCGGCCCAGGATATCATCCAGAACCCTCGGTAATCGACGCGCCCTGCGACACTGATTATCTGCCCCAGCGCCCCGGCAAGCAGGTTCCCGACAAGAGCGGATACACCGCCCATGAACAGCTGCACCAGCTGGTGCAGTGGCTGTCGCGAACCGGAGTCGGAACGTCGATCCATGTACATCAGTATCGCAGAGTACAGGCAGGCAAAGACGAGTCCGTTCAGACCGACACCCAGCAATCCGAGCGCGGGGATGCCCGTCCAGAGCAGGAAGAATCGCACGGCCTGCGTCAACGCTCCAATAACGATGACGAGCCTGTACGAGAAGCGTGACAGCAACGCACCAAGCCCGAAGAGCATGATGACCTCGGAGGCCTGGCCCAGCGTCAGGATCGAAGGAATCCAGGCTTCCCGGAAGCCCATCTGCACGAAGTATGGCGCAGCACCGAAGGTATAGAGTTTGTCGATAATGGAAGATACCAAGTAGGCGACAAAAACCACAAAGACCCCTTTGTGCCTGATCACGTCGATGGCGGCGCGGGGGAACATCTCGGGCCGGACAGCGATCCCGCGGACATGTCCGGGCTGGCTACCGCGGTTCGCGTCGGGCATGCCCGCGGCCAGCACGATGCACGCCACCGACCCGCTGCTCGCTACGAGAAAAGCTCCGGCGCGAAAGGCGCCGGCCGCAGTGCCCGGAAAGGCTGCCGGCAGCAGGGCCCAGACCGCACTGACCAGATAACCGGCCGCCATCCAGCCGAGCGTTCCCCAGACCCTGATGGCACCATAGTTGCGCGTGCTTCCTTCCAGGTCGGCGAGGCGCTGGAAGGTGATGGCTGTCAGCATGCCCATCGACGGGCCGGTACAGAGCGAGTTGACGACGAACAGCGCCAGAAAGACACCGAATCGATGGGATGCGAACATCCCCGCGGCACTGAGTGCCAGCACCAGATGACAAAGGATGAACAGCCACCGGGCGCGTATCAGGCGGTCAACCACATAGACCGACACGAGCGGCGCGACGATGCTCGAGACCATGGACATCGCCATGATGAAGCCGGTCTGCGCACTGGAGAAGCGCAACGTACCCTGCAGGTACATGCTGAGGATGGGGCCAAACGCGCCAAAGACGAACAGCTGAAAGAACATCAGCGCCGACAGCCGCGCGGCTCCGGTCGATGTGCGGTCAAGCATGGTCAACCATGATGCCGCGCAGCATTCTTGTCCAGACGGTCGACGCCGAACATGAATGCCGCCGATACGAGCGCGCAGATGGCGATGAACGGCCATACCCAAGAGCTGCCATAGGCGCGGGCTATCGGACCGGCCGCGAGCGGGGCCAGCGCGTTGCCGGCTATATAGCAGAACGACACAGCAGAGTTGATGCGGCTTCTGAACGCAGGCGGCGACCGCTCGGCTATGAAGGCGTTGCCATTCGTGCTGCCGAGTATCTCGCCGATGGTCCAGACCACCGTGGCGAGCACCGCCACATGCAGGCCGCCTACAAACCAGTACGAACCAAAACCGACCGCGTAGAACGCCGACGAAAGCGCTACCGCGGAAAGGCTCCGCAGCCGCCTGGAAACGAGCACCACGAGCGCTGTCAGGGCCACCACGGTCAGGCCATTGGTCATCATCACGACGCCATAAGCCTTGGGGCCAGCCTCGGCTCCCAGCGCGTCCTTCAGGAAAATGGGCAACGCAAATGTGTGCTGGTTGTACACAAAGGCCGTCAGTATCGATCCGGCGGCATACAGCATCAGAATCGGGTTGGCTTTGAAGACCGACCATGTTGACGATGCGCCGAGGCCGACAGCCACCTGCTCGGGCCCCCTCTGGCTGGCGCCATCAGGCGTTGCCTCGGGTGCCGCGGCGCCCCGGACAAACACCGTCACGATACCGGCGGCCGCCAGCAACACCACCGCGTTGCCAAAGAACAGCACGCGGGGAGCCGCCGTGAACAACAGCCCGGCTATCAGAGGCCCTATCGAGAAGCCTATGTTGTTGCCCCAGTACAAGAGCGAAAATGACTCCTTGCGCTGGTCCGCCGGCGCTACGTCGGCGACGATGGCGTTGATGATCGGCCAGGTGCCATTGAGCACACCCATCGCAAACGCTATGACAAAAGGCGTAGCTGCGGTAAAACCCATCAGGCCGCACGCGATATAGGCCAGCGCCGTCGTGGCCTGCAGCGTCCGCAGCACGCGCGGCCGGTTGAACCTGTCGCCCAGCTTGCCGCCTACGATCAACCCCAGCGCCGACAGTATGGATACTATCGACATGAAGACACCGGCCCGCGCCTCGTCATAGCCCAGCTTCATCGTCAGCATCATCGTCAGGAACGGACCCACAAACGACCCTGCCGAAACGACCAGCCGCACTCCGAAGAGCGCATATATGTCCAGAGGCAGCCTGTTGCGGGGAGTCGCGCTGTTGTTTTTCATGGTGAAGATTGGTACCACAAAGTGAGAATCGTGAACAGACACCGCGTCAACCAGCCTTGTCAGTATCGGCAGCACGGTGCTATTATTGGCATAAGCCATATTCAACATGGCTACACATTTGTGAGGGGTACCGAATGAAGATTGCCTTTGTAACCGACGACGGTGTGACCATATGCCAGCACTTTGGCAGGGCTCAGTTCTACGAAGTCCTGACGGTCGAGGGCTCCAGGGTCGTTTCAAGGGAACGCCGGCCAAAGCTGGGCCACGCCCAGTTCGCCGGCAACGACGCACAGCACGATGAACACCACGCCGGGTCGGCTGATCAGCGACATGGCTACGGAACGGACGCCCAGGACAAGCACGCACGAATGGCCGTCGCCATTGCGGATTGCCAGTTCCTTGTCGTTGGTGGCATGGGAGCAGGAGCCTATGAAAGCATGAAGAGCGCTGGAATCCAGCCGCTTGTCACCGACCTGCGCACGATCGACGATGCGCTCAAGGCTCACCTTGACGGGAACCTGAAGGATCATACAGAGTATCTGCACTAAGACGCGGGCCCGGAACTGCCGGGCCACCTGCGGCTCAAAGGAGCTCCCATGCAATGGATTACCCGATCGCACATACATGTAGACAGGGTAGCCTGCCCATGGCTCATCAGCAGGTTCATAGACAGCGAGGCGGAATTTCTCTTCGTACCAGCGAGCAGGATCAAGTTGATGGCGGAGGAAACCGGAGCCACGCCCTTTGATGCACCCGGCGTGCAGCTTGGCCATCATGACGGCAAGTGTTCATTCCAGACGATAGTCGAGACATACGACCTTGCCGATCCGGCCCTGCTGTTGCTTGCGGAAATCGTCGGCTGCGCCGACACCGACCGGCTCCAGGACCATCCGGTGGCCGCCGGACTGGAAGCCCTGGCAACAGGCTACTCGATCCGCTATCCCGACGACAACGAGAACCTGCGCCGCCAGTTCGAGTTGTATGACGCCCTGTTTGCCTGGTGCCGGATCCAGGTGGCCTCCCGCTGATGCCGGTAGCCCGAACATGAACATCCGGGCTATCAGAGCCTACCGATCCGGTTTGAACTTCTCGAAACAGTCAGGACATATTCCGTGGCTGAATTCGGCCTTCGAGTGATCTTCGATGAAGTGCTCAAGCGGGTGCCACGTGTTGTCCTTGTCCCGAATTTTCTTGCAGTACGAACAGATGGGCAAGAGTCCTTCCAGCTTCTTTATCCTCTCTTCGTCTTCTTCAACTCGCAGCCGGATCTTGTCGATCAACATCGCTACCATGCCCAGAGCCGCTAGCATCTGAAAGCCCACGAGAAATCCAAAGGCCAGGTTCAGCATCACCTTCAGCTTCAGAAAGGCGAATACCAGGATATACAACCCCCAGGCTATCAGGCTCAAACCGGCAACGCGCTGCCCGAAGAATTTGCCCTTCGGTTTTCTGGATAGAATAATCGATCCTGCGGCGAAGAACAGGATCGCACGCAATGCCTTGAGCATGATCATCGAGAATACCGGGCTCTTCCTGACAAACAGGATCGAAATGCACCACGTGGCGAGCCACAGAAACACTGCCGGAATATTCCACAGCCTATACTCGTACCCGGAGAATCGATATGCCCCGCATATCAGCAGGAGAAATCCAGCGATGTGAAAACTCTCACCTATCAGGTAATATTGCCAGGATGCGATGGGCACTATGCCTGACCAGAACAGGAATCCCATGCTGTTCATGAAAAAGCTCAGTGACCAATAGCCCGGCATAATCTCGTCCTGGCCAATGCCGCGCAGGAACAGAAATCCCATGCCCATGCAGATGAATATCGCCGTATAACCCAGATAGGCCTCATGCAGTGTGTCAAAGAATAGTGTCATGTCGCTTTTCCAGACCTCCATCGATCGATGCGTATATACATTTTTCTAATCGAATGACGGCCGTCTCGAACGCCAGTTGTTCAGTCGTTTGGCCAGATCCTCCTGAGCATCCGTGAACTCTTGCTCTCGACCCACGGCGCTGTCGTTTCGGCATAGCTGGCAAAGTGCGGCGTCTTGCGGTGCACGTCCTTGAACATGGCCTCGTCGACATAGGCCTCACAGAGCGTGAAGTGATCTGGCTGATCGGGCGTCTGCAGAATGTCGAAACGAAGGCATCCTGGCTCGACCCGCAGCGATGTCTCACCCTGCAACACGATGGCCTTGCGAAACTTCTCGACAAATTCTGGTTTGACAACGATATCCACGAGGAGCACAAACATCGGTTCACCTCCCTGGGCCACTGATTGATGATCGATATGGTAGACTACTCGAAATCCGACCCGATTGCCAGCCGTCGGGCCCCCACTATCGGCGATGGATCGGGTTGTTCTTGACGTTCAAGTAATTTGAACGTTAAGATGCTGTATTGCTGTGTCGGTCTAACGCTGTTAGTACTACGAAGCTTGTTACGGCAGCGCCGCATATCCATCATGATGTCATGTAGATGCCTTCGGCGCATGGAGAAGAACAGTATGATAGCGTCTCTTGAAGAAACATCTTTCGATCTGATTCATGATGCATTTATTGATGCGTTTTCAGAATATGAAGTAAGAATGGATATGCCAAAAGATAAGCTCGCAGAAATGTTTGCTGCGAGAAGCTTCTGCAAAGAACATTCTCTCGGATATTTTGAAGATGGGACTCTGGTTGGCTTCTTGTTGATAGGCTGCCGGAAAATTGGAGAGCAGTCCGTATTTTATGATGTAGCAACAGGCGTGCGAAGGCAATATCAGGGTCAAAAAATAGCAGATAGATTGATCGGTGAAATAAAAAATGTGATGGCTGCCAATAAGGTGAATCGATTTGTTCTTGAAGTACTTGAGCACAACATACCAGCTCAGAACTTGTATATGAAATATGGATTCAAAATTTGTAGAAAATTCAATTGCTATGAATATGCGTGCGTGAAGCAAGAAGACGACAACAAAAACAAAACAGAAATCGTTGGCAGGGACTTTCAATTCGACAATATACCGATAAATGAATATTGCACCTTTGTACCATCATGGCAAAATTCTATTGATTCGTATCAGAATACTAGAAATAACTATCAGGTTGTCAGCAAGATGGAAAATGACGAGTTGGTTGGATTCGGTATTGTACATAAAACAAATGGATCTATTCTGCAAATAGGATTGAATCCAGATTGCCGCTCGATTGAAAATCTCAAGAAAATTGTCGATGACTTATGTCAAAATACTCAAAGCAATATGCTGAAATATTTAAATATCGAGGAAAATAGTATTATGGAGAAATTGGTAATTGATATTGGTTTCAAGAATAGAATCAATCAATTCGAAATGGAATACATTATTGATTGATACGATATATGATGCCCCAAGGCATGGTATCGGCGCAAGCCCATAACAAGCTTCGAGGAACTACAAAAGGAGAGGTCCATGAGAACTGACCTGCGCAGGCTTCTTGATGCCGCCGCCACGGCGGCCCGGGAAGCGACCTGGCTCGGCCTCAGACGCCGCCGCACGAACGCCATGTACTACGTGGCCCGTGATGGCGCCTTCGAACAGGCCATCAGCGGCTTCGATGACGGCGTGATGGTGGAGGTGATGGTCGACGGCCGCTTCGCCTACGGCGCCACCCCCGACATGTCGCCAGAAGGCGTCTCGCGAGCGGCACTGTCTGCATTGACCGCAGCCAAGGCTGCCGCCGGCAGGAGCATCCACCGCTTTGACCTGTCCGTCCGGCCGGCCACCACCGCCCGGTATGAGACATCGAGGAGCCGTAAGACATCGAGGTCTCCGGACGACGTATTCGCCTTCCTCCTCAACGCGTGCGGAGCGCTCAAGGTTTCCGACGAAATAATTCAGACGACGGCGCTGGTCGAGGTTGGCCAGTACGACTACGAGATCGTGTCGACCAACGGCGCCGATATCGAGCAGACCATCCACTACATGGGTAGCGGCCTGCAGGCTGTCGCCCGCCGGGGTGACATCGTGCAACTGCGTACGGCGAATGGCCCGCGTGGACTGACGAGGCAGGGCGGCTGGGAGTTGCTCGATACGGACGCGATGCTTGTCGATGCCCACAGGATCGGCACAGAAGCAATTGAATTGCTCGGCGCCGAGACATGCCCCAGCGACAGGCGCACGCTCGTGCTGATGCCTGACCAGATGATGCTGCAGATACACGAGAGCGTCGGCCACCCGCTCGAGCTGGACCGCATCCTGGGCGACGAGCGCAACTATGCCGGCGGCAGCTTCGTCAAGCCCGCCGACTTTGGCAGCTTTCAGTATGGCTCGGCACTGATGAACATCAGCTTTGATCCGACCGTGGCCGGGGAGCTGGCCTCGTACGGCGCCGACGAAATCGGCAACCTCGCGAAAAAGGAATTGCTTATCAAGGATGGCATTTTGGTGCGCGGACTCGGCAGTCTGGAGAGCCAGGCTCGTTCCGGGCTCAAGGGCGTGGCCAACCAGCGCGCGACATCGTGGAACAGGCCGCCGATAGACCGCATGGCCAACCTGAACCTGGAACCAGGTACGACATCGTTCGATGCGATGATAGGTTCGATAGAAAAAGGTGTTCTGATGAACTCCAACCGCTCGTGGTCAATAGATGACTACCGCAACAAGTTCCAGTTCGGTTGCGAATACGGGCGGCTCATCGAGCATGGCAAGCTGACGAAAACCGTGCGCGACCCCAACTACCGCGGCATTTCGCGCACCTTCTGGCGCAATCTGAGCGCCGTCGGCGACCGCAGTACCTTCGCAGCGTTCGGTACGCCGAATTGCGGCAAGGGCGAGCCAAACCAGGTGATATTCGTAGGCCATGCGAGCCCCGTGTGCGCCTTTGACGACGTGGAAGTGTTTGGAGGCGGAAAATGACGGTCGATTTCAAGGCGCACTTTGAGAGCGTAGCCACATTGACGCTTGCAGAATTGCTCCCCGGCGAACGGGCGGCGATAGGCTATGCCGCCGAACGCACATCCTTCATGCGCTTCAACAATGGCCTCGTGCGGCAGTCCGGCACGGTGGAGCAATCCGACCTTAGCATCAAGCTCTGGAAGGGAGCCAAGACCTATTCGATCCAGCTGGCGCTGTCCGGTGATGCCGGGGTAGACGAGCACCGTGTCGTCGACGCCATCACCGAGGCACGCGCCATCATGCCGCTGTTGCCGGACGATCCGTTCCAGGCCATTCCGGAATCGGCACAATCGTCCGACGCGCGCTATGCAGGCTCGCTGCTGCCCGAGGCCGAAATTCCGGCCCGCGTGCTGGGACCGGCGAAGGGGCTGGATTTTACCGGCATCTTCTCGCAGGGCCAGATGTGCCGCGCGGCGGCCAATTCCGCCGGTGCCAGGCACTGGTTTCAGACAGAGACGTTCCTGGTCGACTATTCGGCATGGCTGGTCAATGGCAGGGCTGTCAAGTCGTCGTATGCGGGCCGGAACTGGAGCGACGCCGAATATGCTTCACGGCTCCAGGCCACCCGCGAGTCACTTGGCAACCTGGACAAGCCCGAGAAGGTCCTGACTCCAGGCACGTACCGGGCCTTCATCTCCGCCGACGCGCTCAATGAAGTGGTCACATTCTTCTCCTGGAACGGCTTCGGCGAGCGTGGCATCAGGCAAGGAGAGAGCGCCTACATCGCGATGCGCGAGGGCCGCGAATCACTGTCGCCGCGCTTCAGCTTCAGCCAGGATTTCTCCATCGGCGTACAGCCTGCATTCAATGAGGAAGGCGAGCTGTCACCGGAATGCCTGCCCATCGTCACGAAGGGCAAGATCGAGAACACCATCGTCAGCTCGCGCACCGCGAAGCAGTATGGCATCGAGTCCAACGGCGCCTCGGACGGCGAGGACGTCCGTTCGGTCGCGATCGCGGCAGGCGACCTCGCCGAGGCCGACGCGCTCAAGTCGCTGGGTACGGGCGTATACATATCGAATTTCCACTACCTGAACTGGAGCGATGTGCAGGCGGCACGTGTGACCGGCATGACCAGGTTCTCGTGCCTCTGGGTTGAAAACGGCAGCATCGTCGGCCCGATCAAGGACATGCGCTGGGACGAGTCGCTGTACAACATGCTGGGCGCCAAGCTCGAGGCCGTTACCAAGGAGCGGCACCTCCTGGTCGAATCGATGACCTATGACCACCGGCAAGTCGGTGGCAACCTGCTGCCTGGCATCCTGGTGGACGGCCTCAGCTTTACTCTGTGATTGCCGACCGGGCGACCGTCCTCCCGGTTGTCCGGCCGTAATGTCTCGCCCCGCATCAATGCGCACGCTACCGATGCGGGGTGTTTTTTTGTCCCGATGTCGGCGTCGATTCAATAGTGCGGCGGCCTGACTCCGGCCGGCATCGACGGCTCCTTGTCGGCGCCAAACTCGGCCATCTTGCTCCGCATCAGCTTCATGCCATCTTCAAGCCGCTCGGTGCGCTGGCCATAGGCCAACACCATCGCGCCGAGGTCGGCGATGGTCTGTTCAAGATATGCGATCTTGATCTCTATGGACTCGATACGATCGGCAGTCTCAGTCATCGGCAACCTCCCTTGGTTTCAAGGCTCGTGGTGTTCAATCAGCGCCGCCAGCTCTTCCCAGCGGGCAATCTGGCGCTCGATCAGCGGGCACAGTTCGGCATAGCGGCGGTTCGCGCGCTCAAGGTCGGGGCCGGCCACGCCACTTGAAAATGCCGCCTCGAGGGCGAGCTTTTCCGCCTCCAGCGCCTCTATCTCCGGCAGGATGCCTTCATATTCCTTGCGCTCCGCCCAGGTCGGCTTTCTGGCCTTGTCTGCGCCCTTGACCACAGGCGGTATTGCTGCCTGGCCGGGTTTGGCCCTGTCGGCAAGCGCTGCAGGCTCGGCCTCCGCATCCAGATAGGCGCGGTACACCTGGTAGGATCCGGGATACAGCAGGGCGCTGCCACCGCCATCGATCGCAATCGTCGCCGTGGTCGTGCCATCGAGAAACGCGCGATCATGTGATACTACTATCACGCAACCATCAAAGTCATCGATGTAATCCTCGAGCAGCTCTATTGTCTCGATGTCCAGATCGTTGGTCGGCTCGTCGAGCACCAACAGGTTCGGATGTTCCGCCAGCACCGACACCAGTTGCAGCCGCCTGAGTTCGCCGCCCGACAGCGTCGACAGACGCTGCTCGTGCATGGTCCTGTCAAACAGGAAGCGCTCAAGAAGGCGCTCGGGCGTCAGGGCCGTGCCGTCGCCAAGGCTGGTCAGTTCAGACTTCATCCTGATGAACTCGAGCATCCGCGCTTCCATCGGCAAGCCTGCGACGGTCTGTCCATAGTACGAGCATACCGTATTGATGCCGCGCTCCACCGTGCCTTCATCGGGCTGTATCGTGCCTGCTATCAGTCCAAGCAGCGTCGTCTTGCCCGAGCCATTTGGCCCCACGACGCCGATACGGTCGCCCTTGCCGAACTCATACGAAAATGGGTCAAACACCAGCCTGCCATCGTAGCGTTTGGCGGCGCCCTTCAGTTCCAGAATCTTCTTGCCCAGGCGCCGCGACTTGGACGAGAACGCGCCCATCGGCACCGGCCGCTCGAGCGCGGCGGCCTGCATGTCCTGTATCACGCCCTTGCGCCGCTCGCTCTTCGTCGCCCGCGCGCGCGCACCGCGCATCAGCCACTTCATCTCTATCTTCAGGATCGCCTCGCGCCTGGAATCTGCCTTCTCGAGGGCGTTCCAGCGCTCGCGCTTCATCTCGATGAATGATGAATAGTCACCGGGGTATGCAAAGACAGACGAACGGTCTATCTCCAGTATCTTGCTGGCCACGGCGTCGAGGAAGGCGCGGTCGTGGGTAACGACGACGAAGGCGAACGAAGCTCCGGTCAGCCGGCGTTCCAGCAGCTCGATGGCGGCAAGGTCCAGGTGGTTCGTCGGCTCGTCGAGCAACACCAGGTCGGCCCCGTCGGCCAGGCAGCGGGCAAGGGCGGCCTTCTTTATCATGCCGCCAGACATGCCATCCATCACCGCATCGATGCCGGGCAATCCTAGCTCGGTGCACAGCGATGCGTAGCGGTGCTCGAGGAGGAATCCACCCTCGGCCTCCATCCTGGCATGCAGCTTTTCCAGCCCGCGCTCGTCAACCGTATGGTCACCGTAGCCCTGCACGATGGTCTCATAGGTACGCACCAACTGCGCCAGCGGTGAACCGCTCTCGTACAGAAATTCAGCCAGCCGCATGCCAGGCCGTGCTACCGGCGACTGCGGCAATACCGACACGAGGAGTCCGCGCTTTCTGGCTATGGTGCCGGCGTCGGGCTCCAGAGTCCCGGCCAGAATGCGCAGCAGTGTCGATTTGCCGGCGCCGTTGCGGCCGACGAGCCCGATGTGTTCACCTTCTTCTATGCCAAGCGATACACCCTGAAACAGGGGTGATGCCACCAGCGTCTTCGAAACCGCGTCGAGGGATAGTATGTTCATGCGTGACCTGACTATAGCCGCGATCGACATGATGGACAAGGCACGCCGCAAACCGCTACCGTATACCATATGGAAACACCATTGGCCGCCTTCGATGACCTGACGCCTGAACTTGCCCTCTCGGCAGTCGGCGAAGCCTTCAGTATCGACCCCGATGGTTCATTCTTTGCTTACCCGAGCTACGCCAACCGGGTCTATGGCCTGAAAACCGACGATGGCACCGAGTATGTCGCCAAATTCTACCGACCCGGACGCTGGACGATGGGTGCCATTCAAGAAGAGCATGACTTTGTCGGCGAACTGGCCGCCGCGGAGATTCCAGTCGTCGCCCCACTCCCTGGCTCCGACGGCCACAGTCTGCAGGAATTGGTGCTCGAACGCGGGTGCGACGAAATTTCATACCCGTTCGCGCTCTTTCCCAAGCGGGGCGGCAGGCTGTTCGATGCCGAGCTTGAGGATGACTGGCTCAGGCTTGGCGCGCTTGTCGGCCGCATCCACGCCATCGGGGCACAGCGCGGATTCACCGAGCGCGTCAGGCTGGAGCGCGGACGGATGCGGGCCTATGTCGACGAGCTACAGTCGGGCGGCGCCATGCCGGCCGATGTCGAGACGCGCGTGGTCCCGTTGCTGGAAGAAGCCGCCACCCTGGTCGACGCGATGCTCGCTTCGATTCCGGCACGGCCGATACGGCTGCATGGCGACTTTCACCGAGGCAACGTGCTCGATCGCGGGGCCGAAGGGCTTCTGGCCATCGATTTCGACGATGCTTCGACCGGGCCAGCCGTTCAGGATCTCTGGCTCCTGCTTCCGGGGCCAGCCGGGGCATGCAGGCGGGAGCTCGGGCTGATTGTCGAAGGCTACGAGGCCTTCATGCCGTTCGACCGGACAACGCTGGCCCTGGTCGAGCCGCTCCGGCTGTTCAGAATGATCCATTTCGTCGCATGGCAGGCCAGACAGCGCTCCGACAGGGGATTCCATGATCGCTTCGAGGGCTGGGGCTCAAAGGAGTTCTGGATCAACGAGGCCATAGACCTTGGCGACCAGATCGAGCGCGTGCGGGAGATATGACAAGCACTTAACATGAACCGACTTACGGTGTATCCTTGTAGCACTTAATAGAAGCTAGAAGGATAGAGAACAACGAATGGATTATTCAGAACTGAATCTGCACCCCGAACTGGCCCGCGGTATCGCCGAGGCCGGATACGTTTCATGCATGCCCGTGCAGGCCGCGGTCTTTCCGCACGCCTTTGCCGGCGAGGACATCTATGCACAGTCGCAGACGGGTACCGGCAAGACCGCTGCCTTCCTTGTTTCGATTTTCCAGCGCATCCTCAGCGACCCTGCCAGCAGGCATCGCCGGGTACTGATCCTGGCGCCGACGCGTGAGCTGGCCGTCCAGATCGAGGCGGAAGCCAAGCGGCTGGGCAAGTACGTACCAATTACGATGGGCAGTTTCTATGGTGGCGTGGCCTACGGCCCGCAGATAGACATGCTGCGCGACAATGTCCAGGTGATCATCGGAACCCCCGGGCGCATCATCGATTTTGTCGAGCAGGGCAAGATGCTGCTGCGCGACGTCGGGTTCCTCGTGGTCGACGAGGCTGACCGCATGTTCGACATGGGCTTCATCGATGACCTGCGCAAGCTGTTGCGGTACCTGCCGCCTCCCAAGGAGCGACAGACCTTCCTGTTTTCGGCCACCCTCAACTTCCGCATCAAGAACCTGGCCTGGGAGTACATGGATGAACCCAAGGAGATCGTCATCGAGGCCGAGACCGTGACGGTCGATCTGGTTTCGCAGGAGCTGTACCATGTCGGCTCCGACGAGAAGTTCCGCGTACTGCTCGGACTGCTCGCCCGCGACAAGCCGGCAAGCGCCTTGATATTCTGCAATCAGAAGTTCATGGCCGAGGAAATCTCCCGCAGGCTCGGCATCAATGGCTACGAATGTGAATACATCATGGGCGACCTGCCCCAGGCCAAACGCCTGGAAGTGCTTGACCGGCTCAAGGCCGGAAAGCTCGCCCTGCTCGTCGCGACCGATGTTGCCGCCAGGGGGCTGGACATCAATGCGCTCGACCTGGTCGTCAATTACGACGTGCCGATGGATCCCGAGTCGTACGTGCACCGTATCGGCAGGACCGCCAGGGCCGGTGCGGCAGGCAAAGCCATCACCCTCGCCTGCGAGAAATTCGTATACGGGCTGCCTGCGATAGAAAAATACATAGAGACCAAGATACCGGTCTTTCCGGTTACCGAAGAACTCTTTGGTGATGACAAAAGCTCAGGGATGCGCTTTGGCCACGCGCGCGAGCGTGCCCGCCCAGGCAGCGACAGAAGCTCCGCCCGCTCCGGATCGAGCCGCCCCGCCTCAGGCGATCGCCGAGGCAGGCCGGCCCAGGATCGTGGTGGCCCGTCCAGACCGCAGGCGACGCCCGCGCGCTCACAGGCACCGGCCAGGCCTCGCCCCGCCGCTGCCCAGGCCCAGGCCCCTGACAGACCGCGCCCGCCCCAGCAACGTGATGCACGCAGAGGCCCCCAGCAGGGCGCGCACGATCCCTATGCCGTAAACTCGGAAGAGCGCATGCGCCGATACAAGGAAAAATATGCCGGGGCTACGCCTTCAGGCTCGGGACCGGCGCCGGCGGCCAGAAGGCCGTCCGACCGCCCTGGCCAGCAACAACCTGCGCGGGGCAGGAACAACCAGCAGGGTCAGCGCGGGGGCAGGCAGAACGCCGGTCCGTCCGGCAGACCCGCCCAGCCGGTGCAGCCAGCACGGCCAGCACAGCCCGCACGACCGGCGCAGCAACCCAAGCAACCCAAGCAGCCCAAGCGCGATGGCATTCTGGGCAGACTCAAGAAGATCCTTGGCATCAAGAAGGACGCCGACTAGTCGATTGGTGGCTCAGCCAAGCGGAGGGAAGCATGGATCGACCATCGTTCGAGCCTGAACAGCTGTTCTCTCCGTTTGACCGCGCCCTTGGCGCATGGCACAAGCGCCTGTTCGGCCGCAACCGCTCGATCACAGTCGGTGCATCAGTCGTTGCATATGCCATAGCCGTGCTGACGCTCGGGCATGCGCTCGGCATTTCTACCAACTATTTTGTCATACTGCCGGTCATCGCCGTCTCGATGGCCTATGGTCTTGCCGCAGGAACCCTGGCGGGAGCGCTGGGATTGCCTGCGAACCTGTTGCTATACACACTCCTGGGCCACCCGGAGTTCTCGCCGGCATCCAAGTTCATCGCCGAACTATCCGGACTCGTCATCGGCTCCACACTTGGCTATCTATCTGACTACTACCGCAAGCTCGACACCGAGCGGCAACTCCGCAAGGAGACCGAGATGGAACTCAGGAATGCCATTCGCGATCGGGAAGCCCTCTTCCGCGAGGTGCACCACCGGGTCAAGAACAACCTGAACCTGGTCAAGAGCATCATCAATCTCCAGTCACGGCGCTCGATCGACCCGGCATTCCACGAGGCGGCGACGGCCCTGACCTACCGCATCATGACGATATCCTTCGTCCACGAGCGGCTGTACCGGACTTCAGAGCTATCGGCAATCGCCCTGGATGAGTACCTGAGCGATCTGATCAGGGCTATCAACTCGACGGTGACCCGGTCTTCCAGGATTCCCGTGCTGATGCTCGATATGGCGCCATGCTCCGTGACGATGGATGTCGCGGTGCCGGTTGGCATCATGGTCAACGAATTGATAAGCAACGCCCTGCGTCACGGCGGCGATACGAATAACCAGCCGCGCATCGAGGCGTCATTGCAGAAGGATGACCGGCGGCTGCTGCTGACCGTGCGTGACAACGGCCGGGGCTTTCAGGCACTGGCAGAAGGCTTCTCGCTGCCGGGCGATGTCATGTCCGCACGGCACTCCGACTCACTCGGCTTGACGCTGATAGAGTCGATGGCTACCGAACTTGGCGGAGCAGGCGTATTCAGCCGCCGGAACGGCTGGACCGAGTATCGATTCGATTTCGTGGTCTGATCATGCCCCCCTGTATTCCATCAATGGGGCATGGAACGATGTCGCCTTCCGCGCATGTGCGGAGCTGATTCCACCAGGTCGACCTCGACCTCGGCCGCCTCGTCTTTCCGTATGAGCAGATCGTAGCCGCGTATTCGAACCTGCATCGGCCCGCCCATCGCGCCGCGCCTGATGACAACACCGGGAGTGCCTTCGGTGAAGCCCATGTCGGCGAGCCGCCGCCCCACTTCACGTCCGACTCGAACCGCGTGTATCACGAAATGGTCGCGGGGCAGCAGCATGGAGAGGCGCATGAACTGTGTATCGATTGGTGACGGCGAGGTGTGCTCCTTTCGGTACCGGCGGCCCCTGACGACGCTGTGCGCCAGAGGTCGTTCCTAAAAGATATTGATTATCATTATCATAACGAACCGCCGCGACGAGGGCAAGCACTTTGACGGATACCGGGATCCGGGCTATGCTGAACCGGTGCGCGGCTTTCTCAAAATCGTCATCATCGTCTCCGGACTCGCCTTCGCCGCGACCCTGATCATATCGACTGCGACGGCTATCAGGCTGGGTGCCGCCATGGCGACGCCATCGTCGAAGTCGGCGCCCGATGCCCTGTTCCACCTCCTCGCCATCGTTCCGGCCGGAGATCATGGCCGCTATTTCGACAGGGTCGTCGCCTCGATGGAGCGGGCCGCCAAGAAGGATGGCGCGGTGCTACAGACGCTCTCGTATGCGAGCGGCGACGGCCCCGAAGCGATAGCCCGGCTTCTGCTGCTGGCGACCGAGCTGGAACCGGACGGGGTCATCGTCAACGCGCCACCTGACGCTCGCATCATCGAGGCCGTGCGCGGCCTCGAACGACGCGGTGTACCGGTGCTGGCGCTGGAGAGCGACCTGCCAGCGTCGGGAAGAGCGGTCTTCATCGGGACGAACCCCTACAGCATAGGCGTCATCGCGGCTGGCGCCGTGTCCGATTCGTTTCCGCAGGGCGCGCGCGCGGCACTGGTGCTGTCTCGTGATTACGCCGAAGGCGTATCCGGCGGGGCGACCATCGTTGCCGGATTCATGCACCGGGCCCGCACCAGCAAGGGACTCGAGCTGGCGATGACCAGGACGTCGCAGGAGGGCCCATCGGCCAGCGAGGAAATTGTCCGGGAGCTTCTGTCGGAGCACGCTGACATCGATGTAGCGGTCTTCATCGGCGCCAGGGATTCCGAAGGCGCGGCCCGCGCGATCATCGAATACGACAAGGTCGGCAGGCTGGCTATCATAGGATTTGACGACGACCCTGCCCTGCTCGAGCTGATCCAGATGGGAGTGGTTACCGCCTCGATAGCGCGTTCGCCCGACCGTTCGGGCGAGGAGGCGGTCAAGGCCGCGATGACCATGGCCCGAGGTGGCAGGGCAAGCGCCTATATCGATCCAGGTCTGCGGGTAATCAGGCGCGACGGTGGCACTCGATGAAGCGCAGATTGTTCTCGTCATTCAAGTCCAGGATGATGGCCGCCAGCATCGCACCGATTATCCTTCTCAGCGTGGCAGCATCGCTCAATTCCGCCGTGTCCAGCGCCAACATACGGCGCGTTTCGGCGCTCTTCTCGCTCGATATATTCATGAAGGAGACATTGGCTGACGTGGATTCGGTGGTGTCGAACCTGGCCGTCTACATCGACACCAAGAACACCGATGCGCTGCGCGCCTATATGCACGAGGCCAGAATCCTGTCCGCAAAGTCAAACGAGCTCACCGGCGGGCCATCCTACCGGCAAGACTCGATACTCGAGCAGAATCTGTCCGTACTGATACGCAGGCTGATCGTGGAGGGCGAGGCCGCGATTCGAGCCAAGCGCGGCCGGAACATCCCGGAATACGGAGCGCGTTATCAGGAAGTAACGCAGATCGCGTCGTTCATACACGACCGGGCCAGCGCCCTGTCGCTCGAGCGCCTCGAGCTTAACCTGGACGCCTTCTCGGAACTTGCCAAGGAGAGCGGCAGGGCCGGGTTCCTGCTCGCGGCGATGCTCGCATCGGCGATGGTCTTCGCAACGGCGATCGTGGCCCGCTATTCGCTCAAACTTGTCGAGCCACTCGAGTCGCTTGCCAGCGCGGCCGTCCGCATATCCGACGGCGACTTTGCCGGAGGACCACTGCTTGCCAACGGTGCCGATGACGAGATCGCAAAGACAGCGCGGGCATTCAACGTGATGCAGGCCAACATCGTCGCCTATATCGGCGAGATTCAGAAGAAGGCCGCTATCGAGGCATCACTGATGGAGGAGCGGCTGAAGAATCTGGAAATGTCGGGGCACCTGCGCAGCGCGGAACTCAAGGCGCTGCAGTCCAGGATAAACCCGCACTTCCTCTTCAACACGCTGAACACGGGCATCCAGCTGGCCACCGTGGAAGATGCCGACGACACGCGGGTGTTCCTCGAGCGCCTGGCCGGCCTCATGCGATATTCGTTCCGCGACCTTGAAACGCCAGTGCAGCTGCGCGACGAACTGGCCTGTCTGCGGGACTACATATACATCATGTCAATCCGGTTTCCGGAATCGGTGCGTTATGACATCAGGATCGACCCGGATGCGGAGAATGCCATCATTCCAAAAATGATCATCCAGCCGTTGGTTGAAAATGCCATCAAGCATGGTCTGGCCGAGGCGCAAGGCTGCATCTGCGTATCTGCCCATCTGGAAGATGGAGATATTGTCATAGCAATAGAAGATAATGGCCGGGGAATTGCGCAGGACAGGATCGACGAGATTATGGCCGCCGCCGACGCAGGCCACGACCTGCAATCAGCGGAAGGTGGTCTTGGTCTGGCAAATGTCATATCAAGACTCAGGCTGTTTGCGGACAGAACCGATGTCGTGCGGTTCGAATCCGCCAATCCAGGATCGCGCGTGATGCTCAGGATTCCATTCAGAGAGGTATTTTGATGAGCGGCAGGATATTTCTGGCCGACGATGAGCGGCCGGTACTCGATGGCGTGGCAGCGGCCATCCGCAAGCGGCTTCCAGATGTTGTCATATGCGGGACCGCTACCAACGGTCGGGATGCCGTTGATGCTGCGGTTCGCGAACGACCCGACGTAATACTGATGGACGTCCGGATGCCGGGGATGAGCGGACTCGAGGCGCTTCGCGAATTGCGGGCATCGGTCCCCGAGTCGGTTCCGATACTCCTTACAGCATATGAACGATTCGATGTGGCAAAGGAGGCCTTTGGCCTTGGTGTCTTTGAATACCTGGTCAAGCCGGTGGATCAGGACCTGCTGGTCCAGGCCATCAGTGGCGCCCTGACCGCTGCGGCTGCCCGCAGGGCCGAGGCGGCGCGCGCTCGCGATGCCATCGAGGCGCTGGAGGCAAACAGGCCGCTGCTTGAAGAGGGGCTGCTCTACGCCGCGCTGTCCGGTGACAACCAAGGCAGGCGGATTGGCTCTTTTGCTGCTGCTCTGGGACTTGGAACCACTGGGTGCTTTGCCGCGTTCGGGCCGGCTCCGGCTGAAGCCTGCGAAATCCGCGCCGTCATCGATTCTGAGCTTGAAGAGCGACTGAGATCGGCTCTGGTCTATCGCATCGACTGCGCTGTTGGCGCTCCAGTCTGCGATATCGTGCCCGTCTACTTTCCGGGCCCGGATCGCCATGAGATAGTCAACACGGCTGCCGCGGTGCTGACCGAGCCGGGATTCTCCGGCATCATCGCCGGCGTCGGCCAGGTGCTTCCACCCGAACAAACCCGCGAGGCGTGGGCCTCTGCGCTGGCCGACTTGCAGTCCATGCAATCGGCCACGCCATCCACACTGGCGGCGGGGCTGGAGGCGGCATTATACGGCGATGGTCCGGCGGCACTGGCCCTCTGGACGGCGCTGGAAGGAGATCAGGCGCTCAGGGCTGCGGCCGCCGGCGCGATGGTGTGGGCTCTGAGGAAGGATCCGGCCGCGGTGCTCGAGGTGGCCATCGAAATGAGCGCGGGACGCACGCCTCAGGGCGCCTTCGTATCGGGCAACTCCTCTTCCGGTTACGGTGCTCGGGCACGGGCGCTGGAGGCCCTCCGGTATGTCGAAGGACACTATGCCGACGCCCTGTCGCTGGAGGAATTGGCCGACCGCGTTGGCCTGTCCGTAGCACATCTATCCCGTGTGCTATCCGCCGAGACAGGCAAGTCCTTTACCGAGCACCTGATGTCTATACGCATCGGCCATGCCAAGGCCGCACTGGCGTCCGGCAGGTTGAGCGTCAAGGAAGTCGGAGCAGCTGTCGGATATCTCGATCCAAACTATTTCAGCAGGGCGTTCAAGCGCGAGACGGGCCAGACGCCGTCCGAGTTTGCTCGAACCGCCGGCAAGGAGGGCTAATACACATGGCACCGGGAAAATGGCCAGCCACCCTTGGCATTCGGATCGGGCTGCTCGTCGCGTTGCTGGTTGTGGTATCGTGCGTCGTGATCGTCGCGGTGTTTGCCGCCGGCGGCAAGCACAGGGAATCGGCGCGCACCAGAAAGTCAGCCACCAGAGAAATACTGATAGGATTCTCGATGGACTCGTTCGTCGAGGAACGGCGTGCGCGCGACAGAGATGTCTTCGTCGCTACGGCGCATGACCTCGGCGCTTCTGTCAATGTGCAGATCGGCGATGAAGATCCTGCCATACAGGAGTCGCAGATACTCTTCCTGCTCGATGCCGGCGTCGATGTGCTGGTTGTCATACCCAGCAACCCGGATAGCCTCGGAAGGGCGATGGCCGAGGCCAAGCGGCGCGGGGTACCCGTGCTCGCCTACGACAGGCTGATACGCAATGCGAACGCAGATCTGTACCTGGGATTCGATGCCGAGCGGGCCGGCGCCTTGCAGGCGGAGGCATTTCTCGCCGCACGGCATACCGGACACGTCGTGCTGTATGATGGGCCCGCATCGGATCCCAATTCGGTCGCCATGCACCGCGGCGCTCTCAAGGTGCTCGCGCCGCTGATCGAAAAAGGGGATATCGTGATCACAGCCGACCATCAAGCATCAGAGCGCCGTAGCGAAGAAGCCTACGCGGTAGTCGACGGCCTCTTGAGTGCGGGCAACAGGTTTGACGGCGTGCTCGCGGTAGACGACATGGCGGCGGAGGCGATCATCAGGGCGCTGTCGGTTCGCAGGCTCGCCGGCTCGGTGTTCGTCGCCGGTGCCGATGCGGATCTCGCCGCCTGTCAGCGCATAGCGGAAGGCACACAGAGCATGACCGTGTACAGGCCAATCGACCAGATCGCCGCCAAGGCTGCGGAGCTCGCCGTATACCTCGCTCGCAAAGACCGCGTCACGGTACACAATGCGATATGGGACGGTTCCTATCGGGTTCCGTTCTACGAGCTTGAACCAATTGCCGTCGACCGATCACTGCTCAAGGAGACCATAGTCAAGGATGGTTTCCATCTGGAAAGTGACGTATATCGCAACGTGCTGGGCAATTAGGTACCGCATCTGGACTGTTCTGACAGGCATGCGCGTTTTGTGCTATCTGCGCGCAGAAACGCGGCAAGGCGCTCAAACAGGTATCCAGAAGATAGAAAGACTGTCCTGTATCGCGATACGGAAAGCCGTTGTAGCCTATGCTACGCGGACCGTACGGTTCGCCTACCACATGAGGAGGTATCTATCGTGAAGAAGTTATTCGCGATCCTCGCAGCCTTGGTCGTGCTCGGGACGCTCGTCGTCTCCTGCGGTACCAAGACCGCGGAAAACGCCATGCCCAAAATCGGCGTAGCGATCTACAAGTTCGATGACACGTTCATGTCATACGTTCGCAACGCCATCGAGGCCAATGCGACCGGCAAGGCCACGGTCGAGATGGTCGATTCCCAGAACGCCCAGCCGACCCAGAACGATCAGGTCGACGCGTTCCTTTCAAAGAAGGCCAAGGTCATAGCGATCAACCCCGTTGACCGCACCGCCGCCGCCGCCATCATCGACAAGGCCAAGGCCCGCT
>Ga0209467_1001151_pt1 | contig 25060 bp, 18 predicted proteins | sample Higcelwee11metaG_FD_187175 | JGI IMG/M metagenome (GOLD analysis project Ga0209467, IMG submission 187175) | Freshwater pond sediment microbial communities from the University of Edinburgh, under environmental carbon perturbations - High... | ecosystem: Environmental > Aquatic > Freshwater >... | reverse complement strand
GCCCTTGATGCCGTCGAGGGTATACCCGACCGACATGTTGAACATCAGCGCTCCCGGCTTGTCTGACAGGGCCGCTCGCAGCACATGTATCGCTATCCATGCGCGCAGGTACTCGGCGCGTGCCTCGTCGAGCATCAGCTCGGTAGACCACTCGACATTGTGGCCCTCATCCAGGGCATCGATGCATGGCTTGTCTATATCGAGCCTGTCATTCTCCTGCACCGTCTTGAGCTCGAACACGCGCGATCCGGCCAGCCATGCCGCGACGAGGTTCGGAGCGATCTGCGTGTGCGGGCCAGCGGCCGGGCCGATGGGCAGGCCTATCCTGAGGCCATTCACCTCAAAGCCGGGAGACCCGGCCTCGAGTTCCAGAACTCGGCGCGTCAGCGCTGCGGGTATGTCATAGACGCTGTCACGCGCCTTCCATTCGCCAACGATTCGAGCCATAAGCTCGCTCATCGGCAGGGACTTCATGATCTTGCTCACCGGTACCCCCATCGTAAAAATTTTCCGTAGCCTGCATCGACGGTTATGCCGACCGCCGCATCGGCGGCTGCTTCGGCTCGTTTTCCATTCCATATCATGCGGCCGCGCAACCACGTCGCCACGATCGAACCGTCAAGGCGCATGCCTTCGAACGGCGTCAAGGTTCCCTTGCTCAACAGCCGCGATCCTTTGACATCGTAGCTGCCTTGTGGATCGACCATGATGATGTCCGCGTCCATGCCGACGGCAAGCGCTCCCTTGCGGGCCGAGAGCCCGAAACGGGCCGCCGCTCCGGCACTCGTGGCGCGCAGCAGTGCCGACAGTGACAGCCGCCCCGCCCGATACCCTTCAGAATACAGGTACGGGAACAGGGTGCCGGTTCCCGGTATGCCGCCGTAGTCGGTCCAGACAGAACCGGTGCGCTTCTCCGATTCGGGCGCGGGCGCATGGTCGCTTGTCACATACGATATCGCCCCAGAGGCAAGGAGCCGCCAGAGCCGCTCTGCCTGCCCGCGCGACTTGACCGGCGGTGCGGTTTTGAGCGACGAGCCACGATCGGAAAAGTCATCGCTACAGAACGCGAGGTAGTGCGGGCATGTCTCGCAACTGGCGCCGGCGGCTGCAACGGCTTCGGCTGCCTCCGCGGTGCCGACATGGACGATGTGGAGGCTGGCCTCGTGGCCGTGTGCCAGCGCAAGAGCGGAGGCGACGGCTACGGTTTCAGCCGACTCTGGCCTCGAATCGACATAGTCCTGCCATAGCGGCTGGCGATGCTCCGCCACGGCTCTGGCCTTCGCGGCCTCGGTTGCGGGCAGCACGACCCCGGGATCCTCGGCGTGCAACAGCACGGGCCTGCCGAGTCCGGCGGCCTTGGCAACCGCACGCCCGAAGCCGTAGTGGTCGACGGCGGTAAAGGTGTCCATCCCGGATATGAAGTAGCACTTGAAACCGACAACATCGGGGACCAGCGCTTCCATGTCCGATTCGAGTGACGACTCAATCGTGTGTCCCGATATGCCGCCATAGAGCGCGTAATCGACGACGCTGTGGGCACCCATCGCCGCGAGCTTCTGCCCGAGGTTGGCCTGGGTCGTAACCGGCGGCAGGCTCGTACATGGCATGTCTATCACCGTGGTTACGCCACCACGCGCTGCGGCCATCGATCCGTGGTGGAAATCCTCGCGGTGGGTAAAGCCGGGCTCGTCGAAGTGCACATGCGGATCTATGGCCCCGGGGAACAGCTCGAGCCCGGACGCATCGAACAGCTCTTCTCCGTCGTGCGGGCTTATCGTTTCCGCAATTTCAACGATACGCTCCGCGGTGATTCGTATGTCGCGCCTGACCAGCGCCTCGGCTCCGGGCAGGGCGCAGAGTCCGCTCTTCAGAATCATCGCTGTCCACCTGCGGCCTGTGCACCGCCGCCAACGATGAAGCTCATAGCCTTTTCGGGCGTCATCGGCAGGTCGTAGAATGACGCGGCGTCCGGACGCACGGCATGGAGCGCGTCCATAACCGCGAAGTAACCGGCTATGCCATACATCAGGGGTGGTTCTCCGACGGCCTTGGAGTTGGCCACGGCCAGCGGGTTGGGCCTGGTATAGAACTCGACGTCCATCCTGGGCATGAAATGCGCGTCAGGCAATTTGTAGGTGGACAACGTGTCGGCCAGCAGGCGCCCCGTCTCGTCAAACTTGAGTTCCTCGAGCGCGGCCCAGCCCAGGCCCTGTGCAAAGGCGCCCTCGACCTGGCCACGATCGACCAGCGTATCGATCGATTCGGCTATGTCGTGGACTATGATCGCGTCGTCGAACTGATAGGTGCCCCGTACCACGTCGAGAGTCGCCGTCACGATCGCGCAACCATACACGTGATAGAGGAAGGGGGTGCCGTGCTCGGCCTTCATGTCGTAGTGCAGGCCCGGCGTCGCGTAGAAGCCGTGGGCCGACAGGTCGATGCGGCGCTCGTATGCCATGCCGGCGAGGGCGGCGAAGGTCAGGTCCGTTTCGCGCGTGCCTGTGGCGTCGACGACGCTGACGCGGCCATCCGCGATAGCTATGGATTCGACGGTGACGCCGAGCCGCTCTGCCGCCACGGCCGCGAGCCGCTTGCGTATCTCGATGCTGGCTACCTGCGCGGCCATCGCGTTGATGTCGGCGCCGGTGCTCGCCGCGGTGGCGACTGTGTTGGCGACCGTTGTCGTCCGTGTGCTCTCGACCCGCACGAGCGGCAGCGGCGCCCCAAGTGCACGCGCCGTCACGATGGCTATCTTGCGGCCAACGCCTTGCCCCATCTCGATGGCGCCGGTGCTGACCGATACCGAGCCGTCGTTGTACACGTGTACCAGCGAACCACCCTGGTTCAGCATGATCTTGGTAAAGCTTATGCCGAAACACTGGGGGAACGCGGCTGCACCGCGCTTGTAGGCCTTGTGCGTGGCGTTGTATGCAGCCATGTCGGCGCGCAACTTCGACCAGTCGGCTTTCTCAAGGCAGCGATCAAAGGTCGCCCTGGCGCGCACATCGAGCATCTGCATGCCGTAGTGCGACACATCGCCTTCGGACAGCAGGTTCCTGCGCTGAATCTCGGTACGGTCGATGCCCAGAACCCTGGAGGCCGCATCGATGGCGCTCTCTATGACGAAGAGCCCCTGGGGGCCGCCAAAGCCGCGGAACGCCGTGAACGGCACCAGGTTGGTGCGGCACATCGTGCCGGTAGCGCGTACATTGGGAATGTGGTATGCGCCCGCAGCATGGAACAAGGTGCGGGGCAGGATGGCCGGCGACAGATCGGTCGCGGCTCCGGCGTTCTGGTAGTAGTCGGCTTCGAACGCGAGTATGGTTCCGTACTTTGTAAGGCCGATCTTGAAGTCGGACGAGTAGGGGTGGCGCTTGCCCGTGCTGGTCATGTCGTCGCGCCTGTTCAGGTACAGCTTGACCGGCCGGCCTGTCTTTACCGCGCCAAGCGCGGCGAGAGCCGCCCAGCCGGAGGCCTGGTCCTCTTTGCCGCCAAAGGCGCCGCCCAGCCGGCGCGTCTCCACCTCGACCAGGTTCATCGGCACGCCGAGAATCCTTGCAACGATAGCCTGCACGCCTGAAGGGCTCTGCGTGCCGGACAGCAGGCGCACACCGCCTGAGTCTTCGGGCCAGGCTATGGCTCCCTGAGTCTCCAGGTAGACATGCTCCTGGCCGCCGGATTCGACGCGGCCGGACAGCACCACGTCGCATTCTGCGTATGCTGCCTCGGGGTCGCCCATTCGCTGGGTCCTGCTCGTCATGATGATGTCGCCGCGCTCGAACGCGACTCTCGGATCGACAACCACCGGCAGGTCCTGTCGTCCATCAATCTTGACCAGGGCGGCGGCCCTGCGGGCTATCGACCGCGATGGAGCCAGCACCAGGGCCAGCACCTCTCCGCGGTAGTGCCACTCGCCGGTGGCGAGCATCGGCTCGTCGGGAATCGATGTGGACAGCTCGTTCTGCCCTGGCACGTCGGAGGCGGTCAGCACGCGGACTCCCGGCGCACAGGCCAGAGCCGCCTGAGCATCCAGTGCGGTGTAGTGGCCGTGCGCCGAAGGGGAGGTGACGATCGCCGCATGGAGCATGTCCGAAGTCTCCGGGACATCGTCGATGTAGGTGGTCTTGCCCAGCACGTTGAGTATGGAATCTGGATTGCGCTTCATGACAGGAGTTCCTCCTCAAGCTTCAGTGCGGGCCACAGCCTGATGAACGCGGCCCAGGCCAGCCGCTCCAGCAGGTTCTTGCGGTAGGCGGATGAGCCGCGCACGTCGCTCATCGGGCTGCCGGCCGCGCTGGCCAGCGCGCCAATCTGCCTGGCCAGCGCCGCCGATGGCTTCTGGCCACGCATCGCTGCCTCGACGTCGCGCAACCGCAGCGGAGTGGCCGCCACGCCGCCCGCCGAGTACCGCACATCGGCTATCGTGCCATCTGCGGCCATCATCACCGCGCAGGCGCAGTTGACCGTGGCAATGTCCAGCCGTTGCCGCTTGCTGGCCTTCTCGAAGTCAAAGGCGCTCCAGCCACCTCTGAACTCGATGCTCTCAATTGCCTCCGATGGCTTCATGTCAATCTTCTTGTAGCCAGTAAAGAACTGGTCGAGCCTGACGCGCCGCTCGCCATCGGGGCCGGACAGGACGAGCTCCGCGTCCAGCGCCATAAGCATCGCCGTCATGTCAGCGATAGGCGAAGCGTTGGCTACGTTGCCTGCCAGCGTCGCGCGGTTGCGTATCGGTGGCGAGGCGATATCGCGCTCGAAGCGTTCGATGCCAGGCACGGCCCGCCTGACCACGGCCGAACCGAAGAAGTCGGTGGCGTTCACGCCCGCGCCCATCACGATACGGTCAAGTCCGTCGCGTTTTGTCTCGGTTATGGTCCTGGCAGCCGGTCCCTTGTCGCTGAATGTCGGCGACAGGGCGGCATCGGGGTCAGGGTTGCGCACGAAATAGTCGGTACCACCGCCCAGTACCATGGTGCCGGTGGCGGCCGCTGGGGTAGCAGCGGCGACCGGTGGCATCGACATCAGGGCGGCGAGTCGTGCGGGAATCACATGGCGGTCGGCAAGCATTGCCAGCCTTGGGCCTAGCCCCGCGGGCAGATCCTTGTACTCGTCGGCCAGTCTGGCCGCCGCCTTGCGTATCGACCCGTACCCGGTGCAGCGGCACAGGTTGCCCTCGACGGCAACCATCGCCTCCACGGGGTCGATCCTGGAGCCTGATACCAGATACCCGGTCAGCGCCAGTATGAAGCCGGGTGAGCAGAAGCCACACTGGCTGGCGCCCTCGTCGAGCATTGCGTCCATCACCGGTGTCAGGCCTGCTGATGCAAGCCCCTCGACCGTGATCACGTGCCGGCCGTCGAGTTCACCCATCGCCAGGGTACATGAGGTGACCGACCGCCATTCGACCGAACCGTCAGGCGCCCGGCCGCCCATCAGCACGAGGCAGGCGCCGCAGTCACCTTCGCGGCAGCCTTCTTTTGTTCCCTTGAGGCCAGCTTCGTTGCGAATCCAGTCGAGGGCCAAAGCCTCTTCCCTGACCGCTATGTCGTAGTCGGTTTCATTCAGCCTGAACCTGATGGTGCGTATCATGGACTATCCTTGTCTGCGGCCGTGGGGATAGGCAAACGCGGAGCGCGGAAGGCGTACCGTGGTGCATCGTGCCGCGTACTATGCTGTATGGAAAAAGCGTAACGTGAATCGCGCGTGGTTGCAATGAGGAATGATTCGACTGTCTTGCAGGGGGTGGGGTACCGGGGGCGCCGCCGGATTCGGCCAGAGCGGATCAAGATCCTTTGAACAATGGTACCATCTTGAACAAATCCACATCGACGAGTCCCTTGTCGGTAATCTTGAGGGCAGGAATTACCGGCAGGGCCATGAATGAGAGTGTCATCAGGGGCGAATCGCCCGGAATGCCCTCGCGGGCGAAGAAATCCTCGAAAGTTGACAGCCGTTCTATGACAACGGCCGCTGGTTCGTCACTCATCAGGCCAGCGACAGGCAGGGCCAGCTCGGCGAGCACCTCGTCACCATCGGTGACCACGTATCCGCCCTTCATCGCATTGAGCCTTCTTGCGGCCTTGAATATCGATGCGTCGTCGACACCGGCGATGATCATGTTGTGTGAGTCGTGGCTGACCGTTGAACCAATGGCGCCGCGCTTCAGCTTGAGCCCCCGTATGAAGCCCTTGCCAATGGAACCTGAACCCGTATGGCGCTCTATGACGAATATCTTGATGATATCCCGTTCGAGGTCCGAGACGCACAGCCCGTCGACGACCTTCGGACGAGCGAACGATGCCGACGTGATGATCGATCCAGGTGTCGATTCGATGACGCGGGCAAGTCCGCCCTCATCGGGGATGCGGAAGTCCTTTTCCTCGAGCCACTTGATGTTGACCGAGTCACGGAGCGGCGGCGCGACTATGGAGCCTCCGAGTGCATCGTATCCGGCCGTGCGGACGCCGTTTTCCGCTATGGCGATGCCGGCCTTGAAGACGAGCTCTGCATTGAAGTGGAGCGGGTCGGAGAATACGACCAGATCGGCCTTGAACCCCGGCGCTATCGCTCCCGAGCGCCTGAGGCCGTAGTACAGGGCCGGATTGTGGCTGGCCATACGCAGCACATCCATGAACGGCACACCGCCTGCGATGAGTGATCGTACTGCGGCGTCTATATGCCCTTCGGCGGCGATGTCATTGGGATGGCGGTCATCGGTACAGAGCATCATGCGGCGGATCGTCTCATGGTTCATCGCCGGAATCAGGTGCTCGAGGTCCCGCGCGCTTGAGCCCATCCGTGCCATGATCCACATGCCCTTGCCGAGTTTGGCCAGCGCTTCTTCCGGCGTCGTGGCCTCGTGGTCACTGCGTATGCCCGAGAGTGCATAGGCCGACAGGTCGCGGCCGGAGAGCCCTGGTGCGTGGCCATCGATAGCCTTGCCCGCTTCCCAGAACAGGGAGATCTTGTCCATGACGCGTGGATCGGCGGACAGGACACCGGGGTAGTTCATCACCTCGCCCAGTCCGAGCACACGCTCTTCGCGTGCGAAGCGGGCCAGATCCGACGCGAACAGCGCGGCTCCAGCGGTGTCGAAACCAGTCGCCGGAACGCAAGAAGGCACCATCATGTACACGTCGAGCGGTATGCCGTCAGACGCGCGCAGCATCCAGTTGATGCCGTCGTGACCCAGGACATTGGCTATTTCGTGCGGGTCGGCAATGATGGCGGTGGTGCCGCGAGGGCTGACCATCCGGGAGAACTCGACCGGTGTCAGCAGGCTTGATTCGATATGCACATGCGCATCGATGAGCCCGGGGCAGACATACCGGCCGCCAAGGCTCCTGGTCGCCCTGGCTTCAAGCCCATCGTTGATGCCGACGATGTAGCCACGGTATATCGAAATGGTTGCCGCATCGAGTATGGTTCCGCGGAAGAAGTCCACGACCCGGCAGTCGATGAGATTGAGATCCGCGGGTGTGCGTCCCCGGGCAACGTCGATATAGTCGGTTTTAAGCATCGCTGTTCACATCAAACCCGAGAATTCGGGTAGCGGCTATTGTTACCGCCTTTTTCAAACTTGTCAAACCCATTCGTGTCAAAAGGATTGACAACAGTATCGAGTGCCAAATATTGAAGGAAAAGAAATTTGTTGCCAAAAGCGACATCACGGCGTAGTCTCTTGGCGATTGTACGTCTTCCGGATCTTCTGGAAACCGTATCCAGGAGGCGGAACAAAATCACACAAGGAGGCTGAAAGGTGGAACAGCTTTTCAAACTGAAGGCTCATGGTACCACGGTACGGACCGAGATCATGGCCGGCATAACCACGTTCATGACCATGGCGTATATCCTGGCGGTCAACCCGGGAATCCTGAGCGCGACCGGCATGCCCGCCGGCGGCATCTTCACGGCGACGGCACTTTCATCGCTGATCGCAACCGTGATGATGGCTCTGCTCGCCAACCTGCCGATAGCGCTCGCTCCTGGCATGGGCCTCAACGCGTTCTTCGCGTTCACCGTCGTGCTTGGCATGGGCTATCCCTGGCAGCTCGCGCTGACCGCGGTATTCGTTGAAGGCATCATCTTCATAGTGATGTCGCTGTTCAACATACGCGAAGCTATCGTCAAATCGATACCGAAGAACATCAAGAACGCCGTATCGGTCGGTATCGGCCTGTTCATAGCGTTCATCGGCCTGCAGAACGCCGGCATCATCGCCAACAATGACGCGACGCTCGTAAGCCTTGGACACATCACCAAAGGCCCCGCGCTGGTCGCTCTCATCGGCCTCATACTGACCGGTGTGATGTTGGCCTTCAGGGTCAAAGGCGCGCTGCTCATTGGCATCATCGCCACCACCATCGTCGGCATACCATTCGGCGTTACCACGGTACCCAAGGGCTGGAATCCGGTCAGCATGCCAGCTGCACCGCTCTGGTTCCAGTTCCAGTTTGACAAGGTGTTTACACTCGACTTTGTTGTCGTGATGTTCACATTCCTGTTTGTCGACATCTTTGACACGATAGGCACCCTGGTCGGTGTTACGACGCAGGCCGGCATCATCGGCAAGAATGGCGATATTCCAAAGGTCAAGGAAGCGCTGCTGTCCGATGCAGTCGGCACGGTCGTCGGAGCCTGCCTTGGCACCTCCACCGTCACGTCGTATGTCGAGAGCGCGTCGGGCGTAGCCGAAGGCGGGCGCACCGGCCTGACATCGCTGACCACCGGACTCCTGTTCGGCGTAGCCCTGTTCCTGTCGCCGCTGTTCCTGCTGGTTCCGAGCGCAGCCACGGCTCCCGCCCTGATACTGGTCGGACTGTTCATGCTGAGCCCGGTCAAGGAACTCGACCTGACCGACTTCACCGAGGCGATTCCTGCGTTCCTTACCATCGTCATGATGCCGCTGGCATACAGCATCGCCGAAGGCTTGGTCTTCGGCATCCTGTCATACATCTTCCTCAAGGCCATCACCGGCAAGTTCAAGGACATCACGGTGACCACCTGGGTCGTAGGCTTCTTCTTCATACTGAAGCACGTCCTGTAAGGTGCTGATAGAGCAAATTTAATAAGGGTAGCCGGGGCACCGTGTGGTGTCCCGGCTACCCTGTTGGCAGCGGATATTGATGAAGAACTTATTCCTGGATCTTGTGTTTGACATCCTGGTAGGAACCCATCATGATCGATGCCGGCTCGAGCCCAGGTACGTTCTCGCATACTATCTTGACTATCACGGTCATCGGTACCGCCAGCACGAGGCCAGCGAATCCCCAGAGCCATCCCCACGCCGATAGCGATACGATTATGATGAACGGCGACAGGCCCAGGTTCTGGCCCTGCACGCGCGGTTCGACGATGTTGCCCAGTATCATGTTGACCAGGAGCATGGTCGCGGCTACCCCGATGATCGGACCTGGTTCCGGCCAGAACTGCACCATCGCAAAGACGGTGGCCAGGACGCCGCTGAGTATCGACCCAATGCTCGGGATGAAGTTCAGGATGAAGGCAATGACGCCCCAGATGATCGGGAAATCAAGACCGATGATGGCAAGAATCCCGCCCACCAGCAATCCGGTTGCCAGGCTTATGAAGAACTTGACGCTCAGATAGCGTGCGACCTGCTTGATCACGTCGGCGGTGATGCGCTGTATTCTGGTGGACATGATGCCGTGGAATGCCAGCTCGATGCGGTCCCTGAAGTGACCGATCTCGAGCAGCAGGAACACAACGAACAGGATGACCATCACCGTGTTCGTAAGGAATCCAAGGAACGATTCGGATGTCGACAGCATCAGGGATTGCACACGGGTGCGGACGCCGAGCTGGCCCCAGAGGTTCTGGAACAGGCTACGGTGCTCGTCGTATGGCAGGTTGAATGCCTTGGCCACCAGCAGGTAGAGTTCAGTGAATCTCGTCTCGTACTTGGGATACAGGGTCAGGATCGTCTTGATGCTCTGGAACAGTATGAATCCGACAACGTAGACACCAGCGGCTACCAAGGCTACGACGATGACCGCACCTATGGCCCGTGGTATCTTAATCTTCTCCAGCAGGATAATGACCGGCTCAAGCACGAATGTGAGCAGTACGGAAATGACAAATGGCAGCAGCACCGCCGATGTCAGCTTCATCACCGCACCGGCAAGCACGAGTGCTATGAAGCCGAACAGGAACAGGTTGATGCGTGCTATGCTTGCGCTGCGATATCGATCTTCTGCCACGTAGATACCCCTCTAACTGGAACGCTGGACGATCTGCTTGGAGACATACGCCTCGCTACAACCAGCCAGGACCCGAACCTTGCCCAGCCAGCCCTTCGCTTCCGCCTCGGACAGGTAAGGACCGATGCGGACACGGTACCAGGTGGTACCATCAATATCCTTGAGCGTTATAAGCGTCGAAAGCCCCTTGGCCGCCAGCTCACGCTGCAGGTCATCGGCACGCGATCTGCTCGTAAACGCGGCCGCCTGTATCCAGTATTCGCTGACCGTCCTCGGCGCTGTCGGCTTTGCCACCGTTGGCGTCGGCGCCCTGGCGACAGGCTTCGTTGTCTGGACCGCGGCGACTGGGGCCGGCACCGACGATGCTGCCGGAGTATACGGCTTCTGGGTCGGTTGCGTAAGTCCCGTGGCGGGCACCGCAGTGGCGGAGCCGTCAGTGGTGGCAGGCAGGGTGGTGGCCGCAGGCTTGTCACCATAGACGATGATGATGTCGGAGCCAGTCGCAGGAGCTGGAGTCGGCGTTGGTACCGGTGCCGGCTCGACGGCGTTGACATAGGCCTCCGGTGATGGACTGCGAGGAGGCGCGACCGCCGCTACCGAGGCGGGCGCCCCGGCGGATGAGCCGCGCGGGTAGGCGAGTGCCAAGGCTATTCCCATGGCAACGACGAGTACGATCACGACGGACAGTACCGTCCACAGAACTTTCCTGGTTTCTACCGGCATAACCCCTCCCCACAGACAGCGCTCGATGGCACTCTGCTTCAAGTATCGGTAGAAGCGATCTGCCTGTTGAGCGCGCGTATCGCATCGATTCTGATCAGCGCCTGGTCGATGGCGCGGTCCAGCGATTCGGGTGAGCCATGGTTTCCAAGGCGCACCGTCTTGCCAGCCCAGCGCCGCCCGGCAGCCCCGAGCGGGCGCTGCGCCAGGATCCTGCGCAGTATCGCGCATGGTCCGAATCCGTCGCGCGCCATGCCGCGCCCTATTCTGGCCAACAGCGGCGAGCGCACCTCGATGATGCCATCGCATGCGGCCGCAGCGGGCAGGCGGTACAGTATGGCCGCGTCGATGCAGGTGCGGTCTCCCGATTCCTTGATGGCCGCTTCGAGGAGGCGATTCATCGCGGGGTGCACGATCGCTTCATAGCGGGCGAGCAGGGCTGGATCGGCAAAGACCCGTGCGCCTATGGCCCGTCTGTCGGGGCTGCCGTCATCTTTTCGCACTGCCGCGCCGAGCAACAGCTCGACCGAACCTATCGAGAGCTCAAGCGCACGGTGCCCCAATACATCGACATCGATGATGGCCCATCCCCGGTCACGCAGCCTGGCCGCGACCGTGCTCTTGCCCGAGCAGTATCCGCCGGTCAGACCCAGTATCAATGCATGTCTCCCCAGGTGTGTGCCACCTCGATGCCGACGCGCAGTGGCACAGACAGCTCGATCGCGCTTGCCATCGCCTGTTCCACGGCCTTTGCGACATCGCTGGCCTGGGCCACCGGTGCTTCCAGTATCAGCTCGTCATGGACCTGCAACAGGATCCGTGACCCCGGAAAGCGTTGCCGCAGCATCGCATCGACCTTGAGCATGGCCAGCTTGACGACGTCCGCCGCCGAACCCTGTATCGGCGTATTGACGGCGACACGCTCCGCCGCCTGGCGTTCGTTCGCGTTTCGGCTGTCTATCGCGCGTATCGGCCTGCGGCGGCCGAGAATAGTCGTGACGTAGCCGTCGCGGCGGGCATGGTCGATGGTTTCGCGTATGAAGGTGGCCACGCCGCTATACCTGCTGAAATATGCGTCTATGAACTTCTGAGCCTCGGCGCGTGGTATCGCAAGTTCCTGCGCGAGGCGGAACGCTCCCATGCCGTATATGATGCCAAAGTTGATGGTCTTGGCCGCGCGGCGCTCTGCTGGTGTCACGTCGGCTTCCGACTTGCCCATGATCAGCGCCGCCGTCCTGCGGTGTACGTCCGCCCCGTCGGCAAACGCCTTTCTGAGTTCGATATCGCCAGACAGGTGGGCGAATACGACCAGCTCGATCTGGGCATAGTCGGCCGATATCAGAGCCATGCCAGGAGCCGCGACGAAGGCCTTGCGTATGCGCCGTCCTTCGTCCTCACGCACCGGTATGTTCTGCAGATTGGGGTCACGGCTGGACAGCCGCCCGGTCGCCGTGCCGGTCTGCACGAAGTGCGTCCTGATGCGGGGATCGGTCGCCGACAGCTCGAGGAGCGCGTCGACATAGGTGCTCTTCAGCTTCTGCAGCGTGCGGTGTCTCAGGATGCGCTCGGGCACCGGATCCTCGCGGGCCAGCTCCTCGAGCACCGATATGTCGGTGCTGAAACCGGTCTTGGTCTTCTTGCCGGTGCTCAGCTTGCGTTCGACAAAGAGTATGTCCTGCAACTGCTTGGGCGAATTCATGTTGAACTCGTGGCCGACCAAAGCCCAGGTCTGGGCCTGGACGCTTGCCAGTTCTGCATCGAGCTCGGCACCGAATGCCGTCAGGGAGCCGCGATCGACCAGTATGCCTTCGCGTTCCATCCGGGCCAGCAGCGAAAGCACCGGCATCTCAACCCCGGCAAACAGCTCGGACAGACCCTTGGCCGCCATTTCCTTCTCGAGCACCACCTTGAGCCTGAGCACCATGTAGGCGTCCTCCGCTCCGTATGGCGCCGCCTTCGCTATGGGTACCGCCGAGAAGACGGTGCCTTTCGGCGCCACATCGGTGTATGGCGTGCCGCCGAATCCGAGGTACGACTCGCCGAGGTTCTCGAGCTTCAGCGAGTCACGTTCCGGGTCGACGAGCCAGGCGGCCAGCATCGTGTCCCATGGCGTGCAGCGTATGGGCGCTCCCCAGTTCTCCATGATGTGCATGTCGAACTTCAGGTTCTGGCCCACGATGACGAGGTCCGCCCGGCCGAGCAGCGGTGCGACGATCCGCCTGGCCGCAGCCTCCGGAATGCAGGCCGCGTCGGGTGACGCGAGTGGCACAAAACAGGCGGCGCCGGCATCGACGGCGATGGAGAAGCCGACCGGCATCGCATGCATCTCGTCAAGCGAATCGGTCTCGCAGTCGAAAGCGAAGGTGCCTGCCCGTTGCGCCGACTCTACCCAGCGCGAAAGGGCAGCCTCGTCGAGCACGACCTCGCACCTGCCCGCTACCGAGAAGGCGGCGGGTACATCGGGCCTGCCCGACGCAGCTGCCGGCTCGAACAGCTCGGGAGGCGCGCTTGGACGCATCGCCGGACGGGCGCTTTCCGTACTGGCTTTGGTGGTGGCGAGGCTCTTCATGCCTTCGCGCATGAACACATCATTGGCAGCGTGCCGGTTCAGTGACGCAACCTGCAACTCGTCCAGCGATGCTACGCCGATCGGCGCATCATAGGCCAGCGTTATCAGGCTGCGCGAAAGCATGGCGCTGTTCCGGCCCGCCTCCAGCTTCTTCCGGAGGCTTTCGGGCTTTACCTCGGCGAGGTGTTCCCATATCGAGTCAAACGTACCAAACTCGCCCAGCAACTTCAGTGCCGTCTTGTCACCGACACCCGGAACACCGGGCACATTGTCTGAGGCATCTCCTGTCAGCGACAGGTAGTCCAGTATCTGGTCAGGCGATACACCCCATTCGGCCTGCACTTCGGATGGTCCGACGATGACGAAGCCCTGATCACGGTCGGGCCTCAAGGCACGTACCGAACCGCCAACGAGTTGCAGCAGGTCCTTGTCCGAAGAGATGATGTAGCATGGCCTGCCTTCGGATCGGCAACGGGCCGCAATCGTCGCTATGATGTCATCGGCCTCGTACCGGTCGGCACGCAAGAGCGGCACGCCGAGCAGGCCGAGTATCTCTTCCACCAGCGGAATCTGGGCGTGCAGGTCCTCGGGGGTCTTCTGCCGCGTCGCCTTGTAGGCATCGAACATCTCGTGCCTGAAGGTCGGGACCATCGAATCGAAAACGGCGACCAGGGCGGCCGGTTTGAACTGTTCCCACAGCTGGAACAGGCTCCGGTAGAAGCCAAACACGGCCGACACGTTGTCGCCACGCGGGTTGCGCAGCGGCTTGGATATGAATGCGAAGTATGAACGGTATATGATGCCATAGGCATCGAGAAGGAAGAGGGGTTCCATGCCCGTAGCATACGCCCAAGCGCCGCTCCAGGCAAGCGAGGGAGCGATCAGCCCTTGATGTCCAGAGCGCTGGGCTCGGCGGCGGACGAATAGACGCTGCGCCGCTTGGCATATGGGTTGCTGACGGTCATGATCTCGTGGCGCAACATGTCCATGCGCTGTTTGAGCAGCGCCCGATTCTCGGCATTGCGGGTTACCACCTCGTCCTTCAGCGTGGACAACGTCGATTTGAGCTCGGCGACACCTTCCGGTTCCGTGCCGGCATAGGCGGCACGGTACATGTCTTCCAGCGGCTCTATGACCTTCTGGACGGCAAAAATCTCGGAGACTATTCCTTGTTCAACCTCGACATGCGTGACGAGGGCATCGACATCGCCCTTCTCTATGTCCGAGCGTTGCCGCTCGAGCAGTGCCATGTAGTCGTTGAATTTGTCACGCTGCCGTACAAGGAGCTCCCGAAAACGCCTGAGGACGGCGACCCGTTGGTCGAGTTCTTCTCTTGACAGGTGGCCGTCTGCTGGCATGATCGGGCCTAACCGGCTATGTTGACGCCGGAACGTCGTTCGTCGCCCGAGCCCTGAGCCTTGGTGGCGGCGACGGCCCACGCTGAAGACAGCTCGGCAAGCATGCCGCGTACCGATTTGACCCGCGCCATGTCCTTGACGATGTTCGCTTCGGTCAGCTCGCGGTTGAAGAAGACGTACAGCGAGAACAGGTCGCGCGCAATGTCGCCGCCCGCCTCGAAGTCAAGGCTCGCCATCAGCTCGGTAATGATGTCGTGCACCTTGCCCAGAGCCTGGTTGATCTTCTCTATGTTGGCTGGCTTCTTTTTCAGGTCGGTGTCGAGGAATTCGATGGCGCGATCACACTGTTTGACCGCTTCCTCGTAGAGCATGACGATGAGCTGGCCTGGGCCGGCCGTTCGTACGCGCGTTTCCCTGTATGCTGCAAGCGGATTGTGGGTCATCTCGATGTTCCCCTCCTCTGATCTTCTCTTACGATTATCGGAATGGGGATGCCTGGCTTGAGTGTCCAATATGAGAAATCGGTCATCGTGTTCATTCGTCTCTGAGCGTACCGGTCTCGTGCCATGCCTCGACGATCCTGAAGGCATCGTTGATGCGGGCGCTGGTCTCGGTCGCGCTCTTGAGTGCTTCGGGCGTCGATCCGTGGCGGTCGGGATGGTGTTCCTTGAGCAGCCGCTTGTATGCGGCCTTGGCCTGGGCAAAGGTTGCACCGTATGAAAGCCCCAGGACCCGGTAGGCGGCGAGCAGTTTCTGCGGTGGGCCATGCTGGGTGTCGGCTGGACGTGCGCGCGAAGCGCGCGCCTGCTCTTCGGCCCTGGCTCTGGCCTCGCGCTCGCGGCTGATGCGCTCCTGTGCTTCCCTGTCATTGTCCAGATATGCGTCGAGCTCCTCCATCGCCTCGTCGAGGAATGGGTCGGCTGAGCGGACATGGGGATGACCCTGGGTAGCGTCGCGAACTGGCCCGGAGTCCGCGCCATCGGATGCCGTCCACGATCGCAGGAGATCACCAAAACGGTCAAACAGTTGATCGACACTCGACATAGTGACTATACTGTACTCCAACGAAGGCCGAGAGGCAATACAACCGCGTTGTGAGAGGACGCCATTGAATAGGTACAAACCTACGGTTGCCGTCTACGGTGGCGCCAACGTCGACATCCAGGCCCGCTGCGCGGAGCGCTATAGACCCGCAGACTCGAATCCTGGCACCGCGTCGATGAGCCTGGGCGGGGTGGGCCGCAATATTGCCGACAATCTGGCCAGGTTGGGCCTGGCCACCGAGCTCGTAACCGTCTTTGGCGGTGACGAGAATGCGGCGATACTGGCCGATGGCTGCCGGGCTCGCGGCATCGAGGTCGGACGCTCGTTGATACTGCCAGACGAGGCGACATCGCGCTATGTGTGCATCCTCGATGCGGACGGCTCGCTGGTGGGAGCCGTTGCTGCAATGCGCGCCATAGACAGATTCGGTCCCGCCGAACTCGCCGCTCGCTTCGAACCGGGTGACGATGCGGATGTTATCGTTATCGATGCCAACCTGCCTCCGGATACGATAGCGCTGGCGGCCGATCGCTGGCGCGACAAGCCCATGCTGCTCGATACCGTTTCCGCCATCAAGGCGCGCAGGGCTTCGACCGTTGTTGGCAGATTTTCCATGCTCAAGCCCAATGTACCAGAAGCTTATGCCTTGCTCGGGCTGGAACAGGAGCACGGGGCCGATCGCGCGGCAGGCGCGGTGGCCATGCTCGGCCGACATTTTCTGGACCGCGGAGTCAGGGAAGCGTTCATATCGCTTGGCGCACGAGGCCTGTCCTGGCTGGACAAGGATGGCTCGGGAATAGCCGTGCCGCTGTCCATGCCCGTCATCAATGTCTCCGGAGCTGGAGACGCCGCCGCCGCCGCCCTGGTCTGGGCCACGGTCAACCGTGCGACCGCGCGGGATAAGGCATGTCTTGCCGTGGCGGCCGCATCGCTGTGTGCATCATCGGCTGAAGTAGTCTCGGAGGCGATGAGTGCCCAGCGCCTGCAGGAATTGGCACGAGGAGTATCCATTGAACCACTATCTTGACCTGAACGATGAAGTCCGTGATGCGCTCGAACGCAAGGCGCCGGTCGTCGCACTTGAATCAACAATCATTTCGCACGGCATGCCATACCCCCGCAACGCTGAAACCGCGCTGGCGGTAGAAGCCGCGGTGCGCGCTGCTGGTGCCGTGCCCGCGACCATAGCGATCATAGGCGGGCGACTCAAGGCCGGCCTGACAGCCGACCAGATCAGGCTGCTCGGCGAGCGCGGGCATGCCGTCGCCAAGGTCAGCCGCCGTGACGTTGGCCGCATCGTCGCCCTGGGCCAGGATGGAGCGACAACGGTTGCAGCGACGATGATCATCGCCGCCATCGCCGGCATACGCATCTTCGCGACCGGTGGCATAGGCGGAGTGCATCGCGGAGCCGAGTCGAGCATGGATGTGTCTGCTGACCTCGACGAGCTTGGCCGCACTGACGTCGCCGTTGTCTGTGCCGGTGCCAAGAGCATCCTGGACATATCCAAGACGCTGGAGTACCTGGAAACCAAGGGTGTACCCGTCGTCGTCTATCGGGGCGACGAGTTCCCGGCCTTCTATACCAGCCGTTCCGGCCTGCGCGCCGAACTGCGCATGGACTCCGCTGCCGATATCGCCGCGATGCTCATGGCCAAGTGGAACCTCGGCCTCTCGGGCGGCGCGGTGATAGCGAACCCGATTCCAGTCGAATATGAGATGGCCCCCGCCATTATCAACGCCGCCATAGACAAGGCCCTGGCCGAAGCGTCTGCGGCCGGCGTCCGCGGCAAGGACGTTACCCCATTCCTGCTGGCCAAGGTCAAGGACCTGACCGGTGGCGACAGCCTGGAATCGAACATAGCCCTCGTGATGAACAATGCAAGGCTTGCCGCGGAGCTGGCACTGGAGTACAGCCGGCTTCAATAACCCAGGACAACTTTAACCGTCCGCCCGGTTCGTGCTATAGTGTGCCCATGGCATCGAAAGCATCTGCCTCATCATATGACGAATCGAAGATAAAGACGCTCTCGTCGCTCGAGCACATACGCCTGCGGACCGGCATGTACATCGGCCGGCTCGGCAGCGGCAACAATCCCGACGACGGCATCTACGTGTTGCTCAAGGAAGTGGTCGACAACTCCGTTGACGAGTTCATCATGGGTTGCGGCGACCGCGTCACCGTTACGGTGCACGATGGCTCCGTGTCGGTCCGTGACCGCGGGCGTGGCATACCGCTGGGCAAGGTCATCGACTGTGTGTCGATCATCAACACCGGCGCTAAGTATTCCGATGATGTGTTCCAGTTCTCCGTGGGCCTCAATGGCGTTGGCACCAAGGCGGTCAACGCCTTGTCATCCGACTTCCGCGTCGTCTCGTACCGCGAGGGCAAGTACCTCGAGGCGGTGTTCCAGCGTGGCGTGCTCAAGGGCAAGCGCGAAGGCACCGCGTCACGGGAACCGAACGGCACACTGGTCGAGTTCACTCCCGATGAGCAGATGTTTGGCGAATACAGCTACAACATGGAGTTTGTCGAGAAGCGGATGCGCCACTATGCGTATCTGAACTCCGGGCTGACACTCGAGCTGAACGGCCAGGAGTTTGCCAGCCAGAACGGCATCCTCGACCTGCTCAAGGATGAGACCGGTGACGATGTACTCTACGACGCCGGCTACTGGCGCGGCGACCGCATAGAGTTCTCGTTTACCCATACAAACAACTATGGCGAGGAATACTTCAGTTTCGTCAACGGCCAGTTCACGTCCGACGGCGGCACCCACCTGTCGGCCTTTCGGGAGGGCTTTCTCAAGGCGGTCAACGAGTTCTTCCAGGCGTCGTACAAGGGTGAGGACATACGCGAGGGCCTCGCCGCGGCCGTCGCCATCAAGCTCAAGAACCCCATGTTCGAAAGCCAGACCAAGAACAAGCTGGGCAACGGCGACATCAAACCCTGGATCATTCAGGAAGTGGTCCGTGGTGTCGACGACTACCTGCGGCGCAACCCCACCGCGGCCAAGCGGCTGCAGGAGAAGATCGCGTCAAACGAGAAACTCCGCACCGAGCTCAACGTCGTCAAGAAGGAAGCCCGCGAGGCAGCCAAGAAGATAGAGCTGAAGATTCCAAAACTCAAGGATTGCAAACTGCACCTGGGCGATGGTCCTGATGCCGAACGTTCGACCATATTCCTGACGGAAGGCCAATCAGCGACCGGCTCCATGGTCAGCTCCCGCGATGTGATGACGCAGGCCATATTCAGCCTGCGCGGCAAGCCCGAGAACATGCACGCCCGCAAGCGCACCGCGATATACAAGAATGAAGAGCTCTACAACATGATGATGGCTCTTGGCATCGAGAATGACATTGCCGGCCTGCGCTATGCACGCATCGTCCTGGCGACCGATGCCGACTATGACGGCTTTCATATCAGGAACCTCCTTCTGACATTCTTCCTGACCTTCTTTGAGGAACTGGTGACCCAGGGACGGGTGTTCATACTGGAGACCCCGATATTCCGGGCCCGCACCAAGAAGGAGACGCGCTACTGTTACAGCGCCAGGGAGCGCGATGAGGCGGTCAAGGAGCTCGGCACCAGCACGGAGGTCACCAGGTTCAAGGGCCTCGGCGAGATCAGCCCGAACGAATTCGGCCAGTTCATCGGTGAAGACATCCGCCTCGTATCGGTCGACGTGCAGACGCTCAAGGCTGTGCCCGAGGTGCTGTCATTCTATATGGGCAAGAATACTCCCGAGCGCCGCGACTACATCATGAAGAACCTCATAAACGACTTGTAGGAACATCCATGGCATATGTGAAGAAGCTCTTTAACGAAAACTTTCTCTACTACGCGAGCTATGTGATCAAGGACCGGGCCATACCCGAACTCGAAGATGGCCTCAAGCCTGTACAGCGGCGTATCATGCACACCCTCTTCGAGGCGGACGACGGCAAGTACCACAAGGTCGCCAACATCGTCGGCTCGTGCATGAAGTACCACCCGCACGGTGACGCATCGATATATTCGGCCGTCGTCGTGCTGGCCAACAAGGACCTGTTCATAGACAAGCAGGGCAATTTCGGCAACGTGCTGACCGGCGACGAGGCCTCAGCCGCCCGCTACATCGAGTGCCGCGCCGCAGCGTTCGCCAAGGACGTGTTCTACAATCCCAAGATAACGGAGTACGAGGAAAGCTACGACGGCCGCAACAAGGAGCCTGTCGTCTTCCCGGCCAAGATACCGGTCGTCATCATCACCGGTGCAGAAGGCATAGCGGTTGGTATGAGCACCAAGATACTGCCGCACAACCCTGTGGAGGTGCTGGAGGCGGAGATAGACTGCCTGCGCGGCAAGACATTCAAGGTATACCCGGACTTTCCCACAGGCGGTGTCGTCGACGCGGCCGAGTATGCGGACGGGCAGGGCCGTGTCAGGGTCCGGTCGACGCTCGACACCTCCGACCCCAAGCGCATCGTCATACGTGACCTGCCATTCGGCGTTACCACGGAGAGCCTGATCGAGAGCGTCGAGGCCGCCGCGAAGTCGGGCCGGCTCAAGATAGCGTCTATCAGCGACTACACCACGGACAAGGTCGAGATCGAGGTGAAGCTGGCCCGTGGCGTCTATGCGCAGGAGACGATCGACGCGCTGTACGCGTTTACCCAATGCGAGCAGTCGATATCATGCAACCTGCTTGTCATCAAGGATGGCCAGCCAACTCTGATGACCGTCAGCGAGGTTATCAGACACCATGCCAAACGACTGCTCGCGATCCTGAAAGCCGAGCTGGAACTGGACATCCGGGAGCTGCTCGATGAACATCACGCAAGGACACTGGAGCGCATATTCATAGAGGAGCGTGTCTACAAGGCGATAGAAACCAGGAAGACGCAGGCCGCGGTGGACAAAGCCGTCATCGATGGCCTGGCCCCGTTTGCCGCCGAGATCAAGCGCGAGGTGACCGCGGAGGATGTCGAGCGCCTGCTCAGGATCCCGATCAGGCGCATTTCACTGTATGACATAGAAAAGGCGCGTTCCGAGATGGAACGCATCAAGGCCGCGCTCAAGGAAAAGCGGTACAACCTCGCCCACCTCACCGACTATGGCGTAGGCCTTCTGCAGGGCCTGGTCAAGAAGCTGGCGCCGTCGTGGCAGCGCAAGACGCGCATAGCCTCCTTCGACAAGGTTGATGCCAAGGAAGTGGCCAGGCGCGACATAGCCCTCCGATACGACACGCAGACGGGCTACCTGGGCACATCGGTGTCTGGAGGGGAGCTCAGGCTCAATGTCTCGCCCTTCGACAAGGTCCTGATCATCCGCCGCAGCGGCCTGTACTCGGTGGTCCCGGTACCAGAACGGCTCTTCGTAGACAAGGGCATGCTGTACTGCGGCCTGGCCGAAAAGGAAGTCCTTGCGGACATCGTATTCAGCCTCGTGTACCTTGATCCGAAGAATGGATCGGCATACATCAAGCGTTGCTCGATCGATGCATGGATCATGAACAAGGACTACCAGCTGGCTCCCGAGGGCTCACAGGTCCTGTTCTTTACGGCCGAGACCAAGAAGGCCTTCATAGTCAAATATGCACCAAAGTCGCGCTTCAAGATCGATACCGAGCGCTTCAAGGTGGAATCGTTCCTGGTCAAAGGAATCAAGGCCCAGGGCGTACGGATATCGACGAGGCAAGCCCTTCTGGCATGCGCCGAGGGTGACCAGGGACTGTTCGACCAGCCCGGCGCCATGGCTGAGCAGAAACCGGCCGCCGTCAAGTCCGCCCCTGACAAATCGAAGACTGCCGCAAAGAAGCCTGCAAAGAAACCACTGGCTAAGCCGAAGGCCGCGGCCAGGAAGCCGGCACAGAAAACGACTGCATCTCCAAAATCGTCCAGTGCTGCGCCCAAGGGGGGGCTGCTCGACAAGGCTTCCGCCAAGAAGAAGCCGCCGAAGAGATGATACGAACGCGCCCTGGTTATCAGTATGCCAACGAGGAGAGGGATCATGCAGTACGAACAGGAGTACCGTGAACGCTGCTCTGCGAGGGGACTCGATTCTCAAGCCATTGACGTTGCCGTACAGGCGGTCAGAAGCCTGGAAGAACACGCGCAGGGCAAGGGCTTCTCCATGCCCGGCCTGCCGCTAGCACTGGTGGAAGATTACCTGGCGGGACTCCTCCGAGCTGGCGGTGTTGTCGATGACACCCTTGTTGCGCTGGCCAGGTACTTTACCGTTGCCAGAGCCGACGCGATTGCCATTCGGCTGCTTGCCTACCTGCTACCGATCGGCGTGCTGGATTCTATGGCGGAGCGTCTGGGATCGCTTGCAGGCGCGGAAGCCAGAGAGAGGGTCATGCGCCATGTTGACATACCGCCCCGCGGTGCACCGCCGGATTCGTATCCCGACGCGACGAAGGCCTTTGTCGAGGCTCTCGTCGCCGAGCTTGGCGATCAACGGGCCAGGCGCGTCCTTGCGTGGAATGTACACGGCATACCACCCGAATCGTTCGCCGCAGAGCGCGCCCACTATCTGGAACTCGGCTCTGTCGACGCATGGCTTGCCGAATGGCATGACCGCCAGGTGGCGATCCTCCAGAAGCACGCGGACGACGGCACCCTGTGGTACGAGCAAACGATTACCCAGCCTGTCGTCGATTTTGTCAGGAACAATCCGGAAATCCAGGGTGGCGTCCGCGTCGGTGACACCATCTTCGTTACCAAGATACCCTACAATCCTGACCGGTTCCTCGTGTCGACCGATCCCCTGGAGAAGCGTCAGCTTGCCTGCCACTGCCCTTTGGCATCCAGAGCCATCACCCAGGATGGCTCCGGAGTGCCTCCGACCTGGTGTGCCTGTTCCGCCGGCTTCACAAAATTTCCCTTTGATGTTGTATTCGGGGTTGATACCGAAGCAACTGTCATCAAGTCGGTACTTGCAGGCGATGACCTGTGCCGGTTCGCGATACACATTCCGGCCCTGTCTTGACTTTTTTTGCGCTTTCAAGTAATTTTGCCTCGCTTCGGCAACGAGACATTCCCCTGTAGCTCAGCTGGCAGAGCAAGTGGCTGTTAACCACTGGGTCCGTGGTTCAAATCCGCGCGGGGGAGCAAAACAGAAAGACCGTCCTTCGGGGGGCCGCTGAAAAAGGCCGCGAAGTTGTGCAAGAGCATGACTTCGCGGTTTTCTTTTGAGGGCACTTCGGTCGGAGTGATGGGATGAGGGAGAATGGAGCTCTTAAGAGGTCGTTGAGACCTCAGGCCGGGGCCTGGTTACCCGGGGATTACCCTAACAGGGTGAGGATCCGCTTCAGATTCACTACGAAAATCGACATTGCGCCCTGCAGTTCCATATTTCCAATTCCCGCACCGGCGGCCACCGCGTATCCGTGGCGATGCTTCAATTCGCTGTTCTTCCCTTCGATCTTGTAGCGCTCCTTTGACTTGAGCTTGAAGTACTCGGTCTCCTGGAACGCGGCTTGTTCGGCATGCGGTCCGCTCTTGATGGTGACCGAATACGTCTTGGTCATTGCTCCAGCTTTATAACAGCCCGTTGACTGGGGGCACGTCCGGCATCTATCCACATCGAAGTAATAGGTCATGGTCTGGTTTTGTCCGATACCTTTCTTGCCCTGGACAGCCTTCCGGATCGCCAAATGTCCGGCCTTGCAGACGTACATGCCCGCATCCTTGTTGAAATCGAATTGGTCTTCCAGTTTGCGAAATCCCTGGGTGACCATCGGGTTCAAACGGGAAACCAAGCGGAAGTCCCCATTCTTCGCCAGCTCGATATTGCCCTTCTCCGAGTAGGCCATATCCCCTACGACCGCTTCGACCTTCATACCCGCCGCTTTGCTCTTTTCCACCAGAGCGCCCAGTTGCTTCCCATCGTTCTTCTCGCCGCTGGTCACCACCGCCGCGGTGATGATCCGTTCCTCGGTCATGGCGAGGTGGGTCTTGTAGCCGAAGAACGCGCTTTCGGCGCTCTTATGGCCGACTCGGGCATCTTCATCCATGCTCGTCTTCAGGTGCTCCTTATCATCCGCCACGGCTTCTTTCAGCAGGTTCAGCTTCTCGGAGACCGTGGAATACACCGTGAGTGCCGGGTTCTCCTCGATGATGTCCGCCAACCTTTGGCAATAGGCAAGTTCTTGCTCAAGATCATTGCCGCTCGGTTTGGCCGGCATGCGCGCCCTCTGGGATTCGTCGATTCCGTAGACCGCTTTCCTCAGCCGGGTGGCCAATTCCCGCAGAACCTCGACGGCGCTTTTATGGTTGTACCGGGACTTCGTGTGGGTCGAATCAACAATGATCGTCGTACTCTTGATGATCCCTTTATCGATCGCCAGCGCCACGGTCTTGTCGATCAGTAAGTCCAGCATGCCGCTGTCCTTCAGGCGCAATTTGCGGAACTTGGTCAGGGAGCTCGGATCGATGACTGGATCCTCCGGAGCCATCCCGAGAAAATATTTATAGGACATGTCATACCGCGAACGCTCCACCACATCTATGTCCGACAGGTTGTCCATCACTTTCAGTAACAGGTACTTGAACATACGGATGGGATCGATGGCGGTTCGCCCGTTGTCAGGGCAGTATCTGCTGGCCAGCTCCTCGTACACGAAGGAGAAATCGACAAGATCATTGATCTTGCGCAGTCGATGATCTGCGGGAATCACTATATCGTAGATCGCCCCATAGGGGCTCAAGACCATCGTTCGCTGCACTTGGACCATCAGTCCCCCCCGGCCATGTTTCGGTCAAAGGGATCATACAAAAGAAAAGGCAGGATCTCCAGCTTCCTGGTTATCCTGCCCCTTCTTTTTAGAAGACTTTTTCAGCGGCCCGTCCTTCGGGACGGTCTTTTCTTTTGCGATAACCCCCACGCGGATTTGAACCGGGCGAGCGCGCCGCGAATGCGGCGAAGATCAAGCCCTGAAGCATGGCCTGCGAAGCTGGAATCGCAGGTGATCCTATTTGCAAATCCTCGAAATGCCTTTACAATCAAATTCCCGCGTATCAGAAACGAGCAATCATGACAGATGAGGGTGCTATGTCAAGCTTCATGAAGAAGACACTCCTCCTGGTAGAGGATGAAGCCATCATCGCTTTGGCTCAGAAGATGGCTCTTGAACGATACGGGTATGCTGTTCAGGTTGTGTCCAG
>Ga0209467_1001149_pt1 | contig 25102 bp, 19 predicted proteins | sample Higcelwee11metaG_FD_187175 | JGI IMG/M metagenome (GOLD analysis project Ga0209467, IMG submission 187175) | Freshwater pond sediment microbial communities from the University of Edinburgh, under environmental carbon perturbations - High... | ecosystem: Environmental > Aquatic > Freshwater >... | reverse complement strand
CTGAAGCAAGGGAATAAAATGGCAAAATTTGACAAAATTGTGACAAATATTTCGCGACATCTTTGCAAGATGTCGGACTTGCTGCGTTTCCCGCCAGCCTGTTTTCATTTTTGCGACAAATCGGCGCGGAACCGTCCCCGTCCGCCGTCTCCCGGCGCTGGACCCGGGAAGGGCCGTGGGCAACGGCTTTCCCCGGCAAACGGGCGCCCAGTCCGCTGCTGGCGCCTATTCCTTGTTGCGCAGCACGTCGAGGATCTGCACGGACCCGGCCTGCCAGGCGGGATAGGCCCCGGCGATAAGCCCCAGGATGGCCGATCCGGCCAGGGCCTGGAGGATGAGCCAGGCATCGAAGACGTAGGGGAAATTGCCGAAGCGGTAGACCAAAAGGAGCAGGACCAGGGCGGTCAGGACGCCGCCTGCGCCGCCGACGCAGGACATGGCCCCGGATTCGATGAGGAATTGGCGCACGATGTCCCGGCGGCGGGCGCCCACGGCGCGGCGGATGCCGATCTCCATGCGCCGGGCTCGCACCAAAAGCACCATGATGGACAGGATGCCAAGCCCGCCCACGGCGAAGGACAGGCTGGAGCTTATCACGCCCAGGGTCTGGACCAGATCCAGGGCCTGCTGCTTGAGAAGCATGGTGTCCTTGGCGGTGAGCACCGTGAAGTCGTCGGGCCTGGGGGCGCCGGGCCCCACGCCGTGCTGCCTGCGCAGGATGGTCTCGGCCGTGGCCTTGGCGTCCTCGAAGTCCGCGCCGTCGGCGAGCTGGATGTAGACGCCGGAGATGTGCCAGCGGTTGTCCAGCCGACGCATGAGGGTGGACAGGGGCACGAACACCTGCTCATCCTGGTTGGCCCCGGAGATGTCGGACCCTTTTTCCTCCATGACGCCGATGACCGTAAGTCCGGCGCGGTAGAGAAAAACCTGCTGGCCCAGGGCCTTTCCAGGGTCGCCGAAAAGCCGGGAGGCGATGGCCCGGCCCAGCACGCAGACCATGGCCCGGGAATCCTCTTCCTCCTGGGTGAAGAAGCGCCCCATCTCTGGCGTAAAGGCCCGCACCCTGGGATAGTCCGGCCAGGTGGCCACCAGTTGGCAGGCGATGCGTATCCTGCCGGACCGGATGTGTTCGGTCTTGGAGATGTAGGGCACGCCCCTGGAGGCCGAAGGCAGGCCGCGCATGATGGCCAGGGCGTCGGTCACCTTGAAGTTTTTGTGGGAGGGCTGGGAGCGGAAGTCGCCCCGGGTGAAGCGGATCTTGCCGGACATGGCCATGAGCAGGTTGGGGCCGAGTTTTTCGGTCTCGATCTCGGCCTTGCGCACCATGGCCTCGGAGACGTGGCGCACGCCGGTCAGGGCCAGGGCGCCCAAAAAGACCCCAAGCATGGCCAAAACCGTGCGCAGCTTGTGGGTGGACAGCGAGGACAGGGCGATGCGCAGGCTAAGGGGCATGGGGCGGCTATTCGGGGTCGGACGGCCTGCCCGCCGGACAGGGTTCGCCAAAGGGTTCGATGGGCCAGGGGAAGGTCTTTCTGGCCCGCTCCAGGGCGAAACGCTCCACCTCGGCGTGCCAGCCCCGGAAGCGCTGCACCAGATCGCGGCCAAGCTCGGTCAGCCGGAATCCCTGCTTGGGGCCGCTTTTTTCCACCAGGGCCGCGCCGAGCACGGATTCCGAGCGCTTGAGCCTGCCCCAGGCGGCCCGATACGACATGCCCATGGCCTGGGCGGCCTTGTTGAGCGACCCGAATTCCTCCACGCGCTCCAAAAGCTGGACCCGGCCAAGCCCCAGGAACATGTCGCTGCCGGACTCAAGCCACAGGTGCAGCCGCTGGGTGGGGGTGATGTCGTGCATGCGGTTCTCCGGTTCTGGCGGATTGCGCCCCTGCGAAGTCGCAAGATCAGGGGCGCGGACGTGCAGCCCTCATACCCCGGCTGCGGCAAGGAGGCAAATCCGCGCCGTCGCCGAAGCGTCGGCCGTACGCCTTTTGACCGGCGCGGCCAGGGGATGTACACGAACAGCCATGAGCGCAGCGACATATCCCCTACTCGTGGTCGGCGTGGGGCTTGGCGAACCCGTGATCCCGGCGTCGGCCGAACACGACGTGGCCTCGGCCACGGTCCTTGCGGCCGGAAAACGCATCCTGGCCGCGTTCGCCGCCCATCCGGCCGAAAAGATTTCGCTGCGCGCCCCGCTGGCGGCCATCCTGGACACCCTGGCCGCACGCCGGGCCTGCGGCGGTCGGGTGGCGGTCCTGGCCGACGGCGATCCGCTTTTCTTCGGCATCGGCCGCACGCTGCTTGCCCGTTTCTCCCCGGACGCGCTGCGGTTCGTGCCCAACACCACCGCCCTGGCGGCCATGGCCGCACGCCTCAAGCGCCCCTGGCAGGATGTCCCGGCCGTGAGCCTGCACGGCAGAAGCGACCCGGCCCCCCTTTTCCAGGCCCTGGCCCGGGTCGGACGGGCCGCTGTCTACACCGACGCCGCCAATACCCCCGTCACCCTGGCCCGGGCCGTGCTCGACCGGGGCGGCGACGCCTTCGCCATGCACGTCCTCGAAAACATGGGCCTGCCCGGCGAACGGATCACCAGGCTGACGCTGCCCGTGGCCGCCAATCTCGCGGCCGACGCCTTCTCGCCCCTGAACCTCGTCTTCATCGAACGCACACAGCCGCCGCTCATCGCCCTGACGCTCGGCCTGCCGGACGACGCCCTGTCCCGCGACGACTCCGTGTTCACCAAACTGGTCCCGCGCGCCGCCGCCCTGGCCCATCTCGGCATCCGGCCCACGGACGTGGTCTGGGACCTGGGCGCGGGCACCGGCGCCGTGGCCCTGGAGGCCTCGCGCCTGTGCCCCGAAGGACGCGTCTTCGCCGTGGAGAAACACCCCGGACGCTTCGCCCACCTGCGCCGCAATATCCAAAAAACCGGCGCGCTCACCGTCACGCCGGTCAACGCCACCCTGCCCGACGGGCTGCTGTCGCTGCCGGACCCGGACCGCATCTTCCTGGGCGGCGGCCTGTCCGACCGGCCCGAAATCCTGGCCGCGGCCGCGCATCGCCTCAAACCCGGCGGCCGCATCGTGGTGGCCGCCACGCTCTTGGCCACCCTGGAACAGGCCCGGGCCTTCTTCGCCGCCCAGGCCTGGAACTTCCAAACCACCCATGTCCAGTCCGCTGTCGAAACGCCCCTGGGCGCCCACCACCGCCTCACCCCCGACAACCCCGTGTTTTTGGTGATGGGCGAGCGGGAATGCGGGGAGGGGGCTTCGCCCCCTCCCCGCACCCCACCCTCACCAGTGGGACCCTGTCCCCCTGGACCCCCGCACGGCATCGCCTGCGGCAAGGCCGCAGCCGATGCGGCTGGTGGGAGGGAGTAGGGATATGGGTGATGAAAACCGCCAAAAGTTTTCGGGGAGGGAGGGTTCGGGAGGGGACCCCCTTTTTCAAAAGGGGGTTCCCTCCCGATCTTTTCCCCCCAAAGTCTTCTTCATCGGCGCAGGGCCGGGTGATCCGGGGCTTTTGACGGTCAAGGCGGCGCGGGTGATCGCCGAGGCGGGGCTGGTGCTGTACGCCGGGTCGCTGGTGCCGCCGGAGGTGGTGGCCGGGGCGCGGCAAGGCGCGCGGGTGCTTGATTCCTCGGGCATGACCCTGGAGGAGACGCATGCGCTTTTGGCAACGGCGGTCGGCGCCGGGCAGGCGGCGGCACGGGTGCACACCGGCGACCCGGCGCTGTACGGGGCCGTGGCCGAGCAGATCCGGCTTCTGGAGCAAGATGGAGTGCCCTGGGAGATCATCCCGGGCGTGACCTCGGCCTCGGCGGCGGCCGCTGCGCTCGGGGTGTCGTTCACCATGCCCGAATCGACCCAGACGTTGATTTTGACCCGGATGGCGGGCCGCACGCCGGTGCCGGAGTCCGAAAGCCTGCGCGCGCTGGCCGCGCACCGGACCTCCATGGCCGTCTATTTGTCGGCTGGCGACCCCGAGGGGCTGACGCGCGAACTTTTGGCCGCCGGGCTTTCCCCGGACACCCCGATCGGTGTGGCCAGCCGCCTGGGCTGGCCCGGCGAACAGACCTTTTTCACCACCCTCGCCTCGCTTCCCCAGGACGTCCACGCCCGCGACATCACGCGCCAGACCATCTTCCTCATCCTGCCGCACCAAGGCGCCGAGGCCCGCTCAAAGCTCTACGATCCCGACTTCGCGCACGGGTTTCGGCCCTAGGGGAGAGTGGGGGGCTTTTTTTCATTGAACGCGATCATGACGTTGTGGAAGGCGGGGATTTTTTTGCGCACGTTGTTGCAACGCGCCTTTTGCTGCGGGTCAGCGCTTGCGTGCATAGCCCATATATGAAATTTTCAAATCTTTCGTTTCGCATAGTTCGAATGTCGTGGAAAGGTCATGGCTGTTGATTTTTCCCCGCTTTAGCGCTCTCAGATTCAAGAGCAGGGAAAAAGGGTTTTTTTTCGACGCGATTCCAATCATCTCATGATTTTCCAGGCCAACTTCCTTCATGGCGGAGGCGAGTTCGGTCGGCTTGATGAATTTTTCCCAGACGTGAACATTTGGCTTGGCCCAACTGGTGCACGCCCATTCCTGGCTGATTTTAATCATGACGATCTTGCTTATAAATGTTCTGTTGATTGTATCATAGAAAAAAACGCCTCCTGGTTTCAGTATCCTCGTGATTTCACTGACCACTTGGACGTAATCGTCCACATGTTCCAGCGCGTCGCAGCAGGTGGCGATATCAAAGGCGCCATCCGCAAAAGGCAGTGTTTCGCCTTTTCCTATGCGGTAGTCGATTTCAAGAGAAGTGGTTGCGGCATGCCTTTTTGCGGCATTAATGGAATGCGCCGCCGGGTCGATGCCTGTCACCACGAACCCGTCGCGTGCGAATTCCTCTGCCAGGAAACCCCCTCCGCAGCCAATGTCCAAAACGCGTTTTCCTGGAAGATGCATCTTTTGCAGCGTGCGCGTGAAATACCCATAGCGCACGGGATTCAAGCAATGCCGAAGACTGCTGATGTCAAAGGGGGCATCTTCACTCCACCAATCGCAAGTCTGGTATATTTCGTTGTTTATCTGCATCGATGCGCCTGTTTTGGTTGTTATATGTGATGCTGTATGGTGGCCTATCAGCGATAGGCATGCCCGACAGCGACGATCAGCAACGCCATGACCAGGGCGACGGTGCAACCGATTTCAATCCCTACTCCGGCGCGAACTGCGCAACCGCGGACGTACTTGAACAGTGCACGGCGATTGATGATGACATGCGAGACAGTTGACGCCATAAAAACGAGTCCAAGGAGAGTGTGCGCCGACATCCATGCGTGGCGAGAAAACGACAGTATCGGTTCCATTTGATTGAAGTGGCTGCCAAAACCGGTGATGGGCAACAAAATACCCGTGGCGGCAGCGGTAAGGACAAGAAAACCACGCATGTTGAATGATGTATTTCCCGTGTTTCGCATCTTATTCATGCCTCATTTCGTCCAGTGTTTCGAGCGCGGTGCGTATTTGAGTCAAAACGTGTATGGCGGCGGCCATGTCTTCTGTGCTGACAGTGGTGCAAAACGCCCTCTCGAAGGCGTGCACCCGCTCGTGCACCTGCAAAAAATGTCCGAGTCCGCTGGGCGTCAGCGTGATGTGACTGCGTCGGCCATCCTTGTCGTCGGGGCGACGCGCGATCAGGCGTTCGGCTTCCATGGTTTTCACCTGCCGGGTGACTGCGGCCGCGTTGACGCCAAGATGCCGCGCAATCTCCATGATCCCAACCGCGTTCGGATGACGGACGGCAAGGAATCGCAACAGTGTCAATCGCGCCGCCGGGATGCCCATTTTGCGGCTGAATGCGCTGAGCACTGCCTGGTGGGCGCGCATGATCTCCCGAAGCAGATGCGGCTCGTCCCCAACGTGGAGCGGATTGTGTTTCCTGTCGGTCATTGGCGTGACCTCCTGCGCTGGATAATTGACTACGTCATTGACTATGTCAAGCAGTTTGTCGTTTCTCAGGAGCGACGCGTTGCCCCGTGTCCGCCTGGCTTTCCGTGGGCGCGTTTCCGGCGCGACGCGCCGGGGAACGCGCCCACGGGACCAGGGGGTCCGGGGGGAATGATTCCCCCCGGGCGGGGTCCGGGGCGGCGGCCCCGGTTATGTGGCGAGCAGGTCTGTGAGCAGGGGGATGAGCCGGGCCAGGGCCTGGCCGCGGTGGCTGCGGGCGTTTTTTTCCGCGGGCGTGAGTTGGGCTGCGGTGCGGCCCAGGTCCGGCGCGAAAAACAGGGGGTCGTAGCCGAAGCCGCTGTCGCCTGCAGGGGCGGCGGCGATGACGCCTTCCCAGGCGCCTTGGGCCTCGGCGACGCGGCCGTCCGGGGTCATGGCGGCCATGGCGCAGACGAACCGGGCGGTGCGTTTGCCGTCGGGGACATGGGCCAGGGCGGTCAGGAGTGTGGCGTTATTGGCCGCGTCGGTGGCGTTTTCGCCGCTATAGCGGGCGGAATAGACGCCGGGCGCGCCGTCCAGGGCGTCCACGCACAGTCCCGAGTCGTCGGCCACGGCGGTCAGCCCCAGGGCCGCAGTCACGGCGGCGGCTTTGATGCGGGCGTTTTCGGCGAAGGTGGTCCCGGTTTCGGGGATGTCGCCCAGGTCCGGGAAATCGGCCAGGCCTTTGACGGTGATGCCGGAGTGGGCCAGCAGGGCGCGCAGTTCGGCGATTTTTCCTACGTTTTTGGTGGCCAGGACGATGCATGCGTCATGAGGCATGGGGGGAATCCTTTTCCAGGGCGAAAAACGGGGGTAAAAGCAGGGTGACGACGGCGCCCTGTCCCTCCTGGCTTTTGATTTCAACGGCGCCGCCCAGGTCGTCGAGGATTTTTTTGGTCATGGCCAGCCCCAGCCCGGCGCCCTTGTCGCGGGTGCTGAAGAAGGGGTTGAAGACCTGGGCCAGGTGTTCGCGGGGGATGCCGTGGCCGGTGTCGGCGACGGCCAAAAAGACGTTGCCCTGGCGCATGCCGGTGGTCACGGACAGGCGGCCGCCCTGGGGCATGGCCTCCATGGAGTTTTTGACGAGGTTGACCAGGCACTGCTTGAGCAGTTCGGAGTCGCCCCGGGCCTTGGGCAGGGAGGCCGGGACGGTGACGGTGAGCTCCACGCCCTGCTTTTCCAGGCCCATGCGCAGGAAGTCGAGGGTCTGGCGGACGATGAGTCCGATATCCACCTCGCCGGGGGTGGCCTGGGTTGGGCGCGAGAAGTTGACGATGCTTTTTAGGATGGTGTCCAGGCGGTTGGATTCCTGGAGGATGATGGAGACCTTTTCCCGTGCGGCGTCGCTTATGCCGGTTGAGCGCAACAGAGAGTTGGCGAATCCGGCGATGGCGAACAGCGGGTTGCGGATTTCGTGGGAGATGAACATGGACAGCTCGCCGATGGCGGCCAGCCGTTCGGATTTTTGCAGGCGGCGTTCCAGGAACACGTCGTGGGTGACGTCGCGGCGGATGATCACGGTGTGGACGGGGCGTCCCTCGCCGCCCACGGCGTGGGCCGCCACGCGGAAGTAGCGCAGGCGTTCCTCGGCGTCCATGCGGGAGTATTCGGCGCTGCCGCCCTTGCCGGACAAAAGCGCGGGCCAGGGCGAGACGTCGTCGGTCTCGGCCGGGCGCAGGTTCTGCAGTTCGTCGAGGACCATGGCGCAGGGCAGGCCGAGGAGGTCTTCCTTGGATTTTTCGGTGCGGCGTCTGGCGGCGCGGTTGATGTCCTCCACCAACCCGGCGGGGTCGGCCATCACCACCTCGGCGTCCAGGTGGTCGAAGACCGCGTCCAGGTATAAGCGGGTCTGGGTCAGGTCCAGGCGGCAGGTCTCGCACAGGGAGGCCGAACTCACGGTGGTTTTGAGCAGCATGGCGGCGCGGCGGTCCATGACCGTGACGCCCGGGGGGATCGTGAGGTCCGGGGGCAGCCCCTGGCCGGTCAGTTCGAGGATGCAGTTGACGTCCGGCGAGGCGTCGAGCAGGGCGGCCAGGGACGGGAAGACGGGGATGTCCGGGCCGACGGCGGTCTGTCCGGGGTCGCCGGGGGCCGCGCCGACGAAGCGCGCCTCGGCGAAGATTTCGTCCATGCCCGGGCCGCACAGGAAGGAACAAAACGATCCGATGTCTGATCCGGCGCCGTGCAGGGCGATCCGGTAGGGTGTGTTCGCCGCGTTATCCCCTGGCATATCCGACGCTCCGTGGCCGCGCGGCAAGGACGCGGTCGATTTTGTCTTTTGGTTTGGGGCATGATAGCGGGGGACGGCGCGCGAAGCAAGGAGCTTGGGAAAAACCATGACGCAACCGATCAAGATCCATTCCGTGAGCCTGGGCTGTCCGAAAAACCGGGTGGACGCCGAGACCATGCTGGGGGCGGTGCCCGGCGGCGTGGTGCTGGTGTCCGAACCGCAGGCGGCCGATCTGGTGGTCATCAACACCTGTTCGTTTATAAAGCCTGCGGTGGAGGAGTCGGTGCGGGTGATCCTGCAGACGGCCGAGGCCATCCGGGGGCTTACGCCCAGGCCGAAGCTGGCCGTGACCGGGTGTCTGCCCGCGCGCTATGGCGACGAGCTGCGGCAGGGGCTTCCCGAGGTGGACCTGTGGGGGCTGCCCACGGAATTGGCGCAGCTGCCGGAGCGGCTTTTTCGTCTGGCGTCGCCGTCTGGCGCGGCGTTGCCGGACCTGCGGGAGAAAGGGGGCGGCGGACGGCTGGTGAGCACGCCGCCGGGGTTCGCGTATTTGAAGGTGGCCGAGGGCTGCAACCACGCCTGCGCCTATTGCACGATTCCTTCCATCCGGGGGCGGCTGCGCAGCCGGGCCGTGGCGGACATCGCGGCCGAGGCCAGGGGGCTTGTGGCGGGCGGGGCGAAGGAGCTGGTGCTGGTGGCCCAGGACCTGACGGCCTATGGCCGCGACCTTGGGGGCGGGCAGGGGCTTGCGGAGCTTGTCGCGGCGCTTGCGCCGCTATCCGGCCTGTCGTGGCTGCGGCTCATGTACCTGTATCCGTCGGGGCTTTCCGACGGGCTTTTGGATTTTCTGGCCTCGGTGGGGCCGCCGCTTCTGCCCTATTTCGACATTCCGTTCCAGCACGTGCATCCGGACGTGCTCAAGGCCATGGGCCGCCCCCGGTCGGACGCCCCCGAGGCCGTGCTGGCCAGGGTGCGGCAGCGGTTTCCCGAGGCGGCCATCCGCACCACCTTCATCACCGGCTTTCCGGGCGAGACGCCGCGCCGGTTCCAGGCGCTTTTGGACTTCGTGGCCCGGGAGCGCCTGCACCACGTGGGGGTCTTTCCTTTTTCGCCGGAGGAGGGCACCCGGGCCGTGGCCCTGCCGGGCAAGGTCTCCGGGGCCGAGGCCAAAAGGCGGCGCGACGCGGTCATGGAGCTGCAGGCCGGGGTGAGCGCCGACATCCTGGCCGGATACGTGGGGCGGTCGCTGCCGGTCATGGTGGACGCGCCGCATGCCGAATGGCCGGGGCTGTGCCTGGGCCGGACCTGGTTCCAGGCCCCGGAGGCGGACGGCGTGACGTATGTCAGCGGCCCGGGCGTGGTCCCGGGGCGGCTGGCGACGGCCGAGATCGTGGAGAGCAAGGACTACGATCTGGTGGCCCTGGCCGACGGCTGATTTAGGGGCGCGGGCGGCGAAAAAAGGGCAGGCGGGGGATGAACCTGCGTCCGTCCACGGTCTCCAGGCCCGGGGCGAAGGCGTAGGTGTGCAGGCTGTCGCCGACGCCGAGGATTTCGGCCCCGTAGCGCACGGCTGTGGACTCGCGGTAGGCGTCCGGGGTCAGAAGCTCGATCTCCTGGATGGCCAGTCCCCGGCCGTAGTGTCCGGAGCAGTCCTGGGCCGGGCGGTAGAGACGGCCGCCATGGCGGAAGACGCGCCCGGCGGGCCGGGCCGTGCGCACGTCCGAGACCACGGGGTTGCCCGGGTGGGGCGTAAACGGCCCCAGGGGGGTGTCGGCGTAAAAGGCCGACAGCTCGTCCCAGGAGGAGCCGCCCTCCTGGCGCAGGTTGGCCACAAGCCACCAGCGTCCCTCATGCTTAAAAAGCGTGGCGTCCACCGCCCGCACCCCCTCAAGAAGCGTGGCCGCCCGTTCCCACTCCAGGGGGAACCGTACGGCCCGATACAGGTCCGCCCGCCCGGCCTGGCCGCTTTCCGGAACCATATAGATGGCGTCTTTCCAGGTGAAGACAAAGGGATAGGAGAGGTGGTGCGGGGCGGAAAGGACGGGCTCGGGCGGGCTGAAGCCGCCGTCCGGGGTCTCGGTCATGACCGCGATGGCCCCCAGTCCCGTATCTTTGTGGATGTGCTCGAAGAAAAGATGGGTCTTCCCCTCGTGGACGAAGGGGAAGGGATCGGCCCAGCCCGAGGCGTCCGGCGGGAAAAGCGGGGTGAAGCCGCGCGGGGTAAAGGGGTCGCCGCCGCCCCGGCGAAGGCCCAAAAACCATTGCGGCCTGAAAAGGACGCTGCGCCAGGCGGCGGCCAGATATCGCCCGACCAGACGGGGCAGGAAGCCGAGCATGGCGGCATCGCCGGGCGGGGGCGGAAAGGGCGGGCCCGTCAGCTCTTCGGCCCGGTCTTCCCAGGCGGCCGGGCCGCCCTCAAGCAGGCGCCGCAGCATGCGCGGGATGAAATGGACGGCCTTGACGCAGGCCGGGGCGGCCGTCTGGCCAAGGGACAGGGGGAAGACCGCCGACGGCGACCGGTACAGGACGCGCGGGGGCCTGCCCGGGGCATGCCAGACCAGGCGCGGCGTCCAGTGGTCGGCGGCGGTGAAAAGGGCGTGCAGGGCGGCTGTGGGGACGTTCGTGGCGAAGTCCGCATGTTCGAGGACCAGGGCGCCGAGCCGGAAGGCCGTGACGACTCCGGGAGGCAGGTCCATGCCCCCGGGCACGATCAGCAGGTCCAGGGACTCCAGGCGGGCTGTCCGGGCCAGTTCGGCGGCGAAACCGTCGCGACCGGCCAGTTCCCGGACGACGACGTCGCCGGGGATGGCGGCCGGGGCGAAGGGGTCGCGGGACATCGGGGACAGGGCGCCGTCCAGTCGCGTAAACAGGGGGAGAAGCAGCCCGGGCGCCCGGTGCGGCACGGCCAGGGAGAAGACCGAGACCGGGAGGCCCAGGCCACGCAGCTCCTGCAACAGGTCGACGTGATGGCGCGTCGCCCCGCCGTGCGGTACGACGCACGCGATGCGCATCGGGGTATTTTTCATGAGGTTCCCTGTCTGGTCATGTCGAAAGGCGTCCCCGGCCCCGGCTTGGAATGTGTTGCCATGCGATGTCCGGTGTGGTAAAGCCATGATAACATATCAATGTTGACTTTGTTTTTTCCGGCACGTGTTGTGCGGAACATCAAGGGGCCAGTGCGTTCTATGCGGCATGCCGCAAGAGAGATGTCATGGCGCAGAGAAAGCGGCGCAGATAAGTTTTTCATGGAATCATATGTTTCAAAAATTGTGTTTCGCTCCATGCATCTTTTTCCATACTGAAGTTGCAGGGCATGGAGCGGAGTCTGAAATGACGTTTTTGAATCATTTTTCTTTCTCAAAAGCGCTGTGCCCGGAACACAACGCCTGTCTCCAGCCGACTCTGATTTTTCATGGGCCGTCCGTCACGAAAGCGTTCGCCTTCAGGGAGCAGCAGGTCACGATATGACGCATGGGACGCATCAGGAACAGGCCATGCCATCATTGCCCAAAACGGCCTATCTCACGCTGTGGTTCCCCAAGCCGTCCGAGACGTTCATTTATCGGGAAGCCATGATCATGCGCCGCATGGGCATGCCGCTGACCGTCTATACCATGTACGACCGATTGGACAGCCACTTAAGCGGGGACATGTCGCGCGACGACATCCCGGTGGAACGGCTGGGCTGCCGTCAGGCCCTGTGCGGGGCCAAGGCCTTCGCCTACTGGCTGAAACGCCGTCCCCGGGAGCTCAAGTCCCTTTTCGCCTCGTTGCTTCTGCGGCGCTGGAACAATCTGGAGCAGACCGGCGAGAACTATTGGGCCTGCTACTGCGGCTGCCATCTGGCCCGGCGCTTCCAAGAGGCCGGGGTGCGCCACATCCACGCCTGCTGGGCCAACGGCCCGGCCACGGCGGCCTGGGTGGCCTCGACCCTGACCGGCATCCCCTTCAGCTTCACCGGCCGGGCCGGGGACATCTATCCCGCCGACAGCTCCCTGTCCGAAAAAATCGCCCACGCCGCCTTCACCCGGGTGGATGCGGCCTTCAACATCGACTACCTGCGCGGCTTTGCGGGCGACCACGCGGACAAGGTCGTGCTGGTGCGCAACTGCCTGTCCTGGGAGAACTGCGGCGACGCCCCGGTCCGCATGCAGCCGCCCTACCACATCATGGCCCTGTGCCGCTTCGTGCGCACCAAGGGCCTGGACGTGCTGTTGCGGGCCTGCCGGTCCCTGGCCGACGACGGGGTGGACTTCAAGCTGACCCTGGCCGGGTCCGGTCCGCAGCTTTTGCCGCTCAAGGCCCTGGTGCGGCGCTTGAAACTGACGGACCGGGTACATTTCCCGGGATTTGTGCCCCATGACCAGGTGCCGCGCATCCTGTGCGAGGCGGACGTGTTCGTCACCCCGAGCAAGGTGGTGCAAAGCGGCGACCGGGACGGCCTGCCCACGGTCATCATGGAGGCCCTCATGCACCGGGCGCCGGTGGTGGCCACGGACGTGGGGGGCATCCGCGAGGTGGTGCGCGACGGCGAGACCGGGCGGCTGATCCCCCAGCAGGACGTGGGGGCCATGAAGCAGGCCATCCTGGACGTGCTGGGCGACCGGGACCGGGCCCTGGCCATGGCCGAGCGGGGACGCCAGCTCATCCTCGACCTGTACGACTCCGAAAAAAACGCCCGCCGCATGATCGACCTTATCAGCGCCCACTCGGCCTAGCCGCCCCCCGACCCCCTGCCGTCACGACCGGCGCCGTCTCTCCCAGGCCGCATAAAAGACCTCTTCATGGCGACGGGCCATGACCGCAAGCGAAAACTCCTCTTCGGCCAGCCGCCTGCCCGCCCGGCCCATGCGGCCGCGCAGCAGGGGATCGGCCACAAGCTCCGACATGGCCCGGGCCAGGGCCTCGGGGCGTCCCGCCGGGACCAGCCTGCCCGTGACCCCGTCGCGCACCGCCTCGGGCAGCCCGCCCACGGCAGTCGCCACCACGGGGAGGCCGCAGGACATGGCCTCCAGGACCACGTTGGGCAGCCCCTCATGCCGCGAGGACAAGACCGCAAGCGCGGCCCGGGCGTAATAGCCGCGCACGTCGGCGTCGCCGGGGAAAAGCCGGATGCGTCCGGCGACCGGGCTGGCGGCGGCCCGGGCTGCGGTCTGCTCCCGGAGGGGGCCGTCCCCCACCAGCCACAACTGCGCCCGGGGATGGTCCGGGGCCAGAAGCTCGAAGGCCGCAAGCAGGGTGGCGTGGTCTTTCACCGGGGCCATGCGGGCCACGCACAAGATCACCGGGTCGGCGTCAGGATCGGCCGGGGCGGGGGCGAAGGCCTCGGCGTTCACCCCGTTGCGGATCACGGCGACGCGCCCGGCAGGCGCCCGGAAGGTCCGGGTCAGGCGGGTCCGTATGGCCTCGGCGTTGCACAGCACCTGGTCGGCCAGGGGCCACAAAAGCCACTCGTGCTGCAACCCCGGGTCCCCGGTCCCCCGGCAGTTGCCCACCACCACAGGCACGCCCGCCAGACGCCCCAGGACCCGGCCCCAGATGTTGGGGACCACGGTCAGCGGCACGAGGATGTCCGGGCGGTAGGCGCGAAGCGCCTTCCACAGGGCCGCCAGGGAGCGCGGCCCCACATGCGCGGCCGGGCACAGGCGGCGTACGGTCAGGCCCAGGCGCTCGGCCTGGGGTAAAAAATCGTCGCCCGCCATCATGGTCCACAGCTCCACCTGGAAACGCTCCGGGTCAAGGCGCGCGGCCAGCTCCAGGGCGTGGCGCTGGGTGCCGCCGAAACACAGGTCCTGGAGCAAAAACGCCGTGCGCAGGGGGGCGCGGCCGGGTTCGGCTTGTTCTTTTTGGGCAAAGGTGGGATGGACCACGGGACCACGCTGTCGGGAAAGGTGTTTGTTTTTTTGCGACAGGGTGTGTCCGTAGCCCGAACCGGGGCAAATGAAAAGCCGCGCCCCGGGCTGCGGCCCATGGGATCGCATGACCACAGACACGCCGACCGAGACCGCGCCGCGCCACGGCATCCTGGAGAAGTTCCTCAAGCTGGCCGGGGCGCAGTGGATGCGCGACGCGCTGCACACCCTGTTTCTGATCCTTCTGGCCCGGCAGAGCACCGCAGGCTACGGCGGCTTCATGCTGGCCTTCGGGCTTGGGCAGTTCATCCTTTTTCTCGGCGAATTCGGCCTGAACCAGCCCCTGGTGACGAGCCTGAGCCGTCGCTACGTGCGCACCGGGGAGGTGCTGGCCCAGTACACGGTGATCAAGATCGCGCTTTTTGCGGTCGGGATGGTCGCCGTGACCGGCATGGCCTGGCAGCAGGGCTACGACGCGCAGTTGATCGGGCTGGTGGCGGTGATATCCCTGGGCCTTGGCCTGGAGCCCCTGTCCGGGACCTTTTTCGTGGCCTGCCGGGTGCGCGGCCGCCAGGACCAGGAGGCCCTGATCCGGGCTGTGGCCGCCGTGTGCGGCTACGGCTGGGCCTTCGCCACCCTTTTGGCCGGGGCCGGGGTGGTGTGGATGGGGCTTTTCAAGGTCGTGGAGAACGGGGTCAACCTGGGCGGCGGCCTGTACGTCACCCTGCGCGGGGAGCGCCTGACCCGGCTGGACCTGGGCCAAAAGGCCATGCTGCGCATCTGGGGCACGGCCCGAAACGGCATGGTCTTTTTGGTCATGGCCCTGGCGGCCATCACCTACAACAAATCCAATCTGTTTTTTTTGCAGCGCGCGGGCGGCCAGGAGGCCGTGGCCCGGTATTCCGTGACCTGGGAGCTGGTGGACGGGGTGTCGGTCCTGGTGTGTTCGCTGCTTTTAAGCAATGTCCTGTATCCGCTTTTCTCCAGGCTCTGGAAGTCCGGGCGGGAGGAGTTTCATCGGCTGGCCCGGGCCTCGGCCCAGTGGCTTCTGGCCCTGGCCCTGCCCATGGTGTTCGTCCTGGCGGTCGAATCGGACCGCCTGATCGGCCTGGTCTACGGCCCGAACTACGCCGACGCCGTGTGGCTGCAAAAATGGCTGGCCCCCTCGGTGCTGGCGGCCTTTCTGCACAATCTGGCCGCCTATCTCATGCTCAGCCAGGGGCGGCAGCGGCTTTTGCTTTTCATCTACCTGGGCGGGCTGGCGCTTAATCTGACCCTGTGCGCCACGCTTATTCCGGCCGATCCCCTGCTGGGGGCGGCGTTGGCCATCGTGGGGACCAAGGCGGCCGTGGCCGTGGCCACCGTGGGCTATTGCCAAAAAACCGTGGGCCTTTTCACTGCGGCGACCCTGGCCCCCATTCTTGGCGCGGCGGCGGCGGGCGGCCTTTTATATCTGGTCCTTGAGCCCCTGATCTGGAGGGAGTTGGCGGAGCTGGCGGCCGTCGCGCCCATGCTGGTCATGGTCCTGCGCCTGTGGCGACAGCGGCGTACGGCCGCCGCCGCGGGCTGAAACTGCGGAAAGCCCGAGAAATACAGGTTGTCAGCACCCGCCCTTTCTGGTAGGAAGCTAAATCCTTTCAAGGAGAGATCGCGTTGGAGGTTAACCCATGGAAAAAACAGCGGAAATGACGAATCAACTCAGTAACGCCCCGGAGATGGAGGTCAATTTCGAGGACGCCCTCGAAAATTACCTCAACGAAGACTTTGGGGACATCGACGACGGCACCATCGTTCCCGGCGTGGTCGTTCGGGTGGGCAAGGAGCACGTCCTGGTGGACGTCAACTTCAAGTCCGAGGGCCAGATCTCCGTGTCCGAATTCACGGACGCCGAGGGAAACGTGGACATCAAGGTCGGCGACCAGATCGATGTCTACGTGGTGCACAAAAACGAATCCGAAGGCACCATCTCGCTGTCCCGCGACCGGGCCAAGCGGATGCAGCTTTTTGATAAGCTCGAAGAGCTTCAGGAGAAGGACGACGTCATCACCGGCCGCATCGTGCGCCGCATCAAGGGCGGCTACACGGTGGATCTGGGCGGCGTCGAGGCCTTTTTGCCCGGCTCCCACGTGGATCTGCGCCCGGTGCCGGACATGGACGCCCTGGTCAACCAGGATTTCGAGTTTCGGGTTCTCAAGATCAATCGCCGCCGCAGCAACGTCATCGTGTCCCGCCGGGTTCTTCTCGAAGAACGCCGGGACTCCATGCGGCGCGACCTGCTCAAGACCCTGGCCGAGGGCCAGACGGTCACCGGCAAGGTCAAAAACATCACCGAATACGGCGTGTTCGTGGACCTGGGCGGCCTGGACGGGCTCATGCACATCACGGACATGTCCTGGAAGCGCATCAAGCATCCCAAGGAGCTGGTGCACCTGGGCGACGAGCTGGAGCTGAAGGTCCTGTCGTTCGACCAGGAGAAGCAGAAGGTCTCCCTGGGCATGAAGCAGCTGGTGGCCGACCCCTGGCAGAACATCGGCGACAAGTATCCCGAGGGCACCCGCCTGTCCGGCAAGGTCACCAATCTGGTGGACTACGGCGCCTTCGTGGAGCTCGAGCCCGGCGTCGAGGGACTGGTGCACATCTCCGAGATGTCCTGGACCCGCAAGCTGCGGCATCCGTCCCAGATGGTGCATGTGGGCGACGAGGTCGAGGTGGTGGTGCTTGGCGTCGATTCCGACAAAAAGCGCATTTCGCTCGGCATGAAGCAGGTCCGCCCCAACCCCTGGGATGTGGTGGCCGAGAAGTACCCCGAGGGCACGGTGCTTGAGGGCACGGTGAAAAACATCACCGAGTTCGGCATCTTCATCGGCATCGAGGACGGCATCGACGGCCTGATCCACGTCTCGGACATCTCCTGGACCAAGAAGATCCGCCACCCGGGCGAGCTTTTTAAGGGCGGCGACACGGTGCGGGCCAAGGTCCTGACCGTGGACAAGGAGAACGAGAAGTTCACCTTGGGCGTCAAGCAGCTCTCCGAAGACCCCTGGACCAAGGTGCCGGATAACTATCCGGTGGGCACCGTGGTGCATGGCACCGTGACCAACATCACCGACTTCGGGCTGTTCGTCGAGGTCGAGGAAGGCATCGAGGGTCTGGTGCACGTCTCGGAGATCAGCCGCAAGAAGGTCAAGACCCCGGCCGAGGTGTACAAGGAAGGGGACGAGATCGAGGCCAAGGTCATCCACGTCAGCGCCGACGAGCGCCGGCTGGGACTGTCCATCAAGGCCACCAAGGAAGAAGAGGACAAGCGCAAGGCCAAGGAGTTCCGCACGGCGGGACCCAACGATACGGGCAGCAATCTGGGCGAGCTGTTGCGTCAGAAGCTGGAAGAGGATGCCCAGTAGCGGGTCCTTTCCCAGACGGCGCCCGGCGCTGTTTATCGTGATGCTTATCGTGGCGGCGGTGGTCCTCGTTTCGGGGACCATGGCCGCCACGTCTTTTTTTGCGGACGACGAGGGCGGCGGGCTGTTTGCGGCCAAAAGCCGCATCGGGCTGGTGCGCCTGGAAGGCTTTATCGGCGACGCCGAACCCGCCGTGCGTTTCATGAAGGAGCTGCGCGAGGACCCGACCGTCAAAGGCGTGATCCTGCGCATCAATTCGCCGGGCGGGGCCTTCGGGCCGTCCCAGGAGATTTATCAGGCCGTGGTCCGGCTGGCGGCGGTCAAGCCCGTGGCGGCCTCCATGTCCACCGTGGCCGCCAGCGGCGGCTACTATGCGGCCTGTCCGGCCAGGCGCATCTTCGCCAACCCGGGCACGCTCACGGGCAGCATCGGGGTCATGGCCCAGTATCCCAACGTGCGCGAGCTTTTGGACAAGGTCGGGGTGTCCGTCTCGTCCATGGCCAGCGGCGACCTCAAGACCGCCGGATCGCCCTTCGCCGAGCTCAAGGAGGCCGACCGGGCCTACCTGGAGGGCATCATCACGGACCTGAACGCCCAGTTTCAGGGCGACGTGGCCGCAGCCAGAAAGCTTTCCCCCGAGGCCGTGGCGGTCATCGCCGACGGCCGGGCCATGACCGGACAGCGCGCCCTGGCGCTTGGGCTGGTGGACGAGATGGGCGGGCTTGAAGAGGCCGAGGAATATCTCAAGGCCGCAGTCGGCCTGTCAGGGCAGAAGGCGCCGGTGGTGAGCGGCCCCAAACGCAAACGCGGGGCGCTGGACTGGCTTTTGGGCGGCAGGGCGTCCCTGGATGCGGACGGCCTGGCGGCCCTGGCGCGCGTCCTGGGGGCGTCCGGAGCGGCCGCGCCGGGCGGGCTGCCCGAGGTGCTGGCCACGGGCCGGTAGCGGCCCAGACGACGGGGCCAGACGACGGGGCGGCGGGGCGGAATAGGAAAGGCCTCCGGCGGCCAAAGGGGCGAGGCCCCTTTGGAATCCCCCTTTTAAATGGCGCGGGGACCGCTCCCGGCTACCCCCGCTCGTAGCTGTAGTTGCCCTTGAAAAACTCCTCCACGTACCATTCGATCTGGCCGTCGTCGGCCAAAACCATGTCGAGCAGGCGCACCGACCCCAGAAGCCGCCCGATGAGGTCGAGCTTTTCCTCGATCACGGGGCTGACGTACTTGGCGATGGTGCCCTTGACCATGTCGCCCTTAAGCCGCGTGCGCAGGCCGATGCGCTTGAGGATGGCCGCGATCAGCATGGCCCGCCGCGACCGGCGCCCGATGTCCGCCGCGCCGCCCTTAAACGAGAACGTGATGTAGTTGTCGTTGACGTTTAGGCCGCAGTAGGTGTCCACCGTGGCGAAGTGGTAGCCCAGGCGGGAGTTGAAATTTAAGTACTCTTTGGACACGGCCGCATAGTTGGGGCCGCCCATGCGCTCCTCCTGGGCCGGTCCGGCCATGGCCGACTCGGCCACGATGTTCATGAACCCCTTGAGATCCACCCCCACCGCCCCCACCCAGCGCACGTTGGGATGGGTCATGCCCTGCAAAAGCGCCCGAAACGGCACGGACAACACCTCGGCCATGGTGCATTCCTGGCCGCAGTCCTTGGTGAAGCCGCCGCCCAGGTCGACGGCGTAGAGGCGCATGGGCAGCGGAACCTTGACCCGCAGGGCGAAGGATTTGTCAACGTCCAGCTCTTCGTTGATATTGAACATCTCGCGCATGGACATCTCATGGGAGAAGCGGATCACGTCATGCAGGGTGCGGCAATGCTCGGGCGTGAAGTCATCGCGTTCAGGGTCCACGAGATTTAGGATGGCGATTTTTTTCAGGGCCGAGCGCGCGGTCTTGAAGGTGGGGCTGCCCTTCATGGGATTGACGGGCTTTTTGCGCTCCAAAATCTGCTCCACCCGCCCGGCGTAGACCACCCGGTTGGAGGCGTCCACGGTGATCTCGGCCCCGTGCGGGATGGCGCCGGTGCCGCCCCCGGTCCCCACCAGGGTGGGGATGCCGAATTCCCGGGCCACCGAGGCCATGTGCCCGGTGACGCTGCCCACGTCGGTGACGATGGCCCGCACCCGGCCCAGAAGGGACACGTAGCGGGGCGAGGTCTGGGGGGCGATGAGGATGGAGCCTTCCGGAATGTTCACCAGGGTGTGGTCCGAGGTGACCACGAAGGCCGGTCCGGCGGCCTTGCCCCGGGCGGCGGTGCTGCCGCCGCGCAGGAGCACCGGAAAGCCCGGAACCTCCTCGGACTGGGCCTGGGCGTCGTCCGGGCAGGTCTCGTCCTCGCACAAAAGGTCGAGATTAAGCGGTCTGGCCTGGAGGATGATCAGCCTGCCGTCCTTGCCAAGCGCCCACTCGATGTCCAGGGGGCGGCCGTAGTGCCGCTCCAGGCGCAGGCCGTATCCGGCCAGGGTGGTGATCTGGGCCTCGGTCAGGCAGCGCCTGGCGCGCTGGTCCTCGGGCACGGCCTCGGTCAAAAGGCCGCTTTTTTCGCCAAGCACCACCCGGGTCTTCTTGTCGGCCACGCCCACGGCCACAGGCAAAAGCGTCTTTTTCTCCACCTCGTAGAAGTCCGTGGCCGAGGAGCCTTCCACGGCGCCCACGCCAAGACCCCAGACGGCGTTGATGAGAATCATGTTTTTGCGGGTGTCGTTGGGGTCGCGGGTGTACATGACGCCGCTGGCCGAGGCGTCCACCATGGTCAGGCACAACGAACTCATGACCACGTGGTCGCACGGGTAGCCCTTGCTGCGGCGGTAGTAGACGGCGCGCGGGTTGAAGACGCTGGCCACCACCTCCTTGTAGGCGGCGACGATGTCTTCGGGACGGACGTTTAAGACCGAGCTGTGTTGTCCGGCGAAGCTCGATTCCGAGTCCTCGCTAAGGGCCGAGCTGCGCATGGCCAGGCGCACGTCCGGGCCGTGCTCCCGGACCAGCTTGTCCGCCTCCTGGAGCAAGGCCGCCTCCACCTCGGGCGGCAGGGTGGCCTCGAGCACCAGCTTGCGGGCCTTCTCGGAAAGCTCAAGGAGCTTTTCCGTGTCGTCGATGTTTAGGCCCCGCAGGAATTTTCCGGCCCGCTCGAAGATGCGGTTTTGGCGCAAAAACAGGTAGCAGGCATAGGCCGTGATCGCGAAACCGCGCGGCGTGGGCAGGTGGACCCGGTTTTTGACCTCGCCCAGGCTGGCCGCCTTACCCCCGGTCTCCGAGGCGTTTTCCAGGCTCAGGCTCTCCATGGGCATGATGGGGGCCGTGGGTTCGATCTCCTTTTTGCGTACCAATTCCTGCAAGAGGGTGATGCCGACGCGCTCCACGGCGTCGAAGAGCTCGGGATAGCGTCCGTCGGACAGGGCGTTGAGGTCTTCGGTGATGTCATAGACCACCTTGAGCAAAAGCTCGGTGCGGTCCAGGATGTATTCCAGGGTGAAAGGCTTTTCCCCGTAGCATACCCCCTCGATGTCGGTGATGAGCTCCAGGGCCATGTTGTTGCCCGCAAGAAGGTTCTGGAAGTACTGATACTTTTTCCTGTAGGCGTCCTTTTCCGGAGCGGTCCCGTCCAGGATGCCGCTTTTTCGGAACAGATGGAACAAGTTGAACATGGCTTGGCCTCGTTTGGAGCGGGGTTACAGCGCCGCAGTCATGACCATGCCCGGCAGTTCGGCCTGCATGGCGGCCAGGGCCTCGCGGGACCCCAGGGTCACCACGTGGGCGTCTTCCATGGCCCTTGAGAGTACTTGGCCGAATTGGCGGAAATCATCAAGGGTCGTGGCCAGGATTTCCTGGCGCATACGGTCCCGGCCGGCCTCGTCGTCCCCGGCCAGGATGCGGCCCATGGCCGCGTTGCCCTGGGCGTCGGGGAGCATGTAGGCGTCCAGGTCGCCGATGGCCCCCACAATGGCCTGCTCCATCTCCTCGTCGCTTAAGTCCACGGTGCGCAGGTATTCCCCCGCCGCCTGGAACACCTCAAGGGTGCGCAGGGCGCCCGGGTCGCGGTAGGACACGAAGGTCATGGGGCCGCCCAGGCGGTCCAGGGCGCAAAACGCCCCGTAGGCCCCGCCGCGCACCCGGACCCGGTCCCACAGATAGCCCATGCGCAGATGCCGGGAGGCCACCATGGACGAGCCGTGGAAGACGTAGCCCGCCTTGGCCAGGTCCACCCCAAGGCCCACGAAGTTGATCTGGGCCGGGATGACGATCCCCTCCTGGCGGGGGAGCGCCTGGGGCGTCCAGGCAGCAACCGCATTGTCGCGGGCGGGCAGCCCGGAAAGCAGCCCGTCCAGGGCCGGGCGGAAGGTCGCGAAGTTCGCGGCGTCCAGGGTCACGTTGGCCACGGCCCCGCTGCGGGTGAGGATGATCTCGCGCAGGCGCGATAGGTCGCGCATAACCCCGGGCCAGTCGTTTTGCATGCGCTCGCACAGTTCGCGCAGGAAAAAGAGGTTCGCCACGCCGCGCATGCGTTCGGCCGCCCATCCGGCCCGCCCGAAGCGCGCCCGCAGCCGGGACGAGGCCGCCGCATGTCCGGACGGGGCCAGCCGCCGCTCGGCCCGGGCCTTGGCCTCAAGGGCCATCTGGGACAGGCGCTCCCGGTTGTCCAGGCGGGCGCTTGAGAGCACGTCGGCGAAGATGCCGAGCAGGTCTTCGGCCTTGTCCATGGTGGCCTTGCCGCGCAAGAAAAGGCGCGTGGCGGCGTGGCTGTCCGTGGGCCGGCCCTTGACCGGGGTCAGGAAGACGTCACGGCCGACGCCGCCGGTCTTGCGGGCGATGCGCCGCGTCAGGGACACGAAATCCTCGCGGTCCGTGCCGGTCTCCAAAAGCGCCCGGCCAAAAAACGGCACAAGGGGCAAAAGCCCCTCTGGAACCCCGGCGATGTCCAGGCCGAGCTCCAGATAGACGATGCCGCTGGTGGGCAGGTCGTGAAAGAGGATGTCGGCCCCGTGGTCCGGGAGGGACAGGGTGGGGAGACGCTTGTTGTCGGGCGGCAGGTCGGCCGCGCCCAGGCGGGGAATCGCGGCCAGGGCCTCGGGGGCGTCGGGGGTCTCGTGGACCGCCAGCAGGTCGGCCTGCTCCCGGGCCGCCCGGGCCAGCCCGTCCTGGCCAAGGGCTGCGGCGATAGCCGAAAGCCCGGCGGCCTCTTCGCTCTCGGTGCGCGGCCCTAGATCGGGGTCCGGGGTCAAAACCAGGGTCACGCGGTGGGGGTTGTCCAGAAAAAAGGTGGTGACGGCCTCTTCGAACACCCGTTCGCCCCGGGCCAGCCGGGCCTTGAGGTCGGCCAGGGGGGCCTCGAAGCGCACCCGCTCCAGGGGGTCGCCGCCGTGCAGCCAGGTGGCCAGGGAGCGCAGCATAAGCGACAGGCCGCGCGGGAAAGAGCCGGTGTTGTTCTCGCGCAGGGAGAATTCCAGCGAGTTGACGGCCGCCTCCACGGCCTCGGCCTCCACGCCGTCCCGGACCAGCCCGGCCAGGGTGTCCAGGATGAGCTCCTGCACCCGGGGGGCGTCGGCCGGATCGATGCCTTTTAAGCCCGTGGAGAAGGACATCTGTTTGAGTTCCGCCTCAAGCCCGCCTCCGGCCAGGTCTTCGCCCAGCCCGGAGTCGATGAGGGCCTTGCGCAGGGGCGACGACGACATGCCGATAAGGATGTGCTCCAAAACGTCCATGACCATGGCGGTCTCAGGCGAGTCCGCCCCGTGCAGGAGCCAGTTCACGGTGACGAAGCCCTTGGTCGCGTCTCCCTCGCCGCAGGCGAAGGGCATGACCGCCTGGCGCGGGGCCGGGAAGGGCGGCTGGTCGGCCACGGCGGAGTCTGCGGCCAGGGGCGGGAAGGCGTCCAGGTACGGGGCCACGAGGGCCAGACGTTTGCGCGGGTCGTCGTCGCCGTAAAAAAAGATGCGGGCGTTGCCGGGATGGTAGAAGCGGCGGTGGAAGTCCCGGAAGGCCTCGTAGGTGAGCGAGGGGATGACCTTGGGGTCGCCGCCGGAATCCACGCCGTAGGTGGTGTCCGGGAAGAGCAGGCGCTGGGAGTATTCGGCCAGCACGCTGTCGGGCGAGGAATAGGCCCCCTTCATTTCGTTTAGGACCACGCCCATGCGGCTCAGGACCCCGGAGTCGTCCACCTCGTAGTGCCAGCCCTCCTGGCGGAAGACGTGCTCCGGGATGAGCGGGAAAAAGACGGCGTCGAGGTAGACGTCCACCAGATTGTAGAAGTCCTGGAGGTTGGCGCTGGCCACGGGATAGCAGGTCTTGTCGGGATAGGTGAAGGCGTTGAGAAAGGTCTGCAGCGAGCCCTTGAGGAGCTCCACGAAGGGTTCCTTGACGGGGTACTTGCGCGAGCCGCACAGGACGGAATGCTCCAGGATGTGCGGCAGGCCGGTGGAGTCCGTGGGCGGCGTGCGCAGGGTGACGCCGAAGACCTTGTTTTCGTCGGCGCAGCGTATGGACAGGATTTCCGCGCCGGTGGCGTCGTGACGGAACAGGTCGGCCGTGGCGTCGTATTCCGGGATGGTGCTGGTGAAGAGGCGGGTGAATCCGGGCGTATTTGGCATTTTATCTCCTCGTGGGGTCGGTCGGACGCGCCGCTTCGTCCCCAAGGGAGACAGGGGTGCGCGAGCAAAGAACTTATCTGAAAAAGTCCGGGGCAACCATAGCCCAGGGGACGGAAAAAGCCGTCGGGAGTCTGGGGCGGGCAAAGAAAAAGAGCGGACGAAGGAAAAAGAAACTTGAATTTTATTTAATGTTCGGGTAATCATAAAATCAGGAAGCGAGAGGACGATTCTGCCGCAAGCGAGGCGGGCGCCCGGATTCCCCCGAAAAAAGTGTCGGCGGCCGGATTAAATGACTTGCCTCGCCGGATGAAAAGCGTTAACTCTTCTTGGGCGTGTCACCTTCACGCCGGGGGCGTTGTCACATAGGCGCCGGGTTTTTGGGGTCGATTTCGTTTTTTTATGGGACGGCCCACGTCATGAAGGTGGCGACAGGCAAAGGCGTGTATTTCGGATGCAAAGCAACCGAGGAAGGAGGAGTATCATGAAGAAGTTTAATGTTGTTGTGGTGATGCTGATCGCCCTGGTGTTGGGGATGGTCGGCCCGGCTGCGGCGAAGAAGCAGGTCCCGAAAGTGGACAATTTCATTTTCTTCGTCGATCATTCGAGCTCCATGGCGTTTTCCTACAAGGGACAGCGCTATGTGCAGTTTGGCGGCGTCTCCAAGATCATGATGGCCAAGTCCCTGGCCCGTGAGCTGAACAACATGATTCCCGAGCTGGGCTACAAGGCCGGTCTGTACACCTTCGCCCCGTACAAGGAATACGCCCCGATGGCGCCCTACGCCAAGGCCACCCTGGCCCCCGCCATCGAGAAGATCAAGACCGACTACGAGATCTACGGCCGCCTGACCCCCATGGGCTGGGGCCTGGAAGACCTGGACAAGCTGCCCATCTCAACCCTGTCTGGAAAGACCGGCGTGTTCATCTTCTCTGACGGCGACTCCAACCGCGGCGTGGATCCCGTCGCCGTGGCCCAGTCCCTGAAGGGCAAGTATGGCGACAAGCTGTGCTTCTACATCGTGGATCTGTCCGACAACAAGCATGGCCAGGAAGTTCT
>Ga0209467_1001148_pt1 | contig 25104 bp, 22 predicted proteins | sample Higcelwee11metaG_FD_187175 | JGI IMG/M metagenome (GOLD analysis project Ga0209467, IMG submission 187175) | Freshwater pond sediment microbial communities from the University of Edinburgh, under environmental carbon perturbations - High... | ecosystem: Environmental > Aquatic > Freshwater >... | reverse complement strand
TTGTTTGGGGCGCCGGCCTCGGCGGGTGTGGGCTCAGCGCCCGCGTCGCCCCCGTCGATGAGCGCCCTGCCCTGGTCATCGCGCGGTTTGAGCGGGGTGCTCTCCGCGGGCACCGAGTCCCGGCGCACCCCCCTCAGCGCCCAGATCACCGAGACCGACGGCGACGGGCGCTTCCGCTTAAGCCCACCCTTGAGCCTGTCCCTGGGCAAACTCAACACAGACGTGATCGTCTCCAAGCCTGGCTTTCAGATCGGGCGCATGGTGATGGAGGGCTCACAAGGCGAGATCACCCTGTCCCCCTCGGCCCGTTTTGAGGACGAGCGCCTCGCGGTCTGGACGATCGCTGCCGAGGCCGAGCGGGGCTGTCGAGCGCTGGATGAGACACAGTGTACCCTCCTGCGGGGGCACCTCGCCGAGCGTGAGGCCTATCTCGCCGAGACCTACCCCGACGAGCTCACCGCCGCCGCGCCCCCTGCGCTGGGGGCGCTTGTGTTTGACGGCGCCGCGCTCCGGGCGGCGGGCCAGACGCCGCTGGGCGCGGCGCAGCTCGCTGACGGTCGCCTCGGAATCCTGACGCGGGAGAAGGCGGGCCGAAGCTTGAGCCTCTACCGCGACGGCGCGCTCCTCAAGACGCTCTCTCTGGCCGACCCCGGCGGCTTCGGCCTCCCCGCCGCCGTAGGCCTCGGCGACGGCGGCGGCCTGAGCCTCTACGACCAAGCCGCCGTGCGACGTCTCGTGGACGACACGCTTCAGCCCTTGCCCCTGAGCCCGGCGCCCGAGGCTTTGGACGCGGTGGCGGCGCTGTTGGATGGCCCCGAGGGGCCGATTCTCGGCGTCCTCGTAGGCGGGGTGCGCGCGGAGCTCTGGCGCTACGGCCCCGACGGCGCCCGGCGCTCGGTGACGCCGCTCCCCGGGCTGCGGGCGATCTCGAGCCTCACGCGGGGCCCAGGCGGCGATGTGCTGGTCGTCGGCCTCGCTGATGGGAGCGCGGTGTATGGCCCGCTCATCGACGGCCTCTTCCCCTACGATCCGATGCCCCGGGCGGCGCTGTGGGCCCCGGCGGACGGCGGCCCCACCCGGGCGGTGCCCGGCGGGTTTGACCTCGCGGCCCCGGCTGAGGGCGGCTATTGGGCGGTGTGGCTCAACCTCATCCCGCCGAACGACGAGCCGACGGCCCGGGGAGGATTCCCCCAGCCCGTCGCCCGGCACTTCGCCCGTCGCTGTGACGCCGCCGACGTCTGTGGGCCCTTGGTGCCCCTCGCGGGCGCGGCGCTGATCCCCGCCGAGGCCCGCGTGGTGCCCACGGTCGAGGCCGACGCCCTGCTCGTGATCGCCTTGGACGGTCCGAGCATGGGCGACGTTCGCCGTCTCAACCCCTGAGCGTGCGCCCCGCGCGCCTCAGATGCGGTTGTTGAGCTCGATGACGTCGAAGGCGCCGCCACGCAGCACAGACTCCACCTGCCGCGCCTTGAGCGCCCGGCCGGTGAGCACCTCAAACACGCCCTGAATGGCGCCCATGGTGAAGGTGAGCACCCGGGGAGAGCCCTGGGCCTCACCGGCGGAGCACAAGGTCTCCGAGAGGACGACGCGGATGGTCTCGCCGCGCTCCTCGACCTGCTCGACGACACAGAGCCGCGTACCTGAGGCGCCGATGGCGCCGTTGAGGATCGGCGCGGTCTCGGCGAGGGCCAGGGTGGTCTTGCCGACATGTTGTTCGGCGATCTGGCGGCCGCGGGCGCGACCGGCGTTGATGAGCGCGACGTGGGCCGCGCGCTCGCCGAGGGCCTGCTCTACACCGACCACGATGGCTTTGGTGCAGATGATGCTGGAGTAATCGCCGAGGTGAGGACGCAGGGGGGCAGTGGATTCCATGCTAGCTCCGGTGATGGGACAGCCGGACGATACACCAGACCTGCCCCCTGGCCTGTCCGCCCAGCGAGCGCCCGTTGGGCTCGCCGGGGGGTGGCCGTCATTTCAATTGTTTTGGCTTCTTGGGACTGTTTGGTCTGTGCGAATCAGATGCGGTTGTTGAGCTCGATCACGTCATATGCGCCGCCGCGCAGCACAGACTCGATCTGCTTCCCCTTGAGCGCCCGGCCCGTGAGCTGCTCAAACGCGCCCTGAATCGCCCCCATGGTGAAGGTGAGGATGCGCGGCGAGCCTTGGACCTCTCCGGCGGAGCAGAGGGTCTCCGACAAGAAGACGCGGATGGCCGTGCCGTCTTCTTCGACCTTGGCGACGATGCACAGCCGCGTGCCCGACGCGCCGATCGCGCTGTTGAGGATCTCGGCGGTGTCCGAGAGCTTGAGGTCTTTCTGCCCGGCGAGGTGGGCGGTGAGCTGCCGGCCACGGGCGCGTCCCGCGGAGATGAGCGCGACGTGGGCCGCGCGTTCGCCAAGGGCCTGCTCAACGCCGACGACGATGGCTTTGGTGCAGACGATGCTGGCGAAGTCGCCAAGGACCGGACGAAGTGGGGGGCTGGAGGACGCTTCCATGCTGACTCCTGGTGCGGGTGTGGGGCGACCATAGCACGGACCAAGTGCTGATCTGGATCAGGATTGTTACGCGCCGCTTTCTTGCGCGGCGGGGCCGCCTCTTCTGGATGAGTCGATGGCGCCCGCTGTCAAGAGCGTGTCGAGCGCGCGGCGGCTCGGAACCCGGCCAAGGGGGGCGTGGTCGGGCCGTGAAGACCTCAACCCCAGGAATCCCGATGGCCCGCCGCGACTCAAACCACCCAAACAACCTCAGCAACGTCGGCCTCATCCCCTTTCTTGGCCTCGCCTCGTTGCTCATCCCGATGCTGTTGATGAACGTGCAGTTCTCTAAGCTGGCCGTCATCGACTCCGACGTGCCCGGCCTGTGCGCCGCGCCCTGCGTCACGCCGGGCGGCCCCACCCTCGGCCTCGTGCTCACCGTGAGCGGCCAAGGGTTGATGGTGAGCGGCGAAGACGTCGCGCTCAACGGCGGCCTGCGCCTGCCCTGCGCCCCTGGCCCCTGCGCGCGCCCCGCCGACTACGACCTCAACGGCCTCACGGCGGTGCTCACCGAGCTCAAGGCCCGGCACCCCGACGAGCGCGCCGTCACCTTGGCCGTCACCGACGACGTGCCCTTTGAGCTGATGGTGTCCTTGTTCGACACCACCCGCGGCGCGCCGGACGCGCTCCTGTTCCCCGACCCCACGGTGAGCGCGGTGATCGGCGCGCTCTGAGGCCCGGCGAGGGGCGGCGCGATCAGCGCCACACAAAAAAGCGGCGTTTGTCCTAAGTCAATCGTTCACGGGGTCAACCCGCGCTCGACGAGAACATGCTGCAATGCAGCAATGTCAATAACCTTGGACATTTATTCTTGGCGGACCCTGATCCTACGCAGCGATTCTACGAGGGCCCCCCAGGAGTCACCGATGATCGTCACGCTGCTCGCCCTCCTCGCCTGCGTCCAGCCCTCTGGGGACTTCGGGGCCGCCACGTTCACCGTCAACGAGCGTGTGCCAACGGTGATCAACGCCGGCTGGACGAGCGCTGAGGGCGGCGAGGCGTATCTAGAGTGGGGCTACGACGACCGCCTGACGGAGCGCACCGCGCCCGTCACCGTCGAGGCGGGGGAGCAGTCTCTGCGCCTCATCGGCCCCGCGGCGGGCTCGCGGGTGTATGTGCGCGGCGTCGTCGAGACCAACGACGGCGACCGCCTGACGAGCGAGGTCCACATCATCGACCTGCCCTTGGCGCCGGCCCTGATGGCCCGACTGTACGCTGAGGGCGCGCCGTCCCAAGACGGATCCTTGCTGACGACGATCTTTATGATGGAGAGCCCGTGGGTGGTGCTGCTCAACCCCGACGGTGACGCCATCTGGTACTACCCGCTGCCGCCCTTGACCCCCACGACCTCTGTGCAGCCGACGCGGGACGGCGAGGGCCTGCTCATTCTGTTGGTGGAGCCCCCAAACAGCGACCGAACCACCCGGGTGATGCGTGTCTCTTGGGACGGTGAGCTGCAGGGCACCTTAGAGCTGCCCACAGGCCACCACGACCTCCGCGAGCTCCCCGACGGCCGCATCGCCTGGCTCAGCACCGAGGTTCGTGAGGTGGCGGTTGATGGCCAGCTCCAGCTCGTGATGGGGGACGCCGTCCGCGTCAGCGAGTGGGAGGCGGACACGAGCGCCACGATCTCCGAGCCGCCGCTGCTCTCGCTCTTCGACGCCTTGCCCGCGCCGACGGGCCTCTGCGAGCACCAGTCCCGCTTCACGGAGCACGACGGCGAGCTGGTGCTCGACTGGACCCACGCCAACAGCATCGACTACGATCCCGACACCGAGGAGCTGATCGTCCTCACCCACTTCTTAGACGCCATCGTGAGCATGCCCGTGACCGGCGGCGAGGCCAAGGTGTTTGGCCGTGTCTCGGGGTACAACACACAGAACGGTGAGGCGCCCTTCTCCCACGCGCACAGCTCCATGCTGCGCAGCGACCACGCCCTGCTGTTCGACAACGGCCTGCACTACGACCCGCCCCTGTCCCGCCTCGTCTCCGTCTCGTGGGACGAGCGTGATCACACCATCTGGGAGGACTGGTCCTTTGAGGACCCCAACGCGGGCGTGGTCCAGGTCCTCGGCGACGCCCAGCCCACCCCGTCGGGCGGCGCCTTGGCCTCGTACAGCACCCAAGGCCGCATCATCGAGGTCACCGAGCGTGGTGAGGTGGTGTGGACGCTTGAGTCCGAGGCCGGCGCGGGCCTGGGTCGATTGTTGTGGGTGGACACGTTTTAGGCCAGATGATGTCCCTCCTGCTGTCGATGCTCCTCGCCTGCGCCGGGCCCTCCGGCGATCTTGACGGCGTCACGTTCACCGTCAACCCGCGCGTCTCGACGGTGATCAACGCGGCCTGGACCAGCGCTGAAGGCGGCGAGGCGCGCCTGGAGTGGGGCTACGACGACCGCCTGACCGAGCGCACCCCGTCAGAGAGCGTCGAGGCGGGCGAACATTCAATGCGCCTCATCGGCCCGGCGGCGGGGGCGCGGGTGTTTGTGCGGGCGGTCGTAGAGACCGACGACGGCGACCGCCTGACGAGCGCGGTGCATGTCCTCGACCTGCCCTTGGCCCCGGCGGAGATGGCGTTTGTATACGCCGACGGCGCGCCGTCCCAGCGCGGCGCCTTGCTGACGACGATCGTGATGGAGCAGCCGTGGGTGGTGCTGCTCAACGCCGACGGCGAGCCCATCTGGTATTATGGCCTCCCAGAGCGATCGATCACCACCTCGGCCCAGCCCACCCGAGACGGTGAGGGTGTGCTCGTGCTCGTGATCGAGCAGCAGGGCCCCAAGAAGGTGGTTCAGGTGGTCCGCGTCACATGGGACGGTGAGGTGGTCGGCGCCATGGAGATCCCCGACGGCCACCACGACTTCCGTGAGCTGCCTGATGGCCGCGTCGCCTGGGTCCAGCCCGAGCTGCGTGAGCTGATCGTAGACGGTGAGCCCACGATCGTGATGGGAGACAACCTCCGCCTGAGCGAGTGGGGCGAAGACGCCCCGGCCACGCCCACCGAGCCGCCCCTGCTCTCGCTCTTCGACGCTTTGCCCGCGCCGGGGAACCTCTGTGATCACCACGCCCGGCCCACAGAGTACAACGGCGAGCTCGTGCTCGACTGGTCCCACATCAACAGCATCGACTACGATCCCGACACCGACGAGCTGATCATGCTCGCCCACTTCGTAGACACAATCGTGAGCGTGCCCGTGACCGGCGGCGAGGCCAAGGTGGTGAGCGTCGTCGCGGGCTACAGCACTGAAGACGGCGAGGCGCCCTTCTCCCACGCGCACAGCTCCATGCTGCGCAGCGACCGCGCCCTCTTGTTCGACAACGGCCTGCACTACGTCCCGCCCCTGTCCCGCGTCGTCTCGATCTCGTGGGACGAGGGCGCAAAGACCCTCAGCGAGGACTGGTCCTATGAGGACCCCGACTCCGGCGCGGTGCAGGTCCTCGGCGACGCCCAGCCCACCCCCTCCGGCGGCGCCTTGGCCTCGTACAGCACCCTTGGGCGCATCATCGAGGTGACCGAGGCGGGCGAGGTGGTGTGGACGCTGGAGACCGAGGCCGGCGCGGGGTTCGGGCGGTTGTTGTGGATGGAGGGGTTTTAGGGGGACCGTCTGTGCGCGCCCCGCTCAATACACCGCAAAGTCATCCGTCGCCGCCATGATCTCCTCCACCGTCGTCTCCCCGCGCCCTAACTTCTTGATGCCGTAATCCCGCAGGGTCAACATCCCGTCATTGAGCGCCTCACGCTTCACCTCTTGGCTCGGCGCGCCTGTGGCCACTAACTTGCCCAGGCGCGGCGTCATCGGCATCACCTCCATCAGGCCGGTGCGGCCTTTGTAGCCCGTGCCGCGGCAGCGCACGCAGCCTTTGCCCACCTTCACCTTGAGGCGTTTGCCATCCGCGCCGTTGATGCCCAAGGCCAAGGCCTGCTCCTCGCTGATCCAGTCGTCTGTAGCACAATGGGGGCAGATTTTTCGCACGAGGCGCTGGGCGATGACGCCGAGCAGCACGGAGCTGAGCAGGTAGGGCTGCACGCCGAGGTCGATCATGCGGGTGACGGCGCTGGGCGCGTCGTTTGTGTGGAGTGTGGTGATCACGAGGTGGCCGGTGAGGGCGGCTTGTACGGCGGACTGGGCCGGCTCGGGGTCGCGCACCTCGCCGATCATGATCACGTCGGGGTCTTGGCGTAAGACGTGGCGAATGGCGGCGGCGTAGTCAAACCCGATGGCCCGGTGGATGGGCATCTGGTTGAACGCCTCGTGCACCATCTCGATGGGGTCCTCGATGGTGCAGATGTTGAGGCGCGGCGAGGCGATGTGCTGGAGCGTGCTGTAGAGGGTCGTCGTCTTGCCCGAGCCCGTGGGGCCGGTGACGAGGATGAGGCCCGTCGAGGCGTTGATAAACCGCTCGTACAGGAGCAGCTCGCGGCGGAAGAAGCCCAAGGCGCCTAAGTCTTGGAGGAGCACGCCGGGGTCAAACACACGAATGACCATCTTCTCACCGAACGCCGTGGGCACCGTCGAGACGCGCAGCTCGATCTCTTGATCGCGGAAAGACGTCTTAAAGCGGCCGTCTTGGGGGCGGCGGCGCTCGGCGATGTCCATGCGGCTCAGCGTCTTGATGCGGGAGATGATCGCCGGGAACACCAGCTTGGGCAGGCGGTGGATCGTGTGTAATACGCCGTCGATGCGCAGGCGAACGGTGGCCTCGTCACGTTTGGGCTCAATGTGGATGTCCGAGGCGCGGTGATCGAAGGCGTAGTTGAGGATGTACCAGACGGCCTGGACGACGGGCTGCTCGGCGCCGTCCATCTCGTGAACGCCGCGTAGCTGGGTGAGCTGCTCAAGGTTGCCAAGGTCGGGCAGGTTTGAGCCAAAATCACGCTCGGCCTCACGCATCGAGCGCCGGAAGCCGTGAAACTCGGCGATGACCTGGATGAGCGTGCTCTTGAGCGTCATCACCGGGCGGATACGTTTCTGTTTGAACAGCGTGATCTGCTCTAAGACCTCACGGTTCCAGGGATCCGACATGGCGACGGTGAGCTGCTCGGCGTTCTCCTCAATCGCGATGACGAGGTGGCGCTCGGAGAAGGGGCCACCGAAGGACTCGGTGACGAGCTTAAAGTCGAGCTGTAAGGGGTCGATCTCGACAAAACGGAGGCCGAGCTCGATGGCGATGAGGCGGGTGATCACCCGCTCGGTGACGAGGCCCTCTTCAGCGTCGGTGGTCTGGCTGCGGAAACGGAACGAGGCGACCACCTCGATCTCCGAGACCTTGTACGTCACCCGGCGTTTGCCGAGCAGGCGGCGCAGCTCGGCGCGTTTGTCGAGCATGATGTGACGCGCCTGGTCGTCACCTCGGTTCAGCACGTCTTTTTTCTGCCCCTCGTGGATGAGCCCACGGCTGAGCAGCACGTCGAGGATCCAGATCAGGCGCTCACGGTCAAACATGGGGCGTCATTCCGTCCGGCGCGCGACGCGGTCGGCGGTGTGAAGGGCGAAGGTGATCACCTCCTGAAAGTGGGCGGTGGCCTGGGCCAAGGCCGCGAAGATCTCCTCCTCGCTGCGGCTCGCGCCTTCGCCTTTGGCCAGCGCTTGGGCGAGGGCGGCGGTGGTCAGCGTCTCGGCGCTCTGCAAGAACGCCGCGGCGTTCAGCGCCGCGAGGCCCACGGCCTGGGCGACGGTCCCGGCGCAGATGGCGCCCGCGGCCGTGTGGTGGTGGTCTATCAGGCCGTCGCTGGTGGCGGTGAGCGGATCGTTCTGCGGGAGCGTGTCTTGGCCCTCGGCGTCTTGGTGGACGGTGTCCTCGGGGTGTTGGCTGGCGGCGTCGCTGTTCATGGCGTCTCCTTCGTGGCGAGGCCCGTCGAGGCGGTGTCGACGCCGTAGAGCAGCGCCACACCCTGAGTGGTGGCGGCCTGGGCGTTGAGGGTTGCCTGCTGCTGGGCGCTCACGGCGTTTTGGAAGAGCAGCCCGGTGGACTGGGTGAGGCTCACCAGAGCGTCACCGAGGGCCGCGTGGGTGCGCGAGCGCACCGCGTCGGTGATCTGGCCGTTGACGGAGGTGGGGAAGGCCATGCCGTTGACCTCGAAGGGGAGGGAGGGTGTGGGCGGAGCGCCCGTCACCGAGCGCCCCCACATTGTGCCACCCCGCCGGGCCGGAGTCACCCCGCGGGCGCCGATCCGTGGCATCCTTGGGGCCTGCCCCCGAGGTTCGATGCGCCTGCGCCGCCTGCTGTTCGCCCTGCTCCCCCTGCTCGTGCTGATCGTCGGCGCGGAGCTCGTCGCGCGGCGCCTGGAGCCCCGCGCCGGGCCGACGCCGATGATGGTGCCGCACCCCACACGCATCTGGGGGCTCTCGCCGGGGCAATACCGCATGGAGGGCGTCACCGTCGAGATGGACGCCGACGGGATGCGGGTGGTGCCGCCGTCCGCCGCGCTGCGCCGGGTGCTCACCGTGGGGGACTCGTCGATCTTCGGCCACGGCCTGCCCAACGAGGGCACCTTACACCTGCAGCTCGCCCGCGCGCTCTCCACCCGCGGCGTAGAGGCCGAGGTGCTCTGCGGAGGGGTGCCCGGCTACTCCACGGAGCAGACGCTGAAGCTGATGGAGGAGTGGGGCTGGGCCAAGGCGCCGAGCCTCGTGATCCTGGGCGGCATGTGGTCGGACGCCCAGGCCGAGCAGTTCATCGACCGTGTGTGGTTGGCGCACCTCGCCAGCCCCCGGGGCCGCCTGGAGGGGCTCGTCGCCAAGAGCGCGGTGTACCGATCTGTGCGACGTCGGCTCAAGCCCGAGCTGCCCGAGGCCCTGCCCGTGGGCTGGGTGCGAGAGCCGACCCCCCAGCGCCACCCCCGGGTGAGCCCTGAAGATTACGCCGAGAACCTGGAGCGTCTCGCCGCCGAGGCCCGGGCCCGTGACGTCGGCCTCGCCGTGCTCACGCCCTGCCACCGCCAGCGCCTGCGCGGCACCCCGGCGCCGTGGGACCGCTACGCCCAGGCCATGCGGGAATTCGCAACCACACACAGTCTCCCCTACGTTGACGCCTGCGAGGTGATGCGGGAGTCGGGTCTCACGCCGGATGAGCTGTTTTTGGACGCGCTGCACCCCACCGCCGAGGCCAACCGACGGTATGCCGAGGCGCTCAGCTCGGCGCTCGTGCAGGCGGGCTGGCCCGAGGCGCGGCTCTTGCCCTGAGGGGCCCAAGGTCTCACCGCTGCGCTGCCCGGGTGCGTTTGGGCTTAAACCGCTCCTTGAGGGCGCGGTGGGTGCTGTTGATGTCCGCCAGAAGTGAGTTTGGCAGGGGCGTGCGCGACTCGATGTGCTCAACAAAGGTGTCGGCGAGGAGGATCTCCCCGGCCGTGAGGTGCTCAGTCTCGACCTTTGGCTGGCGCTGGGTGCGTAAGGACGGCTGAATCTGGGCGATGGCGCCGGGGAGATCCCCTTGTCCGAGGAACTGGAGCGCCTCCGACACCGCCTCAAACGGGCGATCGGTCATCGCGTTAAACGCGACGAAGTGGTAGGGGTAACGGCGCACGCTGATGTCGCGCAGGATGAGGTAGTTGTCCCACCACCACTCCACTTCAGGCGGGAGCTGGGGGCGGCGACGGCGTGCGGCCTCGACGGGGTCGTGATCGTCTCGGCGAGGCAAGGTGGCGAGGTGGCGGTCCTCCAACTCGTACAGTCGCTCGATGGAGCGCACGTACTCCCGCCAAGGGCGCACGGTGATGATCACGCGGTTCAAGAAGGCGACGTCGCTTCGCACGAGGCCCTGGGCGAACACCTTCACGGCGTGGGCGCGGCTTGCGGCGGGGGAGATGTAGGCGCCGGTCTTGGGGTGCGGGTTGGTCGCGTAGTACACGCCTCGCCGCAGGATGGACTCGTAGAAGCCCTTGGGGTTGGCGTCACGAATGGAGGTCTCCCACCCCAGCGGGTACTTGCTGCCGAGCACCTCAAAGCCCGCGCCTTGAAGGATCTGCATCCACAACGACGTGCCGCTGCGTTTTGTGCCGGTGACGATGATCATGGGGGATCAGAGCTGCTCGAAGATGTAGGTCTCGTCCTCTGCTTCGCAGCGCAGCTCCGAGCCGTCCAGCTTGCAGCTCAGGTCCATCGACTCCGTGTCGTCTCGCAGGCGGATCTCGTACGTGTCACCGTCGCGCTCAGCTTTGCCCGAGTAGGTGTACTCGTAGGTGTATTGTACGCTGTCCGAGCCGCAATAGTCGGAGTCGTACTCGTAGCTCAGGGCGATGTCCAGCTCAAACCGCGCCTCCAGCTCGCTGTCGATGGCGAGGAGCCCGTAGAGCTCCGCGTCGAGGTCGTAGCTGTACGAGCCACAACTCCCATCGTAGCCGCTGTATGAGTACGAGATGCTGAGCCCGCCGGGGCGGATGTCGACAAGCTCCCAGTCCCCAACGAGGGGATCACCGCAGCCGGTGAGCAGGCCGGTGAGGCTGAGGGCGAGCTTGTCTTTGGAGATCGTGTGGTGTGTGCTCATGGGGAGAGTCTCCGAGGGCGCGGAGGCGCCTAGGTTCGGGGGAAGGGCCTGAGAGTAGCGTCTTCACCCAGAGAACCTCTTGTTGTAGGCGCAGATCGTGAGAGATTCCGCTTTCAGCTTACGCGAGCACCCCACGCGCCAATCCCGGTGACGTTTACCGCGGCCGCTCTACCCGCCGCGTGAACTCATAGGTGTCAGACTCGTCTTCACAGTCCAGAGAGTCGTCGCTCAAGGTGCAGGTGAGGGGCATCACATCGTTGGAGTCTGACCTGAGCCGGATCTGATAGTCCCCGTCGCCCTGCTCGGTGGCCGCGCCCGAGTAGGTGTAGAGGTAGGTCTCCTCGACGTCCACCGCCTCACCGCAGCCCTCGATATACAAATAGTACTTGAAGGTGTGCTGCAGGGAGAGGCTCGCGTCAAGCTCGGCGCCGATGTGGAGCAGGCCTGCGTACGAATCCACCAGATCGCGGACGTACTCTCCGCAGCCGTAGCCGTAGGGGCCGCTTAAATAGCTCGTGTAGGTCAGCGACTCTGAGTTGAGAGCGCGAAGCTCCCAGTCCCCGATGATCGGGTCACTACAGGCGCCGAGCGCCGCGGTGAGGGTCAACGTGAGCTGATCTCGACGAGACATAGAAGCTCCTGAGGGTGTCATCGGCCATCGGTTCAGCGATCGTCGGCCAGTGTACACGATCTTGGCGCTCAGCTCGGCGCTCGTGCAGGCGGGCTGGCCCGAGGCGCGGCTCTTGCCCTGAGTCGCGGGGCGCTTAACGCTTGTCCTGGCGTTGGCCTCTGCCGTCGTCCTGCTCACCCTCACTCATGGAGCGCCTGTGTCCCTCTACGGTCTCACCCAAGGCGTCGGCCCCAGCGGCTTCGGCTACAACTCAACGGCTGAAGACGTCACCGCCGGGATGAACCTCGCCGGGCGCACCTACCTGGTCACGGGCTGCGGCTCGGGCTTGGGCACCGAGACCCTGCGGGTGCTGCGCCTACGGGGGGCGCGGGTGCTGGCCTCAGCGCGCAGTCTCGCGAGCGCCCAGACCGCGATCAACGGCACCCAAGGCCCCGGCGAGGCCATCCCCGTGGCCTGTGAGCTGGCCGAGCCCGCGTCTGTGCGCGCGGCGGTGGCTGAGGTCAAGCGCCTCGGCTTCCCCTTGGACGGCATCATCGCCAACGCGGGCATCATGGCCTTGCCCAACCGCCAGCTCAAGCACGGCGTCGAGGAGCAGCTCTTCACCAACCACGTCGGGCATTTTTTGCTCGTCACGGGCTTGTTGGGCCAGCTCACCCCCGCCGGTCGGGTGACGATGTTGTCCAGCGCCGCGCACAAAGGCACCTACCCCGAGGGGGTGCGCCTCGACGACTGGGCCGCCGAGCGCGGCTACACCGCCTGGGGCGCCTATGGTCAGTCCAAGCTGTGTAATCTGCTCTTCGCTCGTCACCTCGCTCGGGTGGTCCTACAAGGCGCACAGACGGCGAACGCGGTTCACCCCGGCGTGATCGCCACGAACCTGGGGCGACACATGCCCAACTTCGCCACGACGCTGATGAGCGCCGTTGGCCCGGCCTTGGTGCTCAAGACGATCCCCCAAGGCGCCGCCACCCAGCTCTACGTCGCCACCCATGACGAAACGGCGAGCGCCCGGGGTCTGTATTTCTCGGACAACAACATCACCCGGCCCAGCCGCTTCGGCGAAGACGACGCCTTGGCCGCGGCGGTGTGGAAGCGCACTGAAGAGCTTGTGGCCACGCTGTGAGCCTGGGCAGAGCCGGCCGTGTCGGCGGTAGAGTCATCGGTAGCGCCATTCAGGCGCGCTGGAGGACTGCTGATGAGCTCTCGATGGACATGGCTGGGCGTCATAGCGACGCTGGCGACGGCGTGCGGCGACACCCAACAGGCGGATGACATCCTGGCGTTAGAAGGTGACGCCACGAGTGGCGAGGCGGTGTTCAGCGCCAACTGCGCGAGCTGCCACGGGGCGGACGGGACCGGCGGCTCTGGGCCCAACCTCGTCGCTGAGGCCGGTGAAGACGACGCCGAGTGGGTGGAGATCATCCTCGGCGGCGAAGACACCATGCCGGCCTTCGTAGACGTGCTCACCGACCAAGAGATCGCCGACGTTCTGGCTTGGCTGAAGAGCTAACCTGAGCGCCTGAGGGCCTCACGCGGGTCGGTCAACACCCGGCCCGCGTGAGGTCTTGTTGTTCCAGGGCGGGGGCGCACGTTCGGCGGCCCCGCCACCGCCGCCCCGCGGGTCGTGCGCCCCGCTGAGCGAGAGGCCGAGGAGGGTGGGCGAGGAGCCAGGGAGCGCGCTGAGCAGCGCTAGGCCCGCTATGATCTGGGCCAGCTTTTCTGCTCTTGGTTCACAGAGCCTCCCGGGACGGCCTCTGAGTCATTTTGGTCGAGCGGGGGGGCTGGCCCTCAGTACACCCACAGCGACTGCCACACATGCACGTTGGGCCCACTGTATCCCTCCAGATAGCCGGGGTACTGGGACGAGCTGCCGTACTGAACGAGGGGCACCACCTGCATCCACCAACAGTTGGCGCCCTCGTCTACGTCCACGTCGCTCGACATCGCGTAGACCCCGTGCTTGAGGTAGTAGCTGTCGTGCAGGCCGTTAAAGCCGTTGCAGGTCGTGGACTCTTCGCCATCAATCAGGGTGTAATCCGAGCCGTTGGTGGAGTCGGTGAAGGGGTTGTGCTGCTGACTCCACACGGTGTAGTGCGCCCGTGACGCGGCGCCGGTGGTCCAGGTGCCGGAGTTGCCCACCTCAAACCGGAAGGTCCACACCCCGGCGCGGGCGAAGTCGTCCAGGTCGGTGAGCTGGGTGTAGTTGTCGTCGCTGGCGCTGCCCACCTGGGTGTAGCTCGAGGCCGAGAACCAGTAGGGGTAGAGCGCGCTCTCCACCTTGGTCCAGCCGCCGCCGTCTCGGGTCATGTCGCAGTAGGCCTGCCAGGCGTCGCTGGTGTCGCCGTCGCCGTCGGGGTCTACCCAATACAGTCCATCGGCGCTCGACGGGCTGGCGCTGAGGATCTCCGCGCAGGTGAGGCCCGCTGAGGCCTTCGTCGAGCCGCAGGTCCACACGCTGGCGTCGCTGTCGAGGCAGTCGGGGCCGCCGACCTCCTCCCATGAGGCGTAGCCGTCGCCGTCGGCGTCGAAGTCGTCGTCCCCGGCGCAGTCGGCGTCTACCCCGTCGTAGAACACCTCGGTCTCAGCGGGGTTGATGTCGGCGTCGCTGTCATCACAGTCGGAGTCGTCCTCTGTGTAGCCGGTGGGCGCCTCGCAGTCGCTCACCGTGGCGCCGGTCATGGCGCCGTATCCGTCACGGTCGGCGTCGAGGTGGTAGGTGACCGTGGACGGTCCGTCCGGGTCTTCGGTGTCGATGAGGCCGTCACAGTCGTTGTCGAGGCTGTCGCAGACCTCCTCCGCGTCGGGGTTCACGTCGTCCCGAGCGTCGTCGCAGTCTGTGGTGTCGGCGACGTAGCCCGCGGGCGCGGCGCAGGCGATTCGGGTGAACCGACCCGAGCCAAACCCGTCGCCGTCGTAGTCAATCGCCCAGGTGCTCGCGTCGATGGCCTCGTCCTCGTCTACGGATCCGTCACAGTCCTCGTCCCCGCCGCCGCAGACCTCGTCCGCCTCAGGGTTGGCCTGGGGGTTGTTGTCGTCACAGTCGGTTGAGCTGCTCACATAGCCGGCGGGGGCGGCGCAGGACCGGGTGCCGAAGTCCATGTCCCCGAAGCCGTCGGCGTCGGCGTCTTGGTAGTAGGTGCCGGCGTCGATGGACTCGGGCTCGTCCGTCGTGCCGTCGCAGTCGTTGTCTAAGCCGTCGCAGCGCTCGTCAGCGCTGGGGCTCACCGTGGCGTCGGCGTCGTCACAGTCCCGCGCGTCGGCCACAAGGCCGCTCTCGCCGTCGCAGCGCTGGGTGGCCGTGGCGGGGTCGCCGTATCCGTCGCCGTCGAGATCGCTGTACCACACGTCGCCGACGGCCTCGTCGATGGCGCCGTCACAGTTGTTGTCCAGGCCGTCGCAGCGCTCCGTGGCGCTGGGGGAGACGTCGTCGTCGGTGTCGTCGCAGTCTTCAGCCTGGACGTGGCCGTCGCCGTCGAGGTCGTCGTCGGGGGTGCTGGGGTCGCAGTCGTCGTCGAGGCCGTTGTAGGGGGTCTCGGCGGCGCCGGGGGAGACGGCGCTGTCCTCATCGTCGCAGTCCTCACCCCCTGCGAAGCCGTCGCCGTCGATGTCGAAGGGGCCGGTGTCCTCGGGGACGGCGCTCTCTACCACCTCCCCTTTGTCTTCGCTGCGGCAGGCGGCCAGGGTCAAGGCGAGGAGGAGGGTGGGCAGGGTGCGCATTGGGGGCCTTCTTGGGCAGGGGGGGCTCTCAGGATAGCGCGATCGGCGGGGAATCTTTGGATTGGGTGCCCGTACCGAGAGCTGAGACCTGCTAACCAAGGCCGTATGTCCACCGAGATGACCGCGCTGCTCACGCTCTACCGCGACCGGGTTCACCGGCTCGCTCGGGCTTGGCTGCCCGATGAGCAAGAGGCCGCGGAGATCGCCCAGGAGGCCCTCGTGCGCGCCTGGCGGAACCAGGACCGCTACGATCAAGGCCAGCCGTTTTACCCCTGGTTACGCACGATCACCCAGAACGCCTGCCGCGACGCCTTGGCCCGGGGCCGACACCGCGCCGCGCCCGGCCTCGACAGTGAGCGCCTGCAGAGCCTCGGCCCAAGCCCCTTGGAGCGCCTCTCGGCCCGTGAGGCTGAAGAGGCGGTGAAGGCCGCCTTGTTGACCCTGCCCGAGCCCGCCCGAGAGATCCTGATCATGCGTCATTACGAAGACCTGAGCTACGCCGAGATCGCCGAGTCTCTGGGTGTGCCCGAGGGCACGGTGATGTCTCGACTGTTCCGCGCCCGCCGCGCGCTCACCGCCGCCCTTCGTGGCCAAGACCTTGGAGCCGCCCCATGACCCGCCCTGAGACCCCCTCCGCCGGGCCGCCCTCGCTGAGCGAAGAGCGCCTCGCCGAGCTGATGGTGAAGGTGGTGGACGAGGTGGCGAGCCCCGCCGAGCGGGAGGAGCTCATGTCGTACCTCGTGTCTCACCCCGAAGAGCGCGCCGAGCTCGACGCCCAGCGGGCCATCCGCGCGGTCACCCGCGGCTGGGGCGCGAGGTTAGAGGCCGATCTTCGGGCGCGCCAGGCCTCAAGCTGGCAGCTCACCGCCCAGCGCGTCGGCCTCGCCTTGCTGATCGGCGGCGTCGCCCTGCTCCTGGGCTTTGGGCTGGTCGAGGCCACCTTAGACGCGGCGCTGCCCTGGCCCCTGCGCCTCGGTCTCGGCGCCTTGATCAGCGGCCTCGTGCTCACCATGGGGGGCCTCGCCGCCCAGCGCCTCAACCACCACGATCCTTACGACGACGTCCACCTCTAGGCCAAACGCCTAGGCCGGAGAGAGCCATGTCCAGCGCCATCACCCACCAAGCCGACCTCAAGAACCGCCCTGATGACGGGATCCTCATGGTGACTACCCACAGCCTCGTCGGCTATCGGGTGGTGCGGGTCATCGGGCTCGTCCGCGGCAACACGATCCGCGCTCGCCACGTCGGAAACGACATCGTCGCCGCCTTACGAAACCTCGTCGGCGGCGAGATCCCCGAGTACACGAAGCTCATGGGCGAGTCCCGGGAGCAGGCCCTTGACCGCATGCGCGCCGAGGCCCTGGCCCGGGGGGCGAACGCCATCCTCGGCGTGCAGCTCACCACGGCGATGGTGATGGCCGGGGCGGCGGAGATGCTCGCGTACGGCACCGCCGTCGTGGTGGAGCCCGACTAGCCGGTCAGATCCGCCGCAACATCACCTCTTGAATGCGGTGGTCGTCCCCCTTCTTGAGGATGAGGGTCGCCCGCTCTCGGGTGGGCAAGATGTTGCGCTTGAGGTTGACCTCGTTGATCTCCCGCCAGAGCTTCCGCGCCTCGTGCTCAGCCTCCTCATCGGTGAGCGCGGCGTAGCGGTGAAAGTAGGCGCCCGGCGACTGAAACGCCGTGTCCCGCAGGCGCAGAAAGCGGTGAACGTACCACTGGCGCAGATCCGCGACTTCAGCGTCCAGGTAGATCGAGAAGTCGAAGAAGTCGGCCACAAACGCCCGGCCTGGCTCGGCGCCGTGCTGGAGCACGTTGAGGCCCTCGATGATCACGATGTCTGGGCGCCGCAGGACGATGCGCTCGTCAGGGACGATGTCGTAGCGGGCGTGGCTGTACACCGGGCAGGAGACCTCGTCCAGGCCAGCCTTGAGCTGGGAGGTAAACCGCAGCAGGCCCGCGCGGTCGTAGCTCTCGGGGAACCCCTTGCGCCGCATGAGCCCCCGCCGCTCTAGCTCGGCGTTGGGGTACAAGAAGCCGTCGGTGGTCACCAGGTCCACCCGGGGGCTGTTCGGCCAGCGCGCCAAAAGCGCCTGGAGCACCCGCGCTGTGGTGGACTTGCCCGCGGAGACGCTCCCGGCGAGGCCGATCAGAAACGGCGCCCGGGGGGCCTCGGGGTCGCCCAAGAAGGTCGCCGTGACCCGGTGGAGCTCTTGCACGGCGGAGACGTAGAGGTTCAAGAGCCGGGTGAGCGGCAGGTAGACGTCCTCGACCTCGTCCGGGGTGATCTCCTCGTTGATGCCGCGCAGGGCGTCCAGCTCGACGGCGGTCAGCGTCATCGGGGCGTCGGCGCGCAGCGCACGCCAGGCGTCACGATCCAGCCGCATGTAGGGAGAGTGAGGGATGCGTCGCTCCGGGGTGCCGAAAACCGGCCACCTCTACCCTGCGGCGGGCGGGTCGGCCAGGGGCGGGGGCGATGAGCGGCGGCGCGGCGCGCCGATCGTGCCCCGGGCTGGAGCGACGCGGCGCGCGCCTGGAGCCTCTGGACAGGTCAAGTCTTGATCCGAGGAGGATCTAAACGAGCACACCCTGATCAGCGGCGCGTTGGTCGAACGCTTGGACAGGTTCTCGAGGCCGGCGAAGAAACGGGCTTGCGTTCCGGGGGTGGTCAGCGTCAGAATCTCGTCAACCACCCAAGCCCCCCGAGTCTAAGATGACACCCCGCAACTGCGCCCTGCTCCTGCTTTGTACGATGTCCCTCGCCTGCCGCTCCAAGGATGACGCGCCCTTGGACAGCGAGCCCATCGGCCCCGAGGACACCGCCGACACCGAGGTCGATGAGGACATCGACAACACCTACGAGATCTGCGAAGACACCACCTGGTCCGGCGAGGTCGTCGTCGGCGCGGTCTATTACGTCTGCAAGACGGCGACTCTGACGATTGAGCCCGGCGCCACCATCGCCTTTAAGCCGGGCAGCGGCCTCGTCGTCGACGGCGTGCTCAAGGCGGACGGCACCGCCGAGGCGCCGATCACCTTCAAGATCAACTACAGCATCTCCGGCTCCAACTACGGCGTGTCCATCGGCGGCGAGAGCGACCTGTCCTCGTTGAGCTTCGCCTCGTTCACGAGCATCGACCTGCGCCTGGAGGGCCGCGCCACGGCCGGCGTGAGCGACCTCAGCCTCTCCGACTCCACCCTGGGCGTGTACTCCCGCGACGCTGAGTTCTCCGTGAGCCGGGTGACCTTCGCCGACAACCAGCGCGACGACCAGTCCGGGCTCATCGCCCGCGACCTGCCCCTGCTCAACGTCTCGGACTCCAGCTTCGACAAGGTCAACGTCGGCATCCTGTTTGACGGTGTTCAGGACGAGGCGGCGCTCAACGTCACCAACGTCACCTTCACCGACAGCCGCGACGCGCTCTATGTGGGCAGCGTCGGCAAATACAAACACAGCGTCACCGCGACGGGCGTGAGCGTCAGCAACAGCTCCAGCCACGCGCTCTTGTTTTACAACGCCGACGTGACCCTCAACGACGTGTCGATCACCGACACAAACGGCTACGCGATCTACGGCGATCTCGCCTCGACCGTACACCTTAACAACGTCGACGTCAACACCACCACGGGCGTGAGCGTCTACGTCATCGGCTCGATCGAGGCCGACGGCCTACGCGTCACGAACTCCGAGGCCAGCGGCGTGTACGGCGGCAAGAAGGGCTCGACTCTGCGCAACACGACCGTAGACAATGTGCAGGGCTACGCGCTCTACTCCACGGGCGATCTCACCGTGGCCGACTCCAAGGTGAGCAACACCACGAGCACCTCGATCTTCGCCGTGCGCGGCAACCTCACCGTCACCGGCAGCGAGGTGAGCGACAGCCTCGGCACGGGCATCTACGCCACTTATGGCGACGTGATCGTGCGGGACACGCTCTTGGAGCGCCTGGACAGCCACGGCGTCTACGCCTCCACCGCGAGCATCACCGTCTCCGACATCACCGTGCGGGACATCCGCGGCACGGCCGTTTATGCCTACCGCTCCCACCTCGTCGTTGAGCCGGGCACGGTGGGTGTGCTCATCGAGAACGTAGACGGCAGCGGTCTGTACTCCACCGACGGCAGCATCCTCGCCGAGAACGTCACGATCACGAACATCCGCGGCACGGCGGTCTACGGGTATTACGGCGACGTGAACCTCAAGAACGCCCAGATCTCCGAGGTGATCGGCACGGCGGTCTATGGCTACTTCGGTGACGTCACCGTCTCCGATGTTCACGTCAGCGACATCTACGGCACCGGCATTTATTCTTACCGCGGCGACATGACCGTGACCCCCGGAGACACCGGCGTCACCGTCACCAACGCCGAGACCTACGGCCTCTACACCTACACCGGGGACATGGTCGCCGAGGGCTTCACCATCACCAACACCCGGAACACCGGCGTGCTCGTGAGCTATGGGAACCTCACGGTGAGCGACTGCGAGGTCACCGAGTCTGGCAGCCACGGCATCTACGGCCAGGAGGGTGACCTCAGCGTGACCAACTGTGCCGTCTCCGATGTCGGCGGCGCCGGCGTCGCCCTCTCAGAGGGGGCCCTCGCGACCGTCACCGATGTGACCATCACCGACGCGGACACCTACGGCGTCTATGTCAAGGACGCGGACGGTGTGGTGAGCGGCGTCACCATGACCACCTCGGGCAGCCAAGGAATCTACATCACGGGCGGCGACGGGGAGATCACCGACGTCACGGTGAGCGGCGCGGGGAGCTCCGGCGTGCAGGTCACGACGGGCGACCTCACCCTCTCCGAGGCGACCATCGGCAACGTCGGCGGAGACGCGGTGTACGTCAGCAACGGGGACGCGCTCATCTCGGATCTGCAGGTCGTCGATCTCTCCTCGGCACAAGACGAGTACAGCGCCGTCGGCGGCGGCATCGACGTCCGTGGGCACGCCTTGGTGACGAACACCCTCATCGACAAGACCGAGGGTTACGGCCTCTACGCCGAGTCCGCCGAGGTGAGCTACACCACGATCTCCAACGGCGTCGATCGTGGCGTGACCATCTACGGGAACTCCGCCTCTAGCATCACGTACAGCGACGTCATCGACAACGGCAGCTACGGCGTGGTCGGCGTCTCCAAAGGCACAAACGGCCTGCAGGTCAGCAAGTCCAACATCACCGGGAACTATGAGTACGGCGTGTACTACGTCCAGCTCATGGACGGCTGCTATGTGGCCAACAACTACAACCTCAGCGGCGTTGACACGGCCTCTGGCGGCACCATCGACGGCAGCTTCACGACGAAGGGCACACAGTTCATCAACCTGGACTCGGTGACCAGCCCCTCCTCCTCTGAGGTCTCCGGCACGGGCCCCTCCACCGGCTCCTGAGCCCGCCGCCCCTCGCCGCGCCGTGGGCTCGCCCCCGCGGCGCGGCGGCGCTCGTTCTTCTGCTCAGACACCCCACGCTCCAACGATGGAGAGGCTCCATGACCCTGCCGATTCGCTTCAACCTGACGATCTTGCTCGCCTTGGCGACCTTGGCCTGCCGGTCAAAAGACGACGCCCTGGACTCCGTAGACACCAACATCGACGGCCCAGAGGACACCGCGGACACCGCCGTAGACGACGACATCGACAACACCTACGAGATCTGTGAAGACATCACCTGGTCCGGTGAGGTGATCGTCGGCGCGGTGTATTATGTGTGCCCCACGGCGACCTTGACCATCGCCGCCGACACCCAGGTCAAGTTTATGCCCAGCGCGGGGCTCGTCGTAGACGGCACCCTGAAGCTTGAGGGCAGCGACGGCGCCCCGGTGGTGTTCACCACAAACTACAGCTCCACGGCGGGCAACTACGGCGTCTCCGTCGGCGGCACGGGCGACAAGTCCACCCTACAATACGCGACGTTTGAGCACATCAACCTGCGCCTCGAGGGCGGGGCCGCGACGGCGATCACCAACAGCGCGTTCTCCGACGCCACCTTGGAGATCTACACCCGCGAGGCGCCGTTCACCGTTGATTATTGCACCTTCACCGACAACCAGCGCGACAACCAGTACGGCATCGTCGCCCGTGATCTGCCCCTGCTCGACGTGGTGAACAGCACCTTTGACAAGGTCTACGTCGGCATCGGGTTTGACGGTGTGCAGGACGAGTCGGCGCTCTCTGTGGCGGACTCGACGTTTAACGAGGTGCGCCACGCGCTCTATGTGGGCAGCATCGGCGAGTATCTGCACACGGTCACCGGCACAAACCTCACGATCAACAGCACCTCCTCCCACGGGATGATGCTGTACAGCGCGGCGTCGAGCTTCACGAACCTCAGCGTCATCGACGCCACGGGCTATGGCCTCTACGCCGATGTGCGCTCGACCTTGGCGCTGGACAACGCGGTCATCAAGAACTCCGACTCGATCTGTGTGTACGCCGAGGGCTCGCTCACGGCCACGGGCCTCGTCGCTGAAGGCTGCGGCGGCAGCGGCGTGTACGCGGGCAAGAAGGGCTCGTCTGTGACGGGCAGCAGCATCATCGGCGCCGTCGGCTATGGCCTGTACGCCTATGGTGACCTCACCCTCGACAGCAGCACCGTCTCTGGCGTGTCGAACACCGGCGTGTATGTGTATTATGGTGACCTCGCCCTGAGCGGCGTCACCTTGTCCAACAACGGCGGCAGCGGCGCCTACGCCCAGCAAGGCACGCTCATGGTGGAGACCTCGGAGGTGGTGGGCAACACCGCCCAAGGGGTGCAGACCTACTACGGTGACCTCACCGTGCTGGATTCCAACATCTCGGGCAACAACGGCTCGGCGGTCTTCGCCGACCACGGCGCGGTGGAGGTGCGGCGCACCACCATCGAGGACACCGAAGGCTACGCGATCTACGCCAGCACGGCGTCCATCGTGGCCTCCGAGGTCACCATCAAAGACATCCGGAACTACGGCATCTATGGTTACCGCAGCTCCGTGGTGTTGGACGACGCCACCTTAGACAACGTCGAGGGCGTGAGCGTCTACACCGTAGACGGCGACCTCACCGCCACCAACGTCGATATTCGTAACTCCCGCTCCCACGGCATGTACGCCTATTACGGTGACCTCACCGTCACCAACGCCATCTTGGAGAACATCCGTGAGGGCGGACTGTACAGCTACTACGGCGATCTGACGGTCACCGACGCGAGCTTGACGACGATCTACGGCCAAGGCATCTACGCCTACCGTGGGAACCTGATCGTGAACGCTGGCGTGAGCGGCACGACCCTTTATGACGTCGGCTTCAACGCGCTGTACAGCTACTACGGTGACCTGACGGCCACGGGCGTCAAGATCGACAAGGTCGGCCAGAGCGGCGTGTTGACCTACTACGGTGACACCACGGTCAGCGGCGTCACCGTGAACGACGCGGGCACCTACGGCGTGTTTGATCAGGACGGCACGCTCACGATGAGCGACAGCACGGTGACCAACACGGTCAACGTCGGCGTGTACCTGAACCTGGGTGAGCTGGCCACGGTCACCAACTCCACGGTGGACACCACGGGCTCTACGGGCGTGTATGTCTACCAGGGCGACCTCATCATCTCCGACACGGACGTCTCCAACTCGGGCAGCGTCGGCGTGTACGTCAACATCGGCGACATGGTGGCCGACGCCGTGAACGTGGTCGAGGCCACGGGCCAAGGCTTCTATGTGAACGCCGGGGCCCTGGACCTCAGCGACGCCTCAGTGACCGGCGCGGGCAGCCACGGCGTCTACGTCTACAACGGCGTCGCGGCGGTGGAGAACCTCGCGCTCACCGACATCGGCGGCACGGGTCTGTATGTGAACGTCGGCGACCTCAGCGCCACGGCGGTGGACGGCAGCGACATCGCCAGCCAGGGTGTGTACGTCTACAACGGCGACATGACCGCCTCGGACCTGACGCTGGACGACATCGGCAGCCAAGGTGTGTACGTCTACAACGGGAACCTGACGATCAGCGAGTCGATCATCTCCGATGTGGGCAGCCAAGGCCTGTATGTGTACGGCGGTGACCTCAACCTCGCGGACACCACCGTGGGCAACAGCGGCGAGCGCGGCGTGTATGTCTACCTCGGCGACGCTCTGATCGACGGCCTGCAGGTCGTGGACCTCTCCTCGACCCAAGACCAGCGCAGCGCGCTCAGCTACGGCCTCGACGTCCGTGGCCACGCGCTCGTGACCGACACGATCGTAGACAAGGCGGACAGCTACGGCATGTACGCCAAGAGCGCGGAGATCGTGAGCAGCACCTTCTCCAACAACAACAACATCGGCGTGATCCTGTACGGCAACGACGCTAGCAGCGTGAGCTACTGCGACGTGATCGACAACGGATCCCATGGCGTGTACGGCCCCACCACGGGCACAAACTCCCTGGACGTGTCGTACAACAACGTCACCGGGAACAAGTACTACGGCGTCGTCTACGCCCGCGCCCTGGACAACAACTACATCGCCGACAACTACAGCAAGACCGGCGCCGACACCACCTCAAAGGGCACCGTGGACGGCACCCTCGACGTGAGCTCTAGCCAGATCGGCTCCATTGACGCGGTGACGAACCCTCAGTCGTCGTCCGTCTCGGGCACCGGCCCGGCCTCTGGCGGCTGATTTGACACAGAGTTGAACCACACGGCGCCTGGATCTCCACCGTGGGGGTCCAGGCGCTCGGCGTTTAGCAGGGACGGCAAGGTTGAGCCTTTGGAGCGGTTGTCCAGGGCCCGGCGGCCCTCAAACCGTGGCAGATCGGGCAAGAACACCAGACGCAGCTCCAAGGAGAACCGCGCCCGGCCTGAGTCGTGGCCGAGGCTGCCGTGGAGCTGGTGCGCCGAGAACAGGAGCTGCTCGGCGTCTTTGCAGGCGAAACGGAGCGCCTCCCCCGGCGGCGGCGCCGTGGCGCAGGGGTAGACCTTCTGCGGGTGCGGCGCCTGCCAGCCGCCGAGCTTGTCCCAGTCCCCCAGATCAAAGCCCGCTGAAGCGTTGGGCACGGCCTGATCAAAGGCCTCGGGGAAAAATCCGAAGCTCTCCTCTTGGGGCACGTCGCCAAGCGCCAGCCAGAGGTTCACCTGGGCCTCGGGGTTTCCATACCAGGTGTCGCGGTGAATGGCGTAGGCCCGGGCGGCTTTGGGCTCGCGGTGGGCGCCGGAGAGCACGGCGCGCAGGCGAGGGCGATCCATCACGGTCTGGTGCAGGGGCAGGCCGAGGTCGGCGACGAGGCCCCGGGCGAGCCAGAGCGCCTCGGGATCCTCCACAAACGCCCAGCGCAGGGCGGTGAGGCGGGCGAAGTGCTCCGATGGGGAGAGCGCCCGGTGGGCGAGGCGGGGTGGGTGCGGGTCAAACACCGATGTGAGCTTGGCCTCGGCGTAGCGGGCCAAGGCGCGGGAGGCACGGCTCGCCGATCTGCGCAGGATCGAGCCCGTGAGCGCCTGCTCCCAGGGCGAGGGACCGTCGTTCATCGGCGCGAGGACGGGGTGATCGGCAAGAAGCTCACGCATGAGGGGCCTCGGCGGCGTCCCGACACAGACGATCCACCCGCTTGAGCAGGGTGGGCAGGCGGTGCGGCCCGTGCATCGAGCTCACATACGCCAGGGCCTCCTCGGCGGGCATCCCGGCGGCGGAGACATAGAGCGGGCTCTGGCTGCCCCCGCGGAGGTGCGGCAGGGCGTCGCCCTCAAAAAACCGCCGCTTGGCGACGCCCACCACAGGC
>Ga0209467_1001146_pt1 | contig 25124 bp, 26 predicted proteins | sample Higcelwee11metaG_FD_187175 | JGI IMG/M metagenome (GOLD analysis project Ga0209467, IMG submission 187175) | Freshwater pond sediment microbial communities from the University of Edinburgh, under environmental carbon perturbations - High... | ecosystem: Environmental > Aquatic > Freshwater >... | reverse complement strand
ATCCCGAAAGGCGCGACCGGTTCTGGCAAATTCTGGCGGAAAATGGGGCGCAGGCCTTTTTTTGCGGTCACAGCCATAATTTAAGCCATGTGCTGAAAAGTGGAATGCCTGCCGCCCATCAACCCGTCTGCGACCGGCAATCCGGAAAAGGACGTTCTGGCGGATGTGCAGCAGTGTTCGCATGTCTATGAGCGCATCATCCGAGAACATCCGGAGCAATGGGCCTGGTTTCACCGGCGGTGGCGGCGACGGCCGGATTCGGGACAGCAGGAGAGATGAACGCTTTCTTTCGCTATTTATCAAAGGATATCTGGGGGAAAAGAATTATGGTACACAGCAGCATCACGACCCATTCCGGATAACGCCCATAACCCGGATTTCAAGCACCGGAGAGATGGCGCTGTCCGTCTGGATTCGAATTTTGTCGGTATAAAAACCTTTGTCCTCTTTTAAATTATGCACCGTGAGGTCATAGGCCAGACCGCCGTCGGGCAAATGTTTTTCAGTCAGTTCATGCCGGAAAAATTGGCCGTTTTCAGACTTTATCTTTTTAATTTTAAACGGGTTTTCGGGAGCGGGGATAATGGTGATGGTTTTTGAAATTTTCTGGCCCGCGTTTCCGGTCAGCCGGATCACGGATGCCGAAAGTTTGGCAATGGGTTTGACCTGGCCGGTGATGGTCAGTTCCAGTTTCGGATGATTCGGATCGCTGGTCAGAACCGTGATGGTTTTAGTGACCGGCTGACCGCTCATGCCCTTGGTGTCCATCCGGATTGCGATACTACCCTCCCCGCCGGGAGGGAGCTGCCGCGGGTAAGAGGCAGCGGTGCACCCTCAGCCGGTTTGCACGTCCGTGATGGCGAGGGGGACGGATCCTTTATTTTGAATCATAAATTCATGGCGCACTTCCTGCCCTTCAAAAACCGGGGGGAATTCAACATGGTTTTGCGGCAAAAACGCCTGGGGCGCGGGGGGAGCCTGTGCATGGGCCGGACCAGCACCGGGCTGAAATACCATAAGTGAAAAAATGAGGATTCCAATAAAGAGCCATTTTGACTGCATAACGATTAATTCCTTCCGTAGACCCGTTCTCTTTTGAACCGGAAAAAATCATCGTTTTCCTCAAGTTCGATGGTTCCGGCCTCATCCTGGAAATATTTTTCCCGCAGCGCCTTTAGCTTTTCTTCCTGCTCCGGCCCTTGAGATTCCGCCACAACCGCATCCCGTTCCGCCATATACTGAAGCCCGGCTTCCCACCGTTTTTCCCGCACGGCGTCATATTCTTCCATTTTTTCAATATCTTCCTGGGAAAATCCCATTTCCCGGCGGACTTTGTTCATTTCAAACTGGCGCTGATCCGGGGGTAACTTTTTCAGATCGTCCTGAACCGCATCCAGGCTGAAAAATACTTTGGCCGACATGTCTTTATATTCCAGAATAAATTCTTCCGGCGAATTATCGTAGGTTTCATGAAGCGCGGCAGTGAACATATCCAGCTTTTCCTCAATGGTCGTGTCCCGGGATTCCTGAAGCACCGCCATGGTGTCCTGCATGGTTTTTTTCCGGGCATCAGTGGCCAGCAGTTCCCCGGACCATATCTCCTTGGCCGCATCGCCGAAAAGCGCTTCCCTTTTTTCCCAAAGGGCCGCGTTTTTTTCGGATTCCGTCATTTGGGCCAGGATTGCTTCATTGTCCGCCAGCCACTCATTATAATCATCTAGTTTCTTTAACGTTGCCATAATGGCGGCGGCAAAATCCGGGAACGCCCGTCTGATGATTTCAGAAAAGGTTTTTTCACCGTCATCCGGAAACAGGGACAGGATATAATTTCTGACCCCGTAAAGGCTGGCCTGGGTGCTGACGCTGGATATGGTTTCGCCGTAATTTTTCTGCAATTCCTTGACGATCTTATCTTTGATGGCCCTTTGATTGTCTTCGGGCGCGCTGCCCGGAGAACCGGCAGGGGCAGAGGGCGGGTTGGTTTTTACAATAGGGGGCGCGGCGGCCGATGGGCTGTCGGCGGGCGCGGGAATATGTTGCGGCGCAAGGGCGATTTCCCTGTCCGTATCCAGAAGAAATACATAACAAAATATCATGGTGATAACGATTCCAGCCCCGGCGGCGGCTATTTTAATTTTATTGCCCATGCCCGATGATCCTTTGTTTGTCAATTGCAGATGGTGCATCTGTTTGAAGCCATATTATAATGACACAAGAAAATTTCATACCCCTTTTTATAAAAAAGGCCCTCATCAGCACCCGCAGTGCGGGCATTGATGAGGGCCGGAGTCTCTTTATCCGAAAGAAGACCAGATGGCTACACTGAACATTCCCTCGATATGATGATTAATACGGCAGATATTGCAGTTTGTTCCAGATCAGGCCGGCCAGTTTTTTGGAGCCGGAATCAGCCGGATGCACCCCGTCGATAGTGATGTCGGAATTGACGATGCTGGAGCGAGGGTCGATGAATACGCGATAATTGTTGACTGCCGTGGCGTTTTTTACAGCCAGCGCCAGTTTGGTGTCGCCGTAATCAACCGCCGGGTTCAACGCCGTGGTTCCGATAACCCCGAATTTGATTCTGTAATAGCCTTGGAAAATAATGTTATCAACGCCTTCCCGTCCCATCTGGTTGAGCAGCGTCACGGTTTCCACATAAATATCATCGATAAAGGACTTGCATTTGGAGGAAAGTCCGGATTCCCACCAGTCGACTTTGCAGTTGTACGGGTCAAAATACATGGTTGCGGGAATCAGGATGTCGTTGCCGCCGCCGTCCATGAAAATGGTATCAATCGTGGCGTAATCCGCTTTGGCCCTGGCATACTGGGAGGCGACAGAGGGTTCGATGATGCCGCCGTTTAATTCCGCACCGGATGTGGCGTACCGGCGGAAGGTTTTGCCCGCATAGCTGTGCAAGTAATCACTGATGCCGCCGGAAAGCGCGAAGATGGAATCCCCTAAGTTCACGATCTTGTTATTACCGGCGTTGGTGATATAGGGCTTGGTGATGACGCTGCATGCGGCAAGGGCGATGGAAAGCACCGCAACAATGGCAAGAGTATAGAGTTTTGACTTTATGACGGGTTTTTTCATGACGGATCTCCTTTTTGAGTTATAAACACTGTTTCGCAGTTTAATTTATATTTAGATCTTATAAAACAAAAAATCAATCAGAAAAAACCTGATTTTTGTCCAAAGCTCATTTTTTCAGGTGTTTTTTGACAAACTCCTGAAACCCCTGCCGCTCATGGGAAAACGCATCCGCCAGGGTGGCGGTATCCCGATAATCGATGAGCCGTTTCATGGTGGCAACCATTTCCGGGCGGAGCGCACTGATGGACGCCGCGATTTCCAGGGAGCGAGGAAGAAGGTTTTCCGGGGTCGTTACTTCATTGACCAGGCCCCATTCACAGGCGATCTTTGCGGGAACGAACTGGCAGGTGAAGGACATTTGCCGGGCCCGCCGCCGCCCGACGGCCTGCTGCAGCAGTTGGGTCATACCCCATCCCGGATGAATCCCTACCTTGGCATGGGTATCGACGAATGAGGCGTTTGCGGAGGCGATTAAAAAATCGCAGTTGAGGGCGATTTCAAAACCGCCGGTGATGGCATGGCCGTTAATCGCGCCGATGACGGGCTTTTGGCATTTTGCAAAAATATCCGGCATATCCGTTCCGTCCCCCCTGGGATCAAACAGATTTTCCGTCAGAATGGCTTCCAGATCGATGCCGGAGCAAAAGGATTTACCGCTGCCGGTGATGATGGCGGCCCGGATCGCATCATCACCGGATACCTGCTCAAGCGCGTCGTAAAGCCCTGAAAGCAAGGCCTGGTTGATGGCGTTGCGCCGTTCCGGGCGATTTAAGGTGATACGCGCCACATGATTTTCAACTGAGAATAATACCGGGGATTCCATAACTGTTTTCTCCTTTTGGTTTTCAGTTTTTTAATCGAAGCGATAATGCGTATTATGCCATGGAACGCTTTTTTTGAAAAAGGATTTTGTCGGAATAATAACCTTAACGCATCGGATAATCAGGCAAATATGGCGGATCGCCATAAAATGGGCAATCGTTCTTTTTGTGACGCCCAATGCCAGAAACGTTATGATAGCCCATTTTTGACGGAGAAAACCGGGCCTTGATTATTGTTTCGGCCAATGCGCCCGCAGGGTGCGGGTTTATCCCCTACAATGGCCGAAAAAAAGAATCTTTTTTGGGATGGTGACCTTGATGGTATCAAAAATAAAAACGGGGCCCGAAGCCCCGTTTTTATTGGTATAATGGCGGAGAGACAGGGATTCGAACCCTGGGTGCAACTTTCGCCACACACTCGCTTAGCAGGCGAGCGCCTTCAGCCTACTCGGCCATCTCTCCATTATCGCAATTATTAAAATTTTATTATTTCATATCATTACACTATATAGACAATATCTGGCGGAGGGAGTAGGATTCGAACCCACGGAGCTTTCGCTCAACGGTTTTCAAGACCGCCGCCTTAAACCACTCGGCCATCCCTCCTCAGCGTAAGTTTGCTTTAATACAAAATTTGAAACCCCAGGTCAATATTATTTTTTGAAAATATTTCGGATATGATAATATTTTCAATGGGTATTCATGCCTTAGGCGCAAAGCGTATTGACATGTCAATTTTTTTACTTATTATATGCTGTAATAAACATAATTTATGGCAGGAATGGATCAACCGTATTGTCATCAATACGGTATTATTTTTTAAGGGGAGACGCCAGATGAAGCAGAAGTACGCAATTGAAAGAAATAAAGAAACCGGCAACCTGACAATCAAGGAATATGCCGAACTCGATAAGGGTTTGTTTTCACTTATTTTTGAAGAAAGATACCCAGGGGAGGCGCTCTCCGCTGCCATAAAAGAAGGGCCCGGCGCGGTGATTTCAGCCATACGCACTCCGAGTCTTTATCCCATTGCGGAATATGCTGAAAAAATAGCTGAAAAAATTATTGAGACCTTTGAATCCGAAACATTGTCCGCCGAACCAGTGGAGCTGGTGTTTAATGACGTCAAGCTCATGCAGAAGGGCAGGAAAAATGCCGTTGATGTAGACGAGGATGCACCGGTGGAAATCGATGATCTGCTTCATGACGTTCATGGCGCGGATGTGGTGGATGATCTGGATGATATTGGCGCCATAGACGATGCGGATGATCTGGATGATATGGACGATGTCGATGATATGGACGATTCTGATATATCAGACGAAGACTGAAAAGAACGTTTCTCTTTTCGTGGGGACGTGACAATTTTTCCGGCCGGGCCGGGTTAGGATATAAAAATGGCTTTTGAAACAAAAGAACAGGTACTCGAAAAAATTCTGACGCAGAAAAAACCGGTGTGCCCGGAATGCAACAGAGAAATGAGCTTATGGGAAGTGCCGCCCATCACATTCAGCGATGGACTGGGCTGGGATTCTCCTTATCTATATGTGTGCTTTAACGATGAATGCCCGATGTATGTCAGCGGTTGGGACAATATGATGGAGAATTATGCGCACCGCGCATCTTACCGGTGCATTAAAAGCCCGTTTGGAAATAATTTTGAAGCCATGCCCGTATTCAGTCCCATGGGGGGCTCGGGTCAGATTATTGACGATCAGGTCATGGCGGAACAGGAAGCGCTGAAAGAGGCGATCAAAAAAGGATTTTCCATACTGGCGGACTGCTATGTATCAAGGGATGATTTGACGGTGGTGCGCCTGCTTCTGGATCCCTTTGAACCGGTGCGTGTCCGATTAAAAGCCGCTGAGATGGCGGGAGATCTGGCTGGACTTGAGGCGATAGATTTAATTAATAATTTTAAATTTGAGAATGATGCGCTGCAAAAACATGCAAAGGCGGCGGTGGCAAAAATTCATGAACGCCATTTTACCAGGGAATGCCCGTTTTGTGCGGAAATCATCAAAAAACGCGCATCCATCTGTAAACACTGCGGGATGGAAGTGGCTGGAAAATAAATAACCGGCAAACGCATTCCCTATTGGATAGGCTGCGTTTGCCGGTTGTTTGTATATGGGATTAAGCCTGGTCTGATTTATCCGGCCGCAATACGATCCGGGAAGGATCAATCCTTTCTATGGCGGAAGTCTCCCATTTATTGTCAAATTTCAGATGGATGGAATAATCATCAAATACCTGTGCCTGGGCGGCAATAACAGTCATTGCCTCTTCAACCCCTTGATATGCATTATTTTTTATCGGCAATTGAAAGCTGATCTTCAACCGCCGACCCAGGAGCATACGGACGGTTTCCTTTTTTGAGCTTTTAATGATAAAGGATAGTCCTCCCGCGGAAATATCCGAAAGCTCCCCTTTATAAGCTTTTCCCATGGGATGGCCGGATTTTTCCAAAAGCTGGAACATGACGGTGCCGGATATATTTATCCGGTTGTGCGAACGGCGCTCCAGCCCTTTTCCATCCATTGCCCTTTTTACCGGGTTATTTTTAAGACAGTAGTCGTATAATTTGGATTCCAGCGCGGGCACGTCTTTTTTCCATTTTTTCAGGATATCTGTTTCAAGAAAACTCACTTTCACACTGCTTAAAGCCACCATGGACACCGTGCAAACCGTGGCGGAAAAAAAAGAATCCTGGCCCATGATATCCCCTGCCTTTAAAGAGCTGATGAGGTTTTCCTTGCCGCCCTGGGTAAACAGCGCCTGGGCTTCTCCCTTGTTGATAAAAAACAGGCGGCTGTTTAGCCGCCCCTGTTCCATGATGGGTTCGCCTGCTTCAAAATTAATTGATTTCATTGAGTAATACAGGGCATTCCCTTCGGTTTTAGAGAGTGTATTGTATAAACCGGACCAGATTTCAAGGTGTTCTCTGTCCACGCTGTCGCTTTTTTCTTCTTCAATGATTTCACTGGAACGAACAATTTCCGTCAGCGCCATGGGGTCCGTTTCATAGAGCTTTTCATGCAATGCCTCTGCTTTTTCAAAATTCTTGTCCCTGGCATATTCAACGATCAGATCAAAGAGCAGCTTGCAGGCGCCCTCAATGTCCTTGCTTTTGATGCGCTCATCCACCTGCGCTTCCCGCCCGCCTCTGTCATTGTCGCTCATAACGTTCCTCCTTATTATAACCGGTGAGACCGCGCCGCTGTGCGTTGCATCATCATGATTTCAGCAGAGGCGCGTTTATAAAGTGAATGAGGTTTTTTGTTTTTATTGAATGGGCCATATATATCGATTATCCGTATGCATTGCAACAGTTTTGGGGTTAATGCCCCTCCCTGACGCCATGGCTTTCGTGAAAACAGAGGTGTTTTAAAAATAAAAAAGCCCCGAAGGCATCACCCTCGGGGCTTTTGTATATATAAACCCGCGATTATGCGGGATTGAAAGCTGGCTCCCCAGCGCGTACTATAATATACCTATTAACTATCCAATATTATTGTTATAATTTATTTTAAACTTAATAATTACCATCAAAATTACCATCAATGTATTTTGGTGGTAATATTTTTTTCATTACCCCAGCTTCACTATAAAAGCTTTAACAATAACCATCAATAACTTTTATGATACAGATAATTCAAATTTATTTTTCATGTATTTGTATCATTCATTAATTTGAAGTTAAAAAATTAATCAGCTATTATTTTACAAAATAAAGTCAACGGTGCCATCCTCCCTATAAAGTTCCCAATAAATTTTATTATCTCTATTTTTTTATATACTTAACGGACTTTCTAAACCATTGCATATCAGAGATATTCATTAAATTAATAATCAAGGAACCATTAACATTATGAAATGAATCGTTTTTATTAACGATTATGGAGTTGGATTTGGAAGACCAACCAAAGTTTGCAATATATAAATCGCATCGGGCAAGCTAACTTTTCCATTATTATCAGCATCATATAGAACCTTACAACCATTGGAATCTGTTACAGCTCCTTCTGGAGTTCCTGCACAGGCATCCCATATATTAATAACACCGTCTAAATCAGTATCAACACAACCAGACCTGCAAAGAGGAGAAACTTCGTTAATCTCATCAAACGAAAGCGCTCGGTTGTAAATTCTCACATCATCAATGCAACCTTGAAAATACATAGGCTCATTCCCGTTCCATCCACCTATAACATAATCTCTGGTGCCTTCATTAACTATTAGATTAAATGCTTCGGAATAAATCAAACAACCATCGTAATAAAGTCCAAGAGAAGTATCTGATTTCACGAACCCGATTTGATGCCAGTTGTCATCTTTTATTGTATTAATTGCATTAAAACCAACTATTGCATCATTTGGTGGTGGTGTAACACCCAATCTAACCAAAAAATATGTGCGTGCGAAATTTAATTCACAACCACTTCTTAAACCACCAGCATTTCTATAAGTGAACAAATCCAAACATATACCACCACTATTACCCTCAGAGACCTTGACCCAGGCAAAAACAGAGAATTTATTAGTTGCAAATAAAGGAAACAGGGGAATCGTTATCCAATCGTTTATTCCATCAAAAGAATAAGCGCTATTTACATTACCATCCCTATCTTCTATTAAAGTAGCACCTAATACAGTTCCATTGTGTCCATTACCACTTTCGTCATTTGCATTTCCGTTGAATGGATAATAAGCCACCAATCCATCACTAAGACCCGCATATGAAATTCCAACTTTAACAAAAAGGCAAAGAGCTATAAAAAGAAGACAAGAAAACTTTTGCATAAAAGACCCCTTTTAATTCCACTTGATTTTAATCATCAGAAGCTATTTCAACTTTTTTCTAACAATTCCTCATCAAAAGTCAATCTTTTTCAATCTACCTAAATTAAAATAGTTATACTTTGAATTAAATAACTGATATTTTTCGAAAAATCGACAGCGATTCTTTCCCCTTATTTTATCTAAGAATTAATCCGATACTCAGTCACCCACCCTTTATGTTGCCCTCATCAATCATTAATTAATCCCCTAAAAGCAGCAGCGGTATCCAGGGCATTGCCTTTTTCGGCACGACATTCTTTACGTTCGGGTCTGTTTCTCCGGCATCCACCCGGCCGTTTTTGTTTAAATCTTCCTGTCCGTCATTAACACCGTCATCATCGGAGTCCGCATCCAGGGGGTCGGTTTTTGTGGCATTGTCCAGATCCGGCTGAAACACACCCACATCCGTATCCGCATGACCAGAAATATATCCGAGTTCCGTACCATCCTGAATACCATCGCTGTCCGTATCAATTAAGCAAGGATTGGTTTCACCGGTGTCGACCGCGCCATTTTGATTGGTGTCTTCCACCCCATCGGCAATGCCATCGTTGTCTGTGTCTGCGTCATTGGGATCAGTGCATCCTTCATCTTCGGCAGCATCGGATAACCCGTCGCCATCAGAATCGACAGGAGCAAATTCCACCTGGCCGTTGATCACGTTCGTTTCATAGCCAACATCATCCAGCAAAACAGTAAACGCGGATTCCACGGGTTGCGCCGGGTCTGACGCAATCACCAGATCAATGGTCTCACCTTCGGGGGCATAACCGGCATTTGTATTATTCAGTTCGGTGGGAATTATTTGTATCGGATATATACCGGCAGCTTCTCCATCTTTTAATTGCACCGCCAGTGAAAATAAAACAGCAGGCCCGCCAGCAGGACCGGGAACACACCGGGCCGCTGAAACCATCGCACCGGTGGCAACAGAATTGGTAATCAGCGGCTGATAATAATGAACGCTATCAACCACAGCCGGTATATTAATTACCTCCCCGGTTGGGACAGCCATATCATCCAATACCGGAAAAATGGACACCCCATATTCGCCACCATCGGGATTTGGAACTCCGGTTGTGACAAGGGGATCAAACTGGCTGTAAAAGGTATCAAAAAACTCGCTGCTGACCGTAATGGTTAATGCCGAGGGATACACGATCGTAAACGCGGCCCCAGAAACCCCTTCCGGGTTATTAACGGTTATGGGGATGGTCAGCGTCTCATTAGTCCAGCCGCTTTCGGTGCCGACAGTCAAAGTAACGGCCCAGGTCGTTGAAAGATGGAACAAAAAAAACAAAAATCCGATGATTAATATTCTGAGCTTAAATAAATTCATGGCAGAGGTATCCTCAATTTTTTATAAGCGTTAAAAAAAATGGAATCGAAAATAATGAAAAACCGCTTATGAAAAAATCGGGGGCTGATACAGAGGGGGAGAAAGAACGGATGAAAAGGATACTGAATGTTCCATCACCACATCACAAATCAAAAATAGCGGGTTGTTTTCTGCGCCGGAAATGAGAAAGCAAAAATGGGATGAAAAGTTCTTCTCTGTTTCAACTGTCGGGGGTACGATTTCTTTTAACCCGGCAATCGCCTTAAGGGTATTATCGCAGGCCGCAATGTTTTTTCCCGAGTCCGCCGCATTGGCGGAGGATGCTTTATGATCAGCCATTTGAAGCAAGGTCACCGCATCCCTGACATCAATCTTACGGTCGTGGTTGGCATCTTCAGGCACAAAAACCGGCATGCCGGACAATATCACAAGTCCGATGATTATCAGTGCGGCGATATGTCTGAATTTTAAGATGCTCATCATCCGGCTGACACCAAGTGTTCTATGAAAGATTTTTTCCAAGAATACTAAAATCAGCATCTAAGTCAATTCATTTCAGGCAAAAGCGTGATTTCCCCTTCCGTCAATTTACAAGGAATCGTCTTCAACTGATCACTGACCATTTCGATTTCAACCGCCTGTATTTTAGTGACCATTTTTTCCTTAAAACCAGCGGCGGATTTAAAATGAAGACGGAGCAATTCCATCTTCGCTCCGCTGATCCCTTTTGCACCGGCCATCACAATAATCAATTTACCTGGTTTTTGATCATTGACCACCTGCATCAAAGAAGATGCGCTTTCTGTTTTTTCAGACTTTTCATAGATGAGGATATTTGGATTATATTGCAGAGCCAGTTTAACGCCAGCCAGTTGCTCAACCGGGCCGACAGTCACCGGCACAACAAATGCTTGGCCGTTTTTAACTTCAACCGGCGCGATCATCAGTCTTGCCTCTTCTGCAAACGAAACCCCCTGAAAAACAACAAAAAGCACTATTGCCAGAGTAAATATGGTTTTCATTTTTATTGTCATAACCGCTGCCTGCTCTTATCCGGCAATCCCGTGGAGAGATGATTTCAGAATGTATTCATATAATTTTTTGCCTGACTTGTCACTCCTGTCAATTTATTAACGCGCATTCTCATCCTCATTCATTTTATAACAATAACTGGATTCAAATCCTTAACGGGTTTCCGATTTATTTGAATATTCGCGTCTCCATCTCTAAACAAACCCTTGATACACATGGCTTACCCTTTGATTTCAGATGATTAACAGCGAGTTCACAGCAATTCAATAAGTTCATTTTTCACCGTTTTTTTCATCCAGTTTCAAAATAAATTACCAGTATTCTACCAGACCACTTCTGCAAAAACAGAAGGGTAATAAAAATTTTAACTGTGGTGGTAACTTTAAATTCATATTATCTTATTTTTATTAAGCCAATTATGAAGAGTTGCAGGATTTGCATTAAATTTTTCAGCCAATTTTGTTTTTGGAACACCCATTTTTAACAAGGCAATTATCTCTTCTTTATAAGCATCCAATTTTGATTTTCCGGGGCCTTTTGGTCTACCAAGGATAATCCCTTGATCAGCTTTTGCCTTTAATGCTTCTTTGATTCGCATCGAAATTAAATCTCTCTCGAACTCTGATAGGGCAGACAATATTCTCACAATTAAATCTGTTATTGGGTCTTCAATATTGCCATTTAAAAATAGACTTCCTTTCAAAACAAACACATTAACGCGCTTTTCTTTGAGAATCTTCAAGATTTCAAGCAACTCGGTCATGGAACGGCTAAATCGTGTTAATTCAGGGATTATCAATCTGTCATCTTTTTGAAGCTCATCCACCAAATTGCCGAGCTTTCTTTTCCTCCAATTTATTTTACCCGATATCTTTTCTGTGATGATTTCTTTATCTGTCAGCTTAAAGCCTTTTGAAGCGGCAAATTCATATATGGCGGGCTTGAACTTTTCAAGGTCTTGTTGCTCTGTGGATACTCTGAGGTAGGCTCTTGTTTTTGGCGGAATATTTTCTTTCATTTGATTTTTTCCTTAAATTTGAAGAAAACCTATTTTTTGACTTAAAATATACCTTTTTATTGTATAAAAGTCAATTGTTTTCTTCAAATTTTAAGAAGTATGAAATCAATTGTTTTCTTGATAAAAAGAGCAGGGCTAATTCAATAACATAAAGAAAAAAAGGTGAAAATAAATCAGATTTGAAAATTTGTTTTCTTTTATATTGAATTGCTTTTAGGGGGTCTTGTATTGATTTCTATTTGCAGCAAAACTGGAATAATCAAAAAAATAATCAGAGCCAATAGCGTTACACCCATTGCGATGAGAGCTTCAGGCCTCTTTTCCTTGCTTTCCTTTTGGTTAGTCAAAGATTCGTCAATAGCAGCATAAAACATATCATCATACATATTGAGGCTCCCCTCCAGGTCTACTGCTCAGCCTGCGCCAAAAGATTTTTTATCCGCCCGTTGCTCTTGTGAACTTACTTAATAATGAATGCCATCAGAAGTCCTTCCCCAAGTTAGGTTTTTCCTGTCTGAATGATTTTTATCACTGAGTTAAAATCAAGTCTTGTGTCTTCTTTTTATAAACCACCCCCAGTTTCCTTCTCGCTTTCTCTGTATATAAAAGTTAACACAAATTCCTCTTTTATACTTGCTTTAATACTTACTTTTTCTAAATTCCATTCAGCACTTTCCCAGTCGGATGCAAATGGTTTCCCAAATCTCTCCAATAAAAAATTTTTTAAATTATCAGCATATATATCATTAGCACTTATTATTACCAAAGATAATTTATCTTCTCCACAAGTCCAATAAACAATTTGCTTAATTGGCACGTTTCCTAAAGAAAGATTCTCTTTCGGATTTATTAACATACACGAATCCTCCGTCGTTCCGGGCGCAGATTTCAAGCCTTTTGATCTTAATTCATCAGCAGAAGTTCCCCATTTAATTCCCCGGAAACCTTCATTTAAATTCTCTTGTGATTGTGACCGGAAACCTTCATTTATATTCTCTTGTGATTGTGAAGGGAAAAAACATCTATCATCTTTAGCAAGATAAGGAGCATCAAATCCTAATATTGTTGAGGCTTTTTCCCTGCTATCATCGCTCGGCATCAAGACAATTTCCAATGAATTTCCATTGATCAAACCATGATTTGATAAATCTTTACAGCCTGAACCACCACAATAATTTTGAAAAACGAGATACGGAACCCCATTCTTCCCTGTAATACAGGCTGCATGAAAATATTCTCCGCGCATATTTTCACTATTAAATTCGATAGTTTTCTGCTGCTTATTGCTTGCCGTCATATTGATCGTGATCTTCTCAAAACCACTGTATTCTTCAGATTTGACACCAATAATTTCTACAACAGTGTCGCCGCACAATTTTTTGCGGACCACTACTTCTCCTCCATAGGATAAGGAAACGGTCAGGGAAAAACACATTAAGATAGCAACAATGACAAGTCGATAGGTATTTTTAAACATTTTAAACCATTCTCCTTATTTTTTAAGGGGTTGAAATGCATTTATCCTTTTCATTCACAAAAAATTTAAGATAATATCAAATAACTTTAGCGGCTAAAAAACAATGTGAGATTCTCAAAGGGTTATGTGGTTTTTGTCAAATGATGAATTTTAACTTGCTCTTCTAACGCAATATCTAAAATTTTTGATAAAAATACACTTTGTTTTTCTAAATTATCAATGATTGTCGTTTCATTTTTTGCCTTGTGTGTAATAATTTGATCAGCAATTCGATTAATGTCTTCTTTAATAATTGTGGATGCTTTTTGATAATTCTCAAAGGCGTCTTTTAATAATTGGTTCTTTTCACGCTTTTTTTGACCGGTGAAATAATTAATCCCTTTATATACACCCAATCCCGTTACTCCGAGAAGCGCTATTCCTGCGGTTGCCGCATTTAACCCAGGAATAAAGGCTATAAGTCCACCTATTGCAGCTAATCCACTTAATATGCCAGCGCCGCTTAATCCTACAACTGTACCGGAAAAAAACAGTGCCGTCATTGGAATCCCAAATCCACCCATTAAACTTAACAATTCTTTTGAATTTTCAATATATTCATTTTCTTTTATTTCGCCTTTCACCAATTTGAAATAATTTAAAACGAACTTTCGTATTTCCTCGTCTTGTTTATTATTAATATTAAATACATTTTTAAAAATATTGAGAACTTTTTCTTCGCTATCAGTAAGTTCAAAATTATCAATTGTTGCTAAACTTATTAAATCTTTATATAATCCAAACCTAATTTTGTCTGATTCGCTTTGGTGAAATGTTTTTATTTTGTTATTAAAGGAATCAAATCTTTCCTTTGCAATTTCTTCAATATCAATGTGTGACATAAAAAGTTGTTCAAGTATTAGTTTTCGAGTTGCAAAAGGTATTGATAAATCGGCGTACATTTTATATATTTCAAAAACTTCTCTGGCATCAATGACATCATCCGCAATAATTATGGGAAGAATCGATTCAATATATAATTTTTTAATTTCATCTGAATAATCACGTAATGATTTATTATTTCTTTCTTTTGTTTCCGATAAGATAGGAATCCCATCAGCGATATCATCAATAAATTTATTGGAAGTTTCTTTGATCTTATTCGTTGTCTCCTTGAATTTTGTAAACAAGGAATTGATTTCTTCCTTTTTGTCTTCAGTTATCTTAGGCGGATTGAAGTGTATATTTTTAATATAATTTAAATATGTTTTGCTTAAAAAATTCTCATCAAACCAATTCTGTTCCTTGAGGGAGACGCTCAATAAAATACATATTCTTTTAACAAAATCTTGTTTTTTGGGGGTAAAGTAACCACTGCTATATGAAACCAAATATAACGTTTCAATAGCTCCGACTTTTATCATTTTGGAACGAAAGGTGTTTATTGATTCATTGATAGACTCATCCATCCTGCTAAGGTTTGATTTTTCAATAATCAAAGCCTTTTCAGTTTTAGAAACCTTGAATGATTCAAAGAGATCATTAACCGTTTTTTCCTCAAATTCATGGACGTTTCCATCCATTTTTGATGCTATTTTAGCCAGTACAAGCAAAGATAAGATTTCGTTTCTATTAATATCTTCAATAACTTGGCTCATACCACAATAGGGGCAAATCTTTGTTTCATTTTTCAAGCTCTCTAAGCAGTTTTTATTTATGCAGTTAGGCATTTTTACTCCTAAGTATAATGATTCGAAGACTGATCATATTTTTTAGAGACTAAATCGAAACAAGCTGATTGAATACATTCTTTCCAGATTTCATCTTGGCACCGCAATTAGGGCATACTTTTATATCTTTTTTTACTGTTGATTCATAATCGATTAAGTTTGAGCAATCATAGCAGTATGAATATGTCATTGGTTTAAATTTCGTTAAACAAAAAGGGCACTTATGGTTATCTATCGCTGTTTCTTTCTTACAATTGGGGCAGGTTTTTATAGGATATTTTTTATATTTACCATCCAATATTCTTTTATATTGATCAGTTTTGCCCCATTCATAAATAAAATTCGACCGTGGAACCGGAAGTGGATGTGATGTTTTTAATCCACTCATCCAATAAATAAATTTTGCAATCTTTACTTCTTCCATTATTCCCTGTAAGTCTTTGCTTTGATCTAAAAAATCCTCCGTCGATAGTTCAAAATCCCTTCTTTGAGAGCCTCCAGACAGTTTCATACATATCGATACATTAATGTCAGGGTTTTGTGTAACCAATAATTCCGCCCTGTCTGCCGTTAATTCACACTTCCTCAACCACGACATTAATGCTAAGTTAAGCCCATTTAAAACAGTACCGGAAAAAGGTATTTGATCAATAAATATCTTTGTTAAACCACCAATTGAAAAATTAACCATAGAGTGATAAAGGACATGCCGAGCTTTTATATGGCCCAATTCGTGCGCTATCACGCCTTGAATTTCATTTTCATCCAGAATGTCTATTAACCCCGTATATAAACAAATCATTGGGTTTTTTATTCCCAATGTATATGCATTGGCCTCATATTTTTGCGATACGAAAAGCGGTGGTGGACTGATATCTAATATCTGACAAGCTTCAATTAATAGATCATAAATTTTACCATAACTTTTAGTCGTTACCTTTATTGAACTGGATAAAAGATCAATAATATCAGGAACTTCCTGAAAATATTTTACCATAAATGCCAAAAAGTCTGGTAATATTGGTATTTTAGCTAAATTTTCTAATCCAGCTAAATCATAAGGATGCGCGAAGCTGTCTACGGTAATGCCGGTAAGAAGTTTTTTACTCATTACACTCTCCTTTTATTACTGTTAGGTGAAATTGGCTATAAACATATACACTATCATATTGAGTATACAAGCTCTATTCAAAATACAATAGGATTCTGTCGCAAGTTCGCCAATCGTATGGCCTTTTACAGCATCCAGTGCCACATCCTTGCTTGACATTTACTATATTTTATGGTATATTATCAAGTAGAAATAAGAAAATTAACAGTTTTTAAAAAATTTACAAACAAACGCCGATTTAAAAACCAACTTGCGGGCGTTATAAAAATACAGCTAAAGCGGATGCGGTTATATATTTTTAAACCTCATTTAGCTGTATTTTGGCTGAATGAGGTTTTTTATTTTGAAGCAAAAATAAAGGAGGTTGTAAATATGCAACTCAAAGAAAATCAGCAAATTATTGAACAAATTCTTTATCCCCAGGTACTCTCAAAAGAAGATCGACAAGAGATGTTTATGCTTTTTCGAGAAAATTTTGATTTGTTTTTAAAATATGACGATTTGATAATTAACACACCTGAATTTTTTCACTGTTCCTTTGGCAGCGGGTTTATCAGCGTGGCTTATCTTGGTGGATATCCCGTTTCTTTGGGTGCTTTACTCCAACTATGGAAAACCGGCGAATGGGTTGTTGTTTGTAACCAATGCCAAGGAAAATTATATTTATATGGTGCTGGCGGATCACCGTTATCAGGGTCCAATAGTTGTTGTGGGATATGTAAGGAATGTAAAACTGTTTCGACTAAAATATTGCCGTCATTTCTTAATATTGTCAAAACATTAGCTTCTATAAGAAAAAGCCAGAACAGAAGAAAAATTCTTCGCACAAAAAGCCAGCATTTCGATTTTGGAAAAGGTTTGGTTGGTGCCGCTATTCCAGATAAAATTCTTCGGAAAGAGATAACACCTGTCAACATTATAGATCTGATATGTATTCTTAAAAAGCGTAATTCTGAATATAAACAAGATATTTCAGCGATAAAAACTGCTTCTGCCAAGACCACAAAAGAAAAAATCATTAATGTCAACATTTCTGATTTCATGAAAAACATTCGGGTATAAAATCTGATATCGGTTTTGTTACAATTTTATTTCAAACTATATGCACCAACTTAGGAAAGTGCTTTAACAAATAGGAGTTTTTATCATTATGCCAGGTTATTTTATTTCTCCATCAAATGAAATTATAAAGGTCGCGCATCTTCACATAAACACAGTATTTGAAAAACCTGAATTATTCGGCTGGACTGAAGAGAATTTAAGATCTGTTTTCAGGAAACATTCTGAAAAAATAGGTCTTGAAGGAAAAGCACGAAGAGAAATTCTTTCCGAAATTATTGAAAAGGGGTTTATCCGAATTCGTTATAGAGAAAGAGCGATGTCTTTCACCTTTCAGTTATCAAATTATAATGACCAGTCAAAAGCCGCATTGAAAATGTTCACAATCAAACTGTTAAACGGTGATTTGGGATGGCGGCCTGAAAAGAATACCGGGTTCAGAATAATCGATCTTAACGGCAATGTTTTGACTGGGAATTTTTACACTCTTTCTGATTTGGTAAATGGTATTCTTGAAAACCAAAGGCCTTTGCCAATTGTCCTTCCCATGCAGCCAAAGGAATAAGACTTTTAATATTTTTCTAATTTTTGCTCTTTGTCCTTTAAAATTTCTTGCTGAATCAATCATCTGATTAATGATCCATAGCTGATTTCCCTGTCTGAGCATATTTTGTCCATATCACTTCGCATTTGTGATGAGAATGAGAATTGGAGCTTTTCTGTGAAATTTTTTTTCATAGTTTTCTCCTGTTAAATATTTAATTTATAATTTATTATCAATTCTATTTATATTTAATTTCATATATTTATAATTTATTTTTTAATTATAAAATACTTGCTTAACAAAGCAATAAAACTAGTGTAAGATGTTATTATAAATAAATTCAAATTAACATCATTTAGAATTTAAATTACAATTAAACAAGGAGAAATTAAAAATGAGTGAAACAACTGAAATGAGGACTTTTTTAAAAGATAAAAATCTCAAATTTTATCTAATTGAAAAGGGCACTAAACAAGCAATTGAAAAAAAGTGAAATTGATTTAGTCATGGGAAGTCATATGAAGAAATTGAGAAGCATGTTTTAGATGGGTTCAATTATGGTATATTATGCGGTTACAACAAGTTAATTGTGGTGGATGTTGACAGTCAAGAAGCATATGACTTTTTACAAGACAAACTTCCTTCAACGCTTACAATTAAAACCGGGAGTAATGAAAGCTATAAGAAGCATTACTATTATTATTCTGATGATAATACAGCCAGTTTTGTTGTTAGAGACCTGCAAGGAAACACTCTTGTGGAAATCAGGGGCGGTGACAATGAAAAGGGAAAGGGAAAGGGGGTTTTGGCTCCCGGAAGTATTCATCCTGATGGTAATATTTATGAAATTGAAAAGGAATCTCCAATAGCTTCTATTGAATATGATTGACTCCTCGATCTCATCAAACAATTAGAACCTGAAAAAAAGAAATCTGACTTGGTCATCAGGGGTGAAGCCAGTCATATTTCTACGGAAGACAAGATTAAGTCAGCAATACCCTTTATGACTGTATTTATGGACTTGTTTCCTGAGAATTATTGTAAAAATTCCAATTCAAAGTGTCCCAATCCCAAACATAAAGACGATCATCCATCATTTCAAATCAATGACATATCTGGATATTGCCATGCCTGTGGAAAGTCCTACGATATTTGTGATCTGGTAATGTTTCATGACAATTGTAATTTTGCTAAAGCGAAAGAAATTTTAACTCAAAAGTATATTGACGCTAAAAATGTTTCTGATCAACAGGGAGTCAAAGATGAAAAACAGCCATTTGCTATGAATTTGAAAGACTGGTTGTTAATGGAGAGACCTGAAAGAGAAATTCTTTTGTATCCATGACTTAGTGAAGAGACCATCACGCTTATTTATGGTCCTCGTGGCTGCGGTAAAAGTAATTTTGCATTCGGTATTTTAAAAGCTATCAGTCAAGGATCATCGTTTGCTCAATGAAAAGCACCGGTTCCAAATAAGGTTTTGTTTTTAGACGGTGAGATGACAGGGTTTGATATAAAAGATAGGCTAAATACCCATAAAATAGAGAATGATAATGTTTCAATAAGATGTTGTTCTGATTATCGGAATGCTCGAAACAATTTATTGGATGAAAGTTTCCGAAAAGATATAGAAGATTTTCTGACTCAAAATGATATCAAGATTATCATTATTGATAATAAAACATCTTTATGCCCAGGAATTGATGAAAATTCCAAGGGTGATTGAGACGTAATAAATCAATGGCTATTACAATTGAGAAGATCGGGAATCACAATACTGTTAATTACACATGCTGGAAAAACAGCAAAGGGTTCCAGAGGCACTTCAGGGCAAGAAGATAATGTTGATGTGGTAATTGAGATTACACCATCAAAAGATCGTGTTTCAGATGGATGTTCTTTTTCAGTTAAATTTACAAAGCACAGACAAAGATGCAAGACCCAAAAATTAATTGATGACCAAGTGCTGAAATTTTTGAGCAATCATCAAGGCAATTATGAATGAGTTCATCAAGAAAATAATGATAGCCTAAAAATAGAAAAGCAAGTGTGTTTATTACTGTCTGAAGGTATGACACAAGCGGAAATAGTTAAGGAAGTTGGCTTGAGTCAATCAAAGGTGTCAAGAATCAAACACAAGCTGGAAAAGGGAGGTTTCATTAAAAAAGGTGTATTAACGGAAAACGGTAAAATTTTTGTCGAGCCTGATGAACCTGAATAAAACTGAATAAAAAAACAAAAGTATTCAGGGTAATTAAAATCAATAATACAACAATATTAGTTAGTTATATAAATTTATTCACGACACAAAAGGTATGTGTCGTGAATAAAAAATGAATAATAATAATAAAATGCCCTCATACACATATCACAGAGTGAATTATTATTCACTGTGATATATAAGGGGGTGAATAAATGAATAAAATAATAATTTATAGTTAATAAAAAGGAGATGGAAAAAATGATTAAATCAGAAGAAAAATTATTGAGGGTATCGCAAATTGTTCCGAGCTTAATTCCTGTTTCAAAATCGACTTGGTGATCAAAAGTAAAATCCGGTGATTTTCCACAACCGATAAAATTAAGTTCGCGCATGACATGTTGAAAACAAACAGAAATTATGAAATTAATGGAATATGGTGAAAATTGAAAAGAGCATTAAAATAAAAAATTATTATACCTTTTTTTGTTTACGGGGAAAAAAAATAACCCCAGCTATATGCCCCGGCGACCACTTTAAAAACCCCCACTTGTGGCACCGGGGCATCTAAAAAACAGCAAAAAAATTATAAGGGTATATTTTTACCCCCTTTAAAAACTGATAAGTGTTTAAAACCGTCATAATTTTTTCTTTATTAAATTTGCTTTGATATGTTCCACAAAAACAAAAAGTGCCTGTAATAGGAACTATAAAAAATTATTCATTTTTTAATTCATCCAAATAATTAGACCATTCTTCCATCATGTTTTTGCGGCCTGGTAAGTATTCTGCTTTATTATATACTCCCGCTACTTTATTTTTCATTTCGTGCGCCAATTGCTTTTCTATCCATGCTGAATTATAACCCTGTTCATTAAGCAATGTTGATGCGGTTGTTCTAAAACCATGAGAGCAATGTTCATTTTTCGTATCATAACCCAATATTCTAAGTGCCTTATTGGTTGCGTTATCACTTAGAGGTATATCTTTTTGATTTGTTGAAAAAACATATTTTTTATTTCCGTTAATTTTTTTTAAATATATTAAAATTTGAAGCGCTTGTGATGATAAAGGTACAATATGCTCCCGCTTCATTTTCATTTTAGATGCAGGAATCAACCATTCCTGTTTTTCAAAAGAAATCTCTGACCATTCCATAAAGCGTAATTCACCTGGTCTTACGAACACTAAGGCTAATAATTGAAGAGCGGATTTAACAACAGGGCTTCCAGTATAAGCATCTATTTTAATTAATAATGTTTTTAATTTTTTAGGATCAGTAAATCCAGGCAAACTTTTTTTAGGGCTTATTTTTATGGTATCGCCAAGTTTATCAGCGGGATTAATAGTTATGAGTCCAGAATGTCTTGCATGTATAAATATGTTATTGATATAATTAAAAACCCTTTTGGCAATTTCACTTCCGTTTTCTTGAATTGAATTTAAAATAATTAATAGCTCAATTGTTTCAATCTCATTAATTGGTTTGTTTGTTAATTTTGGCAATAAATAACGCTCTATTCGCCTCCACACAACTTTTTTATGATTTTCTTTCCATTCACCCTTTTTTTTATCATACCATTCCAAAGCAATTGTGTGAAAAAGACTCTTTTTTTGTAATTTTAATGATTTTTTTTGTGATGATGGGTCTAAATTATTCGCAAGTTGCTCTCTTGCTTTTGTTAATTTTTCCCTTGCGCTTGATAATGAAACATCCGGATACTTTCCAAGAGATAAGGTTTTTTGTTTGTTATTATATCTGTAACGAAATTGAAAAAGCTTGCCACCAGTTGGCTTCACCACTAAAAATAAAGCATTTCCGTCTGACAATTTATATTCTCTGGCTTTGATTATGGCATTTTTGATTTTAACATCAGTTAATTTGGGCATATAAATATTCCTTTTAATATTTAAACATTATATTTTTTAGGCCCCAAAAAAATTACCAACAAAATTACCAACAAAATATGCCTGATGTCAATGGATTTTGTCGGAGTTAGCTGGACAATAAAAAAGAAAAACCCCTTGAAAATATTACTTCTCAAGGGGTTTTTTATATGAACCAAGACAAACTTGGATGACTGATTGGCTCCCCAGCGCGGACTCGAACCACGGACACGGTGGTTAACAGCCAAAATTATTGAGCTTCACATACTTTCACTTTCTGTAATTTTTATATTGTTTTAACAAATATTTATATGATATCTATGGTCACAATGCTTCACAAAAAATCACCCTGTTTCCTATAAAAAGGTGGGACAGGAGTGGGACAAAAGTGGGACAAAATTTTTCTCATAGAGGAGGTAAAATAACGTGTCCGCAAAATGGCATAAAACATCATATCCTGGAGTCAGATACAGGGAACACCCCACACGGAAAAACGGTATTGGAAAGGATAGATATTTTTCGATTAGATATAAGCTTGATGGTGCTTTAAAAGAAGAGGCGTTAGGCTGGGGCAGTGAAGGATGGACAGCCGAACGGGCGTCCCTTGAACGGGCACAACTACGGAAAGCCCACAAAACAGGGGAAGGCGCAGCAAGTCTTCAAGAAAAACGCTACATAGAGCAGGATCGACGAGAGCAGGCAAGAGTTGAACAGGTGAGGCTTGAGAAAGAAAATATATCATTTGAGGTATTTTTTAATGATATTTATCTCCCTATCGCCGAAATGAATAAAAAATCCGGAACCTGTAAAAAAGAAGCGGCATTATGCAACAAATGGGTGATGCCGACTATCAAGGGCCTGCCGTTAAAGGAAATCAATCCGCTTTCTCTTGAACGTGTGAAGAAGCGATTATTAACGGCGGGCAAATCCCCCAAAACGATTCAGCATATTTTTGCTATTGTAAGACAGACATGGAATCTTGCTAAACGTGAAGGATTCGTGATCGGGGATAGCCCCACAAAACAGGTAAAGCTTCCAAAAATTGATAATGAGAGACAACGATTTTTGACACATGAAGAGGCAAACATTCTGATTGATAATGTAAGATGCCGAAGTCAGCAGCTTTATGAACTTTGTCTTATCGCTTTGCATTGTGGTCTTCGGGCTGGCGAAATTTTCAAGTTGACCTGGGCTGATGTTGACATTGACAGAAAAATATTGATGTTGAGGGGCACTAAAAGCGGGAAAAGCCGGGTTGCTTTCATGACTGAAGAAGTGGCGGATTTGTTCAGGACCAAGTCTCCAAGTAAGCCTTCGGACCTTGTTTTCACCAGCGCAATGGGCAAACAGATAATATCCGTTTCAAATGCCTTTGATCGGGCCGTTAAAGAAATTGGATTAAATAATGGGATAAATGATTCTAAGCAGCGAGTTTGTTTTCATAGCTTGCGACATACATACGCAAGCTGGCATGTCGAAAGTGGGACCGATCTCTACGTTGTCCAGAAACTTTTAGGTCATTCAAATTTCAAAATGACCGAACGATATAGCCACCTTGGTGAAAACACATTGCAGGCGGCGGTTAAGACTTTTGAAACGGCAATCTCAAATAACAAAGAGAAAATATCAAAGGCTGCTGAGCTGAAAAAATAAATAATTATTCCGAAGAAATAGGGGGAGGAATAGCCACCCTGACCAAGCTGGAATAACTGACCTTTTTCTGAAATCAACTTGAAGGGCAGAGAAAAAACCTTCTTTAAAAATTAGCTGAATCTAATCTGACAGATACCCTCAGAACCGCTATCTGTCATGTCAAATATGAAGTATTGCAAATTAGTTAAGCGTGTTTTTTGGAGGGCGGCTTTTCACTTCAATACCGCCCTCCCTTTTTTTGTTTAATTTCCCGAAGCAGCTTTATTTTCAGAACCTCCGAAAGAGTATTGACCTGTAAACTTCAACCCCATCTTCATCTTCATCGAGATCGTCGCTGTCTTCATCGGTCTGGGATACCTGGGCTTCCTCCTCTTGAACAACCTCCACTTCCACATCCTCATCCTCACCGATTGATTCTTGCCCATTTTTCTGATCGTCGTCTTCTCCTGCGGCGTGTATTCCGATGCCTGTGAGAATCCCTACCGCAAGACCACCGATAAATACCAAAATGCATCTCATTTTTCATTGCCTCCATTTCAAAAGGTTTAACGTTCAAATTTATTTCCACAATCATTGCAGCGATACTTGCAAATAACATGGCGATCTATACGTTCCCCCACCTGATTGCCCACGGCCGAACCCGCAAAGAATCCAGCCAAGGCCCCGGCAAACCCACCAGCGAGGATACCGACTCCGGTGCCAATCACGGGAATAGCTGATCCGATAGCCGCGCCTGTTGCAGCTCCTGATAATGTTCCGACATACCCCGCGACACCTCCGGCTGTGCCACCAACCGCAGTGCCTATTTTTTGTGCGTTATTAATTAAAACAACATGCGTTGCCGAATTGCATTTTGGACAGATTGGATTTTTTGGCATTTTTCTCCTCATGAATTTTTGATTGTTAATTGTTTATTTATAAATAACTCCTTAAGAAAACTGAATATCGTTGACATTGGCTTTCAAAAATATTGATAATTAATTGCTACCGTATAGTTACCCGTGGCGTGGATTTTTAAGCTTTTGCGGTTTTCTTAAGGAAGGCGTTCAAGGAAATTCAGTAAAGCAGACATATACAATGCTTCCGGTCTCAATGATGGCGGGTATTTGGCGGGATGAATGCCTGATTATGCAGCTTTTTCCATAAACCATTCGTTGCAGGCGCTTATGTATGAACAGTTATTGCATTTCCAGCTAAGATCATTCGGGACAAAAACCCCTTTGGCGATTCCTTCCCAGACCGATTGAATTTTCCGGATCATGCGCTGTTCCTCGTTTTGTGATCTGGTGGTATAATATTGCGCAAATTTCGGTATTTTTGTTTTGATCAGGCA
>Ga0209467_1001142_pt1 | contig 25261 bp, 17 predicted proteins | sample Higcelwee11metaG_FD_187175 | JGI IMG/M metagenome (GOLD analysis project Ga0209467, IMG submission 187175) | Freshwater pond sediment microbial communities from the University of Edinburgh, under environmental carbon perturbations - High... | ecosystem: Environmental > Aquatic > Freshwater >... | reverse complement strand
GAAGAATAGTCCTTTTTGTTCAGATAGTTCAGATGATATTTTTTTTAACGCGAAAGATAATGACTTCAAAGAACCCTTCGCCATTTTCGAAAAAAAAGCAATTAAAAATCTATGGCAAATAGGAATCCTAATTTTTTCGATTATCATGATTCCCGTTTTTTGGATGCTCTTCAGAGATCAAGTACTTGCCCTTGGACTCGGTCTTCTCATTTGCTTTAGTTTATACAAATGTTCTGATTGCGTCGCAAATTTTTGCATACAACGAGTTCATAAAGACAAATGAGGCTCTAGCGTTTTTTCAAAACGTTTAAGGTCTACTATTATCACGCACATAATTAGCGCGTGCCCCGGATGAGTCACATATCATAAAATCATTCCGCCGGGTCGGCGAGCTGCGGGCTACCCTCCGGTCGGTGCTACGCACTGGCGCTAACGCGCCACCCTCCGCATGCCTCACGCAAAGCACAAAAGACAAGGTTCCATCATCCCAAAGTTGCAAAGATATGTTGAATTGATCCTGCTCACGGAAGAAAGATAAATATTTGTTCAGAATATATTTTTGACTTTCTTTTCAGGAGTCGGAGATGCCTTCCATTGAATCCCTTGCGGACGCCGCCATTTTACTTGGCGTTTTATTCATAATTGGTTCCGCTTTTTTCACAATTTCCATCTTCAAACACAAAAACGCTTTCGTTGTCAAGAGATCTATGAAAGCCAAAACTTATCGGGGGCACCGTCAGCCGAAACCACGTTGGGTGAGGCGCGAACTGATCCGCATTAAGGCACACGTTCCTCTTGCGGGAGTGAGGCAGGTAGCAGATATATTCAACAGAAATTTCGCTGCGAAAACGGGGGTGAGTATCGGGAAGACGTTTGTGTACATAGTTCTGCGGAACAACATTTACGAAGTGGAAAAGCTAAGGAAAAAGTGGAAGCGGAGAGTGCCGAAACCGATGGCAAAGAACATCGTCTGGGGAATGGACATGACGGGAATTGAAGACACGGAAGGCACGACGAAAACAGTGTTCGGCATCCTCGATCACGGGACAAGAAAATGCCTTTCGCTGAAAAGTATTTCGGACAAGGCTTCAATTACGCTTTTAAAGGCGTTGATTACTGCGATTGAAGCGTATGGAAAACCGAAAGCGGTTCGCACGGACAACGAGAGCGTATTCGTGTCCAAACTGTTCCGGTTCGGATTATGGATTCTAGGAATCAGACACCAGAGGTCACACATGCACAGCCCATGGGAAAACGGGAGGATTGAGAGATTCTTCGGAACGTTCAAGTTCTATTCGGACAGAGTATTTTTCAATGCAAAAAAGATCCAGTTTGCGCTGGATGAATTTCAGTTCTGGTACAATACGGTGAGGCCTCACAGACATCTTGGCGGACTGACTCCGCAGGAGGTCTGGACGGGACTCTCCCCCTTCGTTCCCCGGAGGGGATCGTTCGGCACTAAGGCAGCAAAGCTGCCAAGTGTTCACGGGACCCCTACGGCACTCGCTACCGCTCGACTCACTCCGGGAGAGAGCCACCGCCAGACCTCTCTCGCCTCTGTGAAGCGGGGCAAAAAATTCAGCGGATGGAATGGATTATTGAAAGGATATCTACTGAATTACAGATAAAGTAATTTTTCATTGACAGGGATACTGTACCCTGTACGCAAAAATCAGGGGGTTGCTGTAGATGATTTGGTGATTTTGCGCTGTTTATGACAACTTTTCAGGTGTCGTTAGTCACATTTTTTCATTTCGGACAGCGGACGGGGCAACTTGGAAATTCCACGGAGCGAGTTCATTTCCGCAGTTTTTCCTCGCTGGCCTTCAAAGCCTTGTACTTCGGGCTTTCCAGGGGGAGCTGGGGTAGGTCTATTTTTAAAGGTTTGTAACCGTTCAACTTCTCTGGATTTGTCTTGAATGAAATAGAATAAACTGGGTCATTATAATCAAAACTGAATTCATATATAGTCCTATCCCATATCAAAGGAGAATCATTAGCATTATTTTCATACAAATACGTTTTTTGTTTTGCACGATGATGATTGTATTTTTCCCCCTTTATAATATTTAAGCTGTCCTCAAAATATATGACTTTATAAGTATTTTCATATATTCCGGTGCTTATCAGTTCACCCAACACATCACTTAAAAGATATGCTAGTCCCCTAGACGATAATTTATCTGTATTAAGAATTTCATAAAGGCATTCTACTTTAAGCACCTTCGATTTATTTTCCAAACCATATATTTTTGTCCCTAAAGAAGCATTTCCATCACTTTTTCCACAAAAGCGTTCTTCGACCACAGCATTTTTAACGCTATCAGTATTAAAACCGTTAATTATATACAAATCTTCACCAGTAACACGAACTAAACCCCATTCCCAAAAAATGTCAACATCTACCTTTTTTGCTAATACTATTTTTTGCTTCAAAGAAAAATTGTCAAAAATATATGAATTGTGAAAAGGTATGGTATTGCAACCACTTAACATGATTAAAAGTAAAAGTATAGCTAACATCAATTTCATTTACAGGCTTCCATGTCAAAATCAAAAGGATTCTTTTCTAATATATGATAAGCAGGAGAATAAAAGGAAACTGGAGGTGGATTACTTTTCCCACCATCCCGCAAATCTCTAAAGAAAAAATAATGCGTCCCTATGTCATCTATTTTAAAACCTAAATACAAAGCATGCCCATAACTACTTTTTCCTTCTAAAAAGAAATCTTCTTGTGGAACAATAAATGGATATTTTTCAATGTGAAAATTTATCAAGTTTATTAATGAAGAATCATTGACAATATTTTCTGAATAACATTTATTTTTCCAATCCTTGGATTCAATAGCTTTCCGTTCTTCCAAATAATGTTCAGGTTCTAACCAAGGAGAATACTTTTGTTTAGGATATTGATATACATAAACTTTATTGGTGTTATCAAAATAAAAAAGCCGAAGATCCCCTTTTTCGATAAATAGGTAAAATCCTTTTTTATCCCATAAAAGTTCAGGAAATATTGCTGATATTAAATTTTTACGATATTGAAAAACAATAGAATCCTTTATATTAAAGACATTATAAAAATCGCCGAATTCAGCATTGGAAAAAGCTGGGAAAGACAACCAAATAAGCAAAGCACATATTTTCTTCATAAATATCACCTTGAAACACGACAAATTTTTTCAAAATTTTCTAATATATTTTGCCAAGTACAACGATTATCTTTATGAATCAAATACTTATTTGTCAGCAAATAAAGCTCTTTATAATCAGAAAAAAAATCACTTAATGCTTCAATTTTTGTAGAATCTGACAAAAGCTCAATAACCCAAACATGCCCTTCTTTTTCATAGGTGTAATAATAGAGCCTATCAGAAAAACCATTAAGACTTAAATATTCATCTTTAAAAAATTTATGTAATATTTTTTTTAGTTGCGGTGGTAACGGAATAGCTTTTGAGCAATACTCTTTCATTTTTACATTATCAGGAGCAATATGGTCTAAAAAACATTTGTGGTCCTCTCGAAAAAAAGTAGTTTTTGGGGTACCAGGAATGGCATAGATATATATGGAATCCTTTGCAAAAGAAATTTCAGCTCTCTTTTTGTTCCCAAACAAAGAATCCTCATATACAAAAGTAAAAGCGTAACAATCATCGCCACAACTATTTGAGAATTCATCACTGCTTTTTTTTTGAAAATCATGATGATACATCTCAAGCTGGTTATCGTATCTAAGTGTATCCACAAATTTTATTGTATCAACAGAATACGATATCTCTTGAGAATACACGTAGAAAAAAGCAATTAAAACTAATAAAGAAGAATTTATTTTCATTTTAATAATCCCGCAAACGATATCCCAAATAATCAATCATTAAATGAGTCCACCAATGATTTCCATAATTATAACTGGAATAGCCGCTGCCATCTGCATTTTCTATGACCTCAACATTGCCATAATTTCCCCAAATCAGTCCATCTTTATGATAAGTTATTTTATCTCCATCATGCTGATTAAAGAAAGTATTTTTCTCTGTAACAACAGGAACATAGCCATTTCCTCGCATATCCATCTCTAATCGTTTCAAGCCTTTTTCTGTATATTCAACATTTAATCCTTGTTCTTTTAACCACTCTTCCTGTGCTTTTCTTACACCTTCAGGACTCACATCATGGGTCTCCCCAAAAGCAAAATGTCCGTATTTACCAAGAGTCGGCAGCCACAATTCAGCGCTGACAATACTCCCTGTTTTGCCATCAGCACCCTCTTTGCTGGTGTTGTTCCCATAAGCCAAATACATCTGCTCCTGGAACCCATAACTCCATCCGCCATTCTGCGCCACCTGAGCGTACACCCCGCCCACATTCCCACCGGCATACAGTCCTCTTCCTTCCATGCCGAAGAGACCTTGTTCGTAGCCACTCGATATTCGACCGGCACCACCCGCGACAGACACATACGCCTCAGCATACACAGTGGCCCCCATAAAGCTCCCGCTGCGGTCCCAGTAAAGACTGCCGCCCGTTTCCACACCAGCGCACGCGACTTCCTTAGAAGCTCCGTAGCAGACGCCACCACTCGTGCTCAGCGTCGAGCCTGTATAAGAATTCCAGTTGTATCCGCCACCGAGGTTCAGCCACAATCCAGTATTGAGCACGGGGATGCTTGCGTTCGCACCCAGATTCAAGGAGTTCGAACCATCGCTGTTCCAGGAATACGAGGCATTATAACCTATATCAAAGAATTCGGCAGAGCCACCAACGCCCATATTCCAGCCGTGGTTGCTGTCCCAGCCCACAACAAGCCCAAGACCCAGACTCCACATACCCGTGGGGTCGATGTAGTTCAGCGGGTCGCCGCCGTACGTATACGGATTTGCGTATTGTCCTGCTGGGTCGGGGCTCATCCATAGTCCGAAAAATGGGTCGAAGAAACGGGCACCGAAGTAATATTTGCCGTACTCTCCATCGAATTCTTTGCTTTGCCAGCGTTCCTCTTCGTCAGATGAATTGATCACAAAATCAACAGTACTGCCGTAGGGACGGTAACCGAAAACACTCTTCAGTCCGGTTTTGTCTGCATATCCCCGGACACTACCCTGTACATCCTTCACAGGGAAGTAGGCCGCGCCGCCAACGCCGACCCTGTAACCGCCGCCAATGAGGTCAAGGCGAGAAAGGGCATAATCAGTAGAAGGATATCTCCCGCTGTAGCTATATTCACCAACACCGGGGTATGTCACTTCGACATTGTAATAAGGAGCCCCAACGGTGAAATAAGTCCAGATACGATTGCCGCTTTCATCGTAAGCCATCCTGGTATTTCCAATTTCTTCGGACAATTGAATGTCATTATCAACTACATCTTGTGTAACGTTATTCGTAATTGAAGAATAAAGAGATACCTTTTCAGGCAGGCCTAAGGCGTTAAGTTTATAAACATTATCGGTATTCCTGTCAAGCCACACATTACCCGAAGCATCGTAAGAATAGTAGGCAAAAGCACCGCTATTTGCCACATTCATCGAAACGGGACGGAATGATTCCGTGCCATAGGCATAGGTGATCGTCGTATCGCCCTCTTTTTTGGAAACAATCCTGCCTAATCCATCATACGAATACGCTCCACTGCCGATTCTAGCATTATCGGAAGCATAACCGACCAAGCGGCCCATTTCATCGTAGCTGTAGGACTCTATTGAACTAAATCCATCCCAAAGGTGTTCTGCAGTCGCAAGACGCCCTGCGACAACAGAGGGATATGTAACTTTTTCGGAATACAGTTTTTTGCCCAAGGCATTTTCATAGCCAATACTTGTCGTACGTCCGTAAATATCACTGGTGTAAGACCGGCCATAGACCAGCGAGCCCTTGTCGTAAAGGGAGACCTTTGAGACAGTCCCGCCGTCTGCCCTGTCATACTTAGCCAAAAGGGCTCCACCTTCAGTAATGGTTGAAACACGACCCATTTTGTCATAAGCATACTGGATGGAAGAAAGTGCATTCCAACTGCCGGATTTCCACTCCTTCGTCACGGTCTTATCCAGTTCACCGGATGCTTTATACGTGAAGGAAATTAAAGTTGCAGGCACACCTTCCAGGCCGTAAATCGTCCACTGTTTTGTCTTTTTACCGAGACGATTGTACGAAGACAATTTCATACTAGTCGGCTTCAAACTTTGAGTATCAGAAGCCACTGCGTTTCCGTCATAGGCAATCACAACACCGACATCGTTAGGGAGCACACCTTCCATTTCATCTAAAATACTCTTCAGCATAGTTGCATCCGACGTGATGTTTACTGCAACGAGTTCTGCAAGCACTGGCTTGCCATAAATGCTCTTCGTAGAAATGTACAAATGTTCATCGGAAATAGTGTCTTCTGGCTTGTCGAAGGAGTGACCTCCGCGGACTTCGCCCGTTCTTGACACACGGCTATATTCATCGTAAACAATGGCGGAAAAGTAATTTTTCCCAAATCCTTTTTTTTGAGCTAAAGCTCGTTGGCGGGCATCCTGGGTAAAACGGATATTATCTTCCGAATCATAAACAGTTTCAACCATACCCTTGTCTGGAGAAGTCACAGTCTTTACGCGGCCAGACTCATCGTAGGTATATGTTGTCGCCATCCCGAACGTGCCTCCATTGGTAGAAACATCGACCTTTTCCAGTTGGTTGTCAGCATTGTAAGTATTCCTCGAAATGATAACTTTCCCATCGACTCTCGCCCATGAATACTTTATGTTGTGGGCCCCATCCAGAATCTGCTGAGTAAAGACTCCTTCTGCGGATCGATTGATGACAAGGGAATAATTATATTCCTTATCTTCTTTAACAATCTTGTTTTTAATCCCTCGATAAATTTGAGTTAGGTTATCTTCCGTCAACTCTTCAATTGTACGGAAATTCGGGCTTTCACCATCTTTAAGGGGAATGGTCCACTGTTTTGCCGTTTGAGTCCACTTGGCAAATGAGGCTTCGCCTGCGCCAGCCACTTCCTTTGTTACACCATAATCTTCACCATAGTGATAATCTTCCTTGGCATACGGGAAGCCGAATGCATTTTGACGTTCCAATTCATCAGTGCCGTTGTGGTATAGCGAAGATTTGATAACGCATTGTTTACAATACATATCTTCATAATTATACGCTTGTTTCTTAGACAAGTAAGCCATTGGGGCATATTCAATACTTCCAAAGTCATCTAAATAGGTTGCCTTGACTTTATAAAAACCATTACCAAGAGCCGTTTGTGTTTGCACGACTCGTCCTAAACCATCTTTTACCGCATAAGATTCCAACTTACGAGTTTTATCCGAAGGATCGATAAAAACTTCAACTTTTTCATAAGATGGGACAACAACATTTAAATTTCGATTTTCGCACTTTTTGAACATAACCTTTACGGCAACGTCAGTAGAGACCGTCTTCCAATTTATAGAAACCGTACCATCAGAATTTTTTATTAGAGCCGTAGCGGATCCATCATCCTTATAGAAGGCCTCTCCATTGACTAAAATTTCTTCAATTTCTTCGCCGGGGGCAGGAACTATTTTGGCTTCAATAGAGGCATTGTCTATAAATTCGTGCGGCAATCCTCCCGAAAAATTTACCCCATTCATATAACCAAGCCCATCTGTTTCGAATGTCAGCGTATGCGTGAGCGGAGGCAAAAACTGTACCGAACGGGGCTGAAGAACACCAACCGCAATGTTGTTAAATCGAATGGCTCGATTTTCTGCTTTATCCCACGTTTGAAACTTGAAGGCAAGGGCAAGAGTTTGATCGGGTTTCGAAACCTTATCCCATGAAGGCGTGTAAGCCACGGGCCATATAACGACATGGTCTTGATACTTTGAAAATAATTCTGAAGAGTTGTATTCTGAAGAGTTGTAAATAGAATGAAATGGTTTCTTTATTGCATATTGCATTTCCAAATTGTCATCAGCCTTATAAAAGGGGTAATTGGCCTCGTGAGCTTTTGAAATGATATCCCCATTTTTTGTGCCAAAATACCAAAGAAAAACAGGAATCGCGGTACTTGCCGTTTTGCCATCACCATAAGATAAGGAACTTACTCCTAAAGAAATGTAAGCAAAACTGCCCACAATAGGATGTTCGCGGGAGTGGTCATAAGCAATCAAACCGCCCGCTGCATTTTCGGTGCCAAAGAAAACATTCATTCCATTTTCATCTGCAGTAATAGATACTTGCTTATTATCAAATGATTTGGCGATCCAACCCGGACGAAGATTTCCATCTTTGAATAAATATTCACTTTTTGTATTGGTCATACTCTTATAGTCTGACTCTACTAGATAACCTCCATTATACATCGATGGCTTGCATAATTCCTGTCTATAAACATTGCTCAAAGGAGAATTAGGAGCAATCCCGTAAAACATCTTATAAGCATAGAAATCATTAACCCAAAATTGAAATTGGATTTCCCCGTCTGTATAAAAGAACACCTGATATGACAAATCATGATTAAACCCTTCTATTCTAAAAGGCCCGACTTCAACTACGGTATAATCTTCTGTACTCTCTAACCAGCGCACTTCAATACCATTTTTTCCATCGGGGAGCGACAAAGATTTCTGCGCTGGCACAACATAAGGAACGGTGCCCAGCCCTACATCAGGGATTTGATAACCTTGTGGCAATTTTCCAAGAAAGATTCTTCCATCGTGAACAATGGTTAACGTTCTATAACTAGAACCGCCGTAATGGATTTCTTTTCCCAAACTGAGGTCAATGTAAAGGAAGTCCTCGCCTTCAGGTAAAGACCCCGCACTATTTAATGTACTCACAGAAGTTTCCCAACCAGGCAAACCGTAATGAACACCATGATCATTATAACGAGGACTCGAAAGTTGTTCCTTCTCCACAGCATACGCAGAGGCAATAGACAACAAAGAAAAAATAATTGGCAAATACTTAAAAATAGCTTGGTACATACGTCTCCTCACTTCAACACGCTAAAAGGTTCAATTCCAAAATTCGCAGACCAGACAAATCCTTCAAAGATCGTATGGTCATATATTTGAACTGTCGCGTTTGGAGCATAAAGTACGGCCCTCATCTGCGTATTATTGCCTATTGTGACATAATTTGAAGACTGTATGTAAACAAACAAATCTCCGATATCACCACCGTGTTCTACAATGCAGAAGTTACCGATATTAAAGGTATTTGCAATCCAAACCCTTGTCCCCTCAGCAAATTTAAGGGTTACATTGGGATCTACCCAAAAAGAATCGAAGTAGTAATCGCCAGCAGCAAACGATATCGTGGACTTTTCTCTTACTGTAAAGGATTTATAGGCGCCAGCAGAAATGGCTACAATTTGTTCGCGTTCAATCATTATATCATCTGCACCCGTTGTAAAGGGATATGTCGGCAAAGAAGGAACATCTAGACTATTGAGTTTAATTAACGAATTATACGAGGCTCCATCCTGAAGATTTAGGTTACCTACTAGAAACAAATTCTGTGTTGAAGCCCTATTCGAAAGCGAAATATCGCCACCGGAGACAATATTGTCGGAAGCAATGGAAGCAACACCAATTTCAACCTTGTTCCCTGCATACAAAGGTCCACTAACAGTAACATCATTTCCAATTTTCAAATTACCCACAGCCATTATTTGAGATTTACCTGAAAGTTCTCGTATAGACGTTGGAACATTATCAGACACGCTGTAAGACGAACTAGAACTGCTCTCTACTGTGCCTCCAAACTCACCCGGGGCATCCGGATCATAATTACCTGAAGAACTGCTCGCGGTGCTTGAACTACTCGCAATAAGGACTTTCTGTTCCAAAGAATCATTCTTAATGATCACTTTCACAGGTACCGTATCATTATCGGGACTAATAAAGATAATCTTGGATAAGGTATCATTAAAAATAGTTACCCACGTATTTTCTGTGAAGCAAGTATCATTATAACAAGTCGTCCATCCAGAGGTGAAGTGCAAATCAATCTTAACACTATCACGAGACAATATACCCGTAGGAGTCGGATTGATAAGAAGAGGGGTTGCATCAAGAATCAATACCCCATATTCATTTAACTTCATTTCCACGGCATCCGTATAAGTAACGGCCCATGCATCCGGATTGGCAATAGGTTTCCGGTACATATTCACCTTGTAAATCAGCATGGATTCATCACTTCCAACGATACGAAGTTCAATTCGATTCATTCCTTCCATCAAAGACAGATTGAATGTCGGCGTCACTCCATTATTAGCCCAAGTTTGTACACAAGAATCATTTACATAAACATCCATGCGAGATACATCTTTTGATGTTTTAGGAACCGCCGTTAACGAAATACTTCCTTTATAACCAACATTTGCATAATAGTTCAGTATATACTGTCTAAAGGAGCAGGCAATATTCAAAGAATCATCATTAAAGTCAAGAGACGATAAACTCAGATCAATAGCGGATTCTGCATTATAATGCATCGCAACAAGCTTATTCTTGCGTTTTTTATATTCCTTAGTCAAACCTTGCTTGAACACAACAAATGGGCTGCCCTGGGAACTTACTCCTAAATCAGTGGACTTATCGGTTTGCACAGGGAACGCGAAAGCAGGATTACCGACAGAAAGCCACCTTGTACCATTATGTTTTATGACAGAAATTTTGTTTCCATTATCCTTATTTCGAAACATAATGTAGGGAACACCATTTCGCACCTCTAAATCAAAGGCATCGTTTGCTGTCATATAAAGTACGCGCTTCTGTTCATCATCAAGAACAGTTTCTTTTTTTGCAAAAGCAATGGATTTATCTTGTAAAGGAGTCCAGCGAAGGAACTTGCTATAAGTGACGCCATTTGCACTCACATTGGATTCAAAAGTTCCCTTGAACACAGTCAATGCAAAATCATGAACTTCTACATCAGAAGTATCATTTTCATCATCCTCTTTATCCGTAGCATAAACCACGGCAAGATAAAGATTCTTGTCATCAGAAGCCAATTGAATAGACTGAGCATTTTCAAGTGCATGGAAAATTGTTCCGTCCCAGGAAACAACGTCCCCCTCGTATTGCGGAGTCCCGGAAATCTGGCTGGGCCCAGCCCAAATGGACCTATTCAAAGAAGTTTCAGAAGCGCTATACAGCCTTTTTACCAGAACGAGTCCCGGAGCCATTTTCCCCGAAAACGAGGTATCACCATCTTCGATATTCTGCAAAGAACCGAAAGTATTAGGATTACCGATATAAGCAACATAAAGAGTACCATCAGGTCCATTGACAACATTTACATCACTATTGTTATAATCGCAAACGGCACCATCTATATACGAAGTTATATTACCATGCTTTACACTTACAATGGTATCTTTTCCAACCACCTTTACCTCAAATGAATCCTGGTCAAAGACTGGCAACGAACCCATATTTTTCCATACACCCATCGATGGATTCCAAACCTTGCCATAAAGCAAAGAATCGTTAACCAACGAGTCTTTGTTAACAACAAGGTCTTTTCTAAAGACAATGACGGGATTACCTTCGCTATTTACAGCAGTGCGCAAATTTTCGGCACGGAACGACTGATCCTTCATATCAAGATAACCAAATACAGATCCTTGATTAGAGTAATATGTTTTGGCATATTCAAGACTTAAGGAATTATCTCCTGTATTCGAAAAATCAGGAATGAAACTTACATACTGCTTGTTATTTTTGGATGCAACATCAAATTCCGTTATATTTTCATCAATAACAGGATAAGAAGAAGCAATCCAACTATTTTGATTAAATGTTGCCTTATAAAGAGGCACTCCGCCTTCTTCGCTCTTATATACAACAGACATGGAATCTGTAGGATCAAGATATTTCGGGCCTTCGCCATCAGCGAAACCAGCAACTTGACCATATTCAACCCAATCATTTGTTCGCTTGTTTATATAGAACGTATAATCCGCATTATCTCCAGAATTTATCGGTTGTACATCGACTAACAAAGTCCACGATGTTGCTTCATCGAAATCAAAAGATAGGGGAGATAGGGCTCCACAACAAGGTGCTTTCCAAGTCAAGGTTTCTTTTGATCCGCTCTTATATAGCGAATACCTCACACCATCACTTTTTTCAGCAATTTTCAATTCTACATTGACATCAAGAGCATCAATAACAAAAGTCTGATTTTTAGAAAGATTTCCATAAGATTTGCCGTTGATTTTCAATTGTTCCAATTTATTAGCGGTACTTTTCACATTGCAACTACCATCAACAAAAGTCTTTCTGGAAACCATATATACAGAGCCATCTTCCGTTTCCGAATATGTTTCAACTTCTCTGCCTTGATCATCATATACTACATACGAACCAACGCCTCTGTTATCCACTTTAGTTTGGACTTTATTCCATTCGTTATTCCAGAACAAAGCCGAAGAAGTTGCATTAAAAGGTAAAACTCTAATGTCTTGCAAATGAATTTCAGAAGAAGAATTTGTTTCAAGAGTAAACAACAGAGATGATGCTGATTGTGCATCAAAATCAGTCTCTATTTTCTTCCATTTTCCACCTGTCAAAATTTTTATTGTTTCAGTTTTAGAACCCATTTTTACTACAACATCAATGGAATCCGAATCAAAAGACTGAACCCAAGCCGAAAAATGGTACTTTTTATTCAAAGGACTTGAAATAGAACCAATCAAAGGCTTTTTACTGGACAATCTCAAAACCTTTGCAGAAAAACGGCCATATTGAGAGCCAGTCTGCCCATTCACGGCATAGCCTGTAACACCATCATCCGCGAGCAAACAACCGGACCAGTTATTAACATCACAGGATTCTCCAGAAAGCATCAAGCCCTCGTTTACACCGCAATTGGCAGCGGTTCCGTACAAACGAAATGTTTTATTATCCATGAAAGAGGAAATTTTTACATTCCGATGGCCTTCCTGAGTTTCTACGACATGTCCATCTTGATACTCCGAATTATAAGAAGAACGCATCCAATTTGCATAAGTCGTCTTACTACCATCAATTGCAATATTCTTTATGCCCGATTCCACTTTTGACTTTGTCATAGTTTCTTTGGGAGCCATTTTCCAACTGGAAACTGAACGATATATACTATCGACTGTCAACCAACCATTCGCATTAGCAGCAATTACCCGGCCATTGGCACAACTATTTATGCAGGAATAACTGCCAGCAATGGATTCAATCCTATTGCTATTCTTGATCTTAGAATCAAAATTATCAATACTGGATTCAAAATCAACAAGATATTTTATGACTTCTTCTGTGGTCTTTGAACCCATTTTTTTGGTTGTAGAAGACAAAAGCCCATTCTTATCAGAATACGTATAAGCGGTTGTATTCTTTATTCCTCCGTTCAAAGAAGTTTCATTTGCAACACGATCTTGATAGACCCTCTTTGGCCAAGAAGAGTTTCGGTACCGCTCAAATAATGTTTTTTTCTTTGATAGTACAAAATCTTCTGTAGTACCAAGCTGCTCTTCAATGCAGGAAGAACCCAAGCCTACATTATATTCACCTGTTTTAGAATCATAACCTGAACACAAAGTATTCCTAAGTGTTCCCTTATTTCCCGGTAAAGTCACATACATTACCTTAAATAGAGGCGTATTATTTGCCTCATCATAAGCGATATTTCCCAGTTTATTGTCAAAAGAATAAATGTATTCAATAGTCTTATCAACGACAGGTTCAAATATCGTCTTTTTTTGAACGCGATAGCTACCGTAAGTTCCCTTAAATGTATTTCCGATTTTATAATAAATTGTTGTATTTTCCCCGGAAGAAACGGCAAAAGCATTTCCCCCAAGAGAATAGGCGTTTTTAACATTCGGAACATCAAGTAATTCATTTTGATTCCAAGTATTTCCATCCCAAATCCATGCCTTTTGTATCACATTTGTTTCTATAAACCAATCGTCACCGGTAATGACTTTTTTTTCTGTCTTTTTGTCGTTCAAAGAGCCTATGTAAATATTTGACCAGTTATCGTTCTTATTATAGAAGAGATTCAAATAAACAGATTTGTAAACCTTCCAACCACTACCCCACTTATGCTTCACACGACCATGAGCAGTCAAATAAAAGTCATTGCCGCTAAAGCCAATCCATTTCCATGCCGAAGAAAACCAGGCATAAGTAAGCAACTGCTTGTGACGAACAGGAGTACTCCATTTCGTTCCGTTCCAATAATATGTTGTCAAATAACGTTTACTATGGTGCCGCACCGCATAGTAATTTTCTCCGTGAGCCTGCAAATCCATAGCTGTATATGAACCGTCGTTGCCAAAAGTATCTTTATATTCACGAAACCAGTCAGAACCAGTCCATACCCATGCGCGAAACCTGGAATCTCCGCCGACATAACTGGTCGGTTCACCCACTTCCACAAAATGGTCATCGGCAAGATAATACATATTATCATTATCAAGGCCTTTATCACTATGAGTTTTTGTTAATTTACCCTTACTATTAAAGGAAAAAACATAAAATTCAGTGGAATTACTCCAATCCTTATTATTTATTTTAAGTAAAATATGATTTTTTTGAGGGCTCACTTGCAAAGCAGAAGGGTTGACCATAACGTCATTAATATCACCTCCAATTTGCATTGTATCTCCCCATTTAGACCAAACGATTTGAAACTTGACACTGGAACTCGCCCCAAACCCCAAAAAGCCATCATCATTAGCAATATTTGCATAAACAACATAGTCTGGTCCCGGAATAACTGACGAAACATTCTTAGAATCGTCCAACATAGATGAATAACCATCATTCTTAAATTCTTTCGCAAATACATTAGTCCATTCTTTTCCATTCCACTGATAAACAGATGCCTTCGTTTTTGACTTACTTATCTTATCTTGAAGAAGAAACCAACCCTGATCACCAAAACTAACGGACCCTACATCTGTTGTCTTTATATCATCTTTTACATTAACCCAGTTTCCTTGTATTCTATTAAAAATCTTAATTTTTGTTTTTCCACTTTTACCAACTAAATAGGCAGTACCGTCTTCCAAATAACCTTTGCCAAAAATGGAATCAACAGGAACCGATTCGCTATGGCCATTTCCCAAAGATTCGTATTTATATTCATACTCAACCCATCCACATTCTTTTCCTTTCACAGCATGTAAGGCTCCCAAAGGATAAGATCTTCCATCTGCAACGGTGGCTGCGCTATCCGTATTTGTATAATAGTTGTATTCTTCAAAATCACTTTCTATCCCTTTTTTATTAAAATATTTAACAGCAGAAAGCAATCTTTTTACATATCCTTCTTTTGGATCTCCTTGTACATCTGTGGGTTTCAACATTGAATAACACAAATTAATAGTACCAAAAGTATCTCCATTTTCGTCAATGGTTTCAATGCTGGACAAATACTTCCGGGATACTTTTTCAATAAACATATCCGTAATCACATCATCAATTTGTTCGTCTAATCCCTGGTTATCTAATGTTTCCCCAAAAAATTCATCCATCCCTTTATTTTCATAAGTAAATTTCAACCGTGCATTTTTTGATGACACAACTTCTTTTAAATAAGATTCTTTTGTGTAACCTTTTCCTGAATTCCAAGATCTTTTATTATTAAATACGCCGCCCAAAGTTTCAAATATTTGCTCGTAGTAATACAGCAAATATTTATTTTCAACATCTATTTCCTTACTAACATTCCAAACAGTTGGATAAAATAACGGTTCACCGTCAATAGCCTTACCAACAAGCCCTAAACTTAATGTTTTCTTTTCTTTCAAAGGCCAAAAGAGGTCATATTCTGTTGACTTCTGCACATTCTGAGGATCTGTCAAACTTTTTGTTTCATCAAGATCCCCATAAATATGAGTAATGCCTTTTGTATCCAATAACTTCCAACCCTTAACAAACGTGATCCGGTCACCACTACCTGTTACATCGGCGGAATCTAATATTTGTTCAATTTTCATGTATGGATTTCCTTCAATCCACCATTTCTTATTGTATTCAAAAATTTTGAACCGAGCATTCGAAGAGGTCACCAAATAAAATTGGTCATCTTTCACATAACTCGTTCCTCTATTATCGCTTATAATCCTTGCACGTCCAAACGACCAGCCAAGACCAACTAAACTACCTGATGTTTGATCGTTACGAGTTTCAACTTCTTTGAAAATGTTTCCAGAATAACTTAAATCAAAATTCACTGAAACATCACCAACAGAAATGCTCGCCAATGACTTACTTAAAGCTACTGTTCCAGAAAGCGGGTTAACACCTCCCTCCGGTGACATATATTTATTGAAAGCACTAGACGATTCATTGCCATCTGCATAAATGTTGAAAGTAAGAAAAAATACAGAACAAAAAAACGTAATTATTTTAGACAAAACAACCCCTTTAGTTAAACTGTTTGCAAAGTTAAAATGATTCTGGTTTCTTCGAACTTTGAGTGGGTAAGTGAAATGGCAAGCCAGGAAAATCCAACAACAGAAAAAAACAAGGATACAACAACAACGATTACAAAAGAAACAGCAACAAACGTTCGCAAAATATCATCCCTTAAAAAAATTAAAAACTCCCAGTCTCCGAGCATTATCATTGACTCGTTAGAAAATAAACTCTTTCCTACATAAATTCAAGATTAAAATTCACTTTTTGTAAAAATTCACAATCACTCATCCGTGTACCCAATCCCGCTCCAACCCACAGAAAATCCATTGCCAGGCCCCCTCTTTCCACTATAATACACAAGGATCTCCCCCCATTTTCCTGGTTCACAATGAAGCTCAGGAAAAGGAAATGCTGCACGCAATGAATCTGCTGATAATCCAGTGAATACAAATAAATTATCCGTTCCGCAAGTCCCTGAATTTTCACGTATTAGTTTGTCTGCAATAGCACTTTTTACTGACATTTCAAAAAAATCACTATTTTGTTTTTTATAGTTTAATTGCAATACAAAACTGTCAGAAAACATTTGTAAAGCAAAAATGGAAAACAGTCCCATGAGCGAAAGAGTCACGAGTAGTTCTATGAGAGTGAATCCCTTTTTCTGCGAATATTTAATCATGGAATTGACCATAGGTGCAAAACGACAATTTTCTGGAAGCTTTTTCCCCTAGATGGTCAGCAACCGCATAAAAACAACGTTCTTCGATTTCCGTGATAACATGAAGTTGCACGGTCCAAGGTACCCCCAATGAATCTCTATATTCCAGTAGGGTGTCATGGGCAATGAGCCCATCTCTTGCCCGATATAAAGAGAGCTTGGAAAGTTCCCGCCCGTAATCATCATGGTAAGCTTTCTCACTCATGGGACTGCGATACTGGAATCCCAATAAGGACACACCTACCGTTCCCATAATGGCGAAGCTGATGAGCACTTCCATTAAAGTGGATCCCTTTTTAGCGAATAGCATAGCCAGCGACGCCCCCTATGCGCCACACATCAGGCACTAAAGTTACGAGCGAGGTATCCTGAACAATCTGGGCATTTTTGAGGTACCCTTGCCAAATGGTACTTTCCTCTTCAAAAGCCAGGTTCCACGCAACAACACTTCCTTGTACCAAGCCTTGAATATCCAAGAATCCGTGAACCAATACAAGCCCATCAATTTTGACTTTTGAACCTAGCGATACTGAAATGCCTTTAAGAGATGCGTCCCAATTTTCTCCCTGATACAAAAGAAGTGCTTTTCCGCGAAACCGAGGAATGTCCATTCGACCGACATATTCAACAGCACCTGTTTTATGCCCTTGCACAGCGAGTGTCACATATTCGTGTTGTGTGATTTCCAAATCCGCAGAAAGAGTATCTCTAGCAAGTAACTGCCCTGAGAGTTGAACTTTCTCACTTGCAAAAATAGTGCCCGCCGCAAAAAATCCATTTTTCATGGAGGCCTTACCGCGAATTTGAATGTGCTCGGCAATGAGAATGCAACTGTCACAAAAAGCTTCTCCCTGTATGAGAATATTTTTGCAGACATGTAATCCTTTAATGGTATCCCTCCCATCAAAGGTGCATTTTTTGTCTCCTAAATTTTCCAATTGAAGTTCGAGGGCGCGGCCCGAAAATCGAGGGTAGAAAGCAATTGAATCCCAGAGGGGCCATGTGTCGTTAAAGACTTTTCCCACATGTTCTGCGGAACTCGATGCAGGCATTTTGTAATGAGTGCTCTTTTCCACTTTACCATTTCGTAGCGCAACGTCCCCTTCTATCCGCGATGTTCCTGCCAAAGAAACTCCAGCATTAATATCTAACAAGGTGAGCACAGGTAACCCTTTGACCCAATAACCGGCACGGGCATCAAGCTGTTTTTTTATATCGTGTCTGCCGTATTTAGCCATGCCCTCTGCTTTTAGCTGAGAATACACTCCATTTTGCGTTGCAGACAAAGTAAACGTTATAGAAGAGTCTGCATTAGCATGGTCCACACCCTTGCTACGCCAAGGTTCATTATTTTCCTGCATCCTGTACGAGGCATATTCTAAGGCACTCAGGGCAGAAAAATAGGCTTGCGTTTTCGCGTGTCTGCGAGCGACCTCGCGTTTTTCCGAAGCGACCATTTCGTAAAAGGAGCCCGCAAAAATACCGAGTACGAGAATCACGGTAAGAGTCAGGGGAAGCGCTATTCCCCTTTTTTTATCGTGTGAGTACAAACGTCCCACCAACATAGGATAGCGTCACCACCTGAGCAGTAATCTGAGTGACTGTAACCCCCCACTGCTCCTGACCCACACACATCACCGCCGATTGTCCTTTGTAACGCAAAATGACGACGGGTTTATCCCCAGGCAAAATAGCATCCAAAGTCACCGCAGGCTTAGGGACTTGTGGTTTTGCGGGTTGTTCCTCTGCAACGATAGCTTTAGCACTTGTGTGTGGAGCCGAAGGCCTATAAGATGCAGGTAATCTGAAAGGATCGCGCAATCCTTGCGGAGGGGCCTTTTGAGGCGTTATCCACCGAGATAAATCATCCATAGAGGGTAATGCTACTTGCGTTTCTGTAGATCCGTTTTTACGCCTGTCTGGCATTTTATCTAAAAGACGATAGGCAAAGACACCCCAAAAGAGGATCGCGCATACAATGAAAAAGGCATAGAGGCGGTTCATTATTCTCCTCCTTTTTCATGTCCAAATACAGAAAATTCCATAGAAGTTTGCAAGTTCCCAGCTTCGTCAAGTTCCATGCGAATTAAGGACACCTTAACGCAAAGCGAACCATTTTCAAGATCTAGTACAAAGTGATGTAAGGCGTAGAACCCCCCTTTCGCTTTGAGGCTCACAGGATATTCGACTCCAAGCCCATCTCTTTCTGCTTCACGGGTGGAAAGATCTAGCAATGTCAAATGATTCTTTTGCGCCGTTTCCAAAACTTTTTTAAGCACTTCGGAAGGAGTAATTTTGGAATCCGTGTAAGTGTCTATCTTCTTGGATAGTTCACGGTAATGGGCCATCAGTGAATCTGAAGGCAAAGAGGGATTGCTGAAATTTTTCAAATTTTGCATTTCAACAACAATTTGGGTAAATTCGTTGCCTAATACAGAAGAAAGCGGAACGATGCCTTTTACAAAAATCAAAAAGACTAATACTAGGGCTACACCAGAAAGAACTCCATAGCGGAAACGTAAGAGAAAATTGCTCATCATTTTTCCTCCGCTACTAAATCAAAACGGACTACAGGTTTTCTCTTCCAGTTTGTTTTTTCTGTTGTTCGCAATCGCACCTGAGTAAAAGCGGGAGATTCTTCCAGTCGAGAAAGAAAAATGGACACATCTTGTGCTTCCGTAGCAAAGCCTTGAATAAAATATCTCCCCCCTTGAATATCCCAACGGGTAAGCCACATTCCTTCGGGTAACGCTTGGACAAGAAGCGACAAGGGAGAAGCATGACGAGTGCGATGACGTAGCAATGACTCCGCCTCAACACGATCTTTTTCCAATTTTTCGGACATAGAAGAAAGTTCGCGCCCAATAGACGCCTTCTTCTCTAAATCAATTCGATCTGAACGCGTATAAAAACCATACCCTGCAACAAAAAGGCCAAGAACGCCCACAAGTGCGAGAGAGAAGGCAAGAAAAGTTCCCGCTATTTTCAGTACCTTACGAAACGCAGCAGATTCATGTAATCGTTTGCTGGGAATAGTGTCTTTACCAGTACCCAATGAAGGGAGTTTCTCCCAACCAAAAAGCCAGGCATCTTCAGCTAAAGATTCCAAAATATCGTGTTTTTGAGCAACGATTGTAACAGATAAGCCTATTTCTTTCTGAAGCGAATCAACACTTGAAGTGTCTCCATTCAATAAACGCACGGGAAACGAGGCTACCGCAGGATAATGTTCTGGACAAAATTGATTAAAAAAGGAAGTAATACGATCTTTCACAATACGATGATAAGCTTGAAAGACCCCTTCTCCATAAATCCAAATATCATAATAAGTATCGGTAGCACGAATAAAAATTTCACCTTCTAAATCGGGCTGAACAGAAAACATCGAAGGGTAAAGAAAAGCGGAGGGAATCACTTGTAAAGGCGCAAATCCTTTACGTTCTAATTCTGCCACTAAAACTTCACAAGAGCGGTCCAAGCAAAGACCAATAAAACCTTCTTCTTCTGCCACTAAAACTTTAAAATCAGTTTTGGCATAACCTGGCAGAAAAACCGCATCGTCACCATCAGCGGGTAACAGAGCGTATTCATTGGTAGAGAGCAACCGTACAGGTAAGGTATCATCCACGACAAGCACGCCATCCATGGACCCTTTATGAAATTCAAGATAGCCCTTGCATTCTTCCAGTGTCCCTTCACAAAAATCCGTGCGATGCAAACCTCTCCGGGAATGCACAAATCGAGCAAGTCGAGCGTGCCCCCGATTATACTCTAGACACCACCAAAAGCGGCCTAATAACAATTCTAAAAGTTCCAATTACTTCTCCGTCTTCTTGATTTCTTTCTCCACATCCACGCTTCCCTCGCTACCGTAATAGATGGAGGGCGTTACAAAAATCAACAGCTGACTTCGCGTCGTCACATGTTCCACATTTTTAAATAACCAACCAAGTACCGGAATAGAGCCAAAGAAAGGAAGTTGACGATGAACATCATTGTGAGTTTCCTTAACCATGCCGCCAAGCACAATCGTTTCTCCGTTGCGAAGTCTTACAGAAGATTTTACATAGCGTTTGTTCAATGTGGGTAATGTGGTAGAACTGAAAGATCCTTCAGGCTCCGAAAAATCGGGCACAATGTCACAGGTAATTTCTCCTTCCCCAGTCACATAAGGAGTGACAGTGATATTGGAATTTGCCTCTACCTTTTCAAAGCGCTCCGTTGTTTTTGCAGTCACAGCATCGCCCTGATTGTAATCCACTTCAGATGTCAGCATAAAATATTGCGTCTGTCCAATCGTAAGCACGGCCGTTTCCCCATTAAGAGTCGCAATTTGTGAGCGCGCCTTTACGTTTAGAATTTTTTCTTGTTCTAAAGCTTGAATTTGAGCGACAAAATTCTTGGGTAGTGAAATCATTTTGCCCACTCCTATTTTATCAAGGACACTTTGAGCTTGCTTACGGTTCAATACTTGGTCTATCGCAGGATAAATTTTATTGCCACTTGCAATCTTAGAGGCATCTCCTAAAAGAAGATCCACACCATAACTGCGCGCTTTTTCCATGTCCATATCAACGACCAAAACTTCTATTAAAATTTGTGGCACGGGTAAATCCATTTTTTCCACATACTGAGAAATCGCATCCAGAACATCATAAGAACCCACAGCCATTAATGCATTCTGAGAACGCACGACCTGAATTTGGGTTGATTTGGTAAGTGTGGTTGGCAAAAGTTTAATGACATCTTCTGCGCGTAAATGTTTGAGACGAATGAGTAAAGAATTGTCTCCAGTCTGCATCTCATTAGGCCCCACAAAATAAACTCCGTCACGTTCCCAATAAGTATAAGGGGTACCACGGAAAAGATACTTGAGGGCATCGCGTAAACGAACCCCCTCCATGTGTGCAGTGACTTTTCCTTCAAGTTGCCCATAAACGACCGTATTTAATTTCGCCTGCGCGAAAACTTCACCCACAAGTACCGAAAGTGGGGCATCCATAGCTTCAATAGTTACCAATGAATCTCGTAACTTGACACGAAAACGACCAGTACTATTTTTTCCATCTTTAGTATCACCTTTAAAATCCCACGAGGGTTTCTGCAATGAATAGACCCCTTCAGATTCACGAAGTTCCAATCCCTGACTTTCTGCGAGGAGTTGCAAAGCCTTATCCAGCTGAAGTTCCTTGATATATAAGGTCACATCCGCTTTAAGACCTGGATCCACAACCACATTTTTCCCTGTTTTTTCGACAATGGCCCGCACCACTACATCCAAAGGCGATTTTTCAATATCCAAACTTAATTTATCCTTATTCCAACGGATATCAAAGCGAAGCTCCGGCGCCTTAGGCGGTGGCGGCGCTTCGATCACAGGCTTATGTACGGTAATCACACCCTTTTCAACAGTGTATGTGTAACCATTCCGGGAAAGCAATATTCGCAAAGCATCTTTTAATGACTGTTTGCTAAAATTCACAGTCACAGGTCCTTTGACTTCTGGCTCTAAAAATAAATTCAAACCATACTGAACCGCTAAACCCTGCAACAAATCACGGATTTCAGTATCCTTGACGTTTAAATTGGAGATCATCAGTGAATCCGCAATCGGAAGCTCCACTTCATCCTTTACTTTCTGTGGAGACGCACCCACAGGAGTCGCTGTTGCCTGAGTAAACAAAGAAATAAAAAAAAGAAAATAGAAAATAATAAGTCTCATTATACCATAGCCTCCGAAGCCACTTCTTCCCGAGTTGTCCAACCGCGTGCCACTTTTTCGGCACCATCTTTAGCCAGTGTTACCATTCCCTCTTCCTCCGCACATTTTCGAATTTCAGCGAGAGATGCCTTTGCATGAATTTTTTCTCGTATAGCTTCCGACATGGGCATCATTTCATAAATACCTAAACGTCCCCGAAAACCAGAACCGCCACAATAAGGACAACTGCGTGCCCCCTCTTTACCGCCGCAATGAGAACAAACTCTCCGCACCAACCGTTGTGCCATCACTAAATTCACTGCCGAAGCCACTAAAAAGGGTTCAATACCCATATCAATAAGCCTCGTAATGGCCGAAGGAGCATCATTCGTATGCAAAGTCGAAAAAACTAAGTGGCCCGTCAACGCGGCACGAATCGCTAATTCTGCCGTTTCTGAGTCGCGAATTTCCCCCACCATGATCACATCCGGATCTTGGCGAAGCAAGGTGCGAAGGGCATTTGCAAAAGTTAAATCAATTTTGGTATTCACAGCCGTCTGTACAATACCACTTACTTTGTATTCAATCGGTTCTTCAATCGTCGAAATATTTATTTCCGTGGAACGAATCATCTGAAGCAAAGTATAAAGTGTCGTCGTTTTGCCCGAACCCGTCGGACCCGTAATTAAAAACATTCCGTAGGGCTTGTGAATTTCTTTGTCCGCCAACGCTATATGTTCAGGCAACATTCCCAATGCCGCAAGATCATGAACGGTTTGACCTTTATCCAATAATCGTAAAACAATTTTTTGACCATAATCTGTAGGGAGTGCAGACACACGAATATCCACTTCATGGGAACCATCCCCAAAATGAATGCGCCCATCTTGCGGACGACGCCGTTCGGCAATGTCCATATTTGCCATGACTTTCACACGAGAAAGAACTTCAGGAATCGAGCGCACAGGCAAGCGACGCGCTACTCCAAGCACTCCATCTTTACGAAAACGCACTAAAAAATCTCGTTCCCCAGGCTCAAAATGAATGTCAGAAACCCCAGCATGCATTGCTTCAGAAATAATTTCATCCACCAAACGAACTACGGGCGGCTGATTGCGATAAACGCGAGGTTGAGTATGACTTACACCCCCTGTCCACTGACAATGGGCATCTATCCACTCTGAAATTCGCGTAGCTTCTGCACCCACCGGACTCACTAAAAGAGCCGTCGCCGCCTGTAAATCAGACACCAAATCAAAATCGGAAGGATCTGACATCGCAATACGAACCGAAAGAGAATCTTCATCTATTGACAATGGTAGAACAAAAAAACGCTGCATCAGCTCCAATGGAAGCAAACGCAAACAAGCCGAAGACGGTGGGGCCTCCAACGTATCCAATCGCGTGTTACTCACTCCGCAACCGCTGGGTCTAACAAGACTCGCAACGAACGCAACTCTAGATCATCATCTGTGGTATCTGGTGCCACATCCAAAGTGTCAAAGACAATGTAGCCCGTTGCTGAAATACTAAATAGATTCTGGCGAGAAGGCAGAGAATCCAAAATGACACGGCCATTGGAATCCGTAGTGGTTTTCACAGACTTTTCACCACCCGATTGCACACTCACTGTCGCACCCTTAATCGGAGAACTGGTTTCTGAATTCAAAACGGTCACTGTATAAGTAAATACAGTACCGGTATCAGAAGCATCATAGCCTTGCGGGAGTAATGCCAAATTCAAAGTACGAAGCATCACATCCAATGTGGTATCTGGGTCTGTAACTACATCCACAGAATCCCCAGGAATATAACCCTCTGCGCTCACAATCACTTGATTTACATAACTTTCAATGGAAGGAAACACAACGCGACCATTTTCATTCGTCGTTAAGGTGCGTGCGACCAAATCTTCTCCCGTCAACTCAACAGACGCTCCTTCCAGAGCCTTCCCTGTTTTCCCATCACGCACCAACACCGTGTAACGCACTGGAATGCGATCATTTTCCGACTCCTGAATGCACGCCGCGAGCATCAAAACCGTGGCGAACATCAGAAAAAATTTGCCCTTACTCAACTTATGCATAAATAAAACCTCCCTAACAAAATCAAAGATATTAAAAAGCAAGTAAATTATGTTGCCAATAAATCAAGAAAAAGACATAAGCACCCCACGAGAATCACAATTCAAGAAAGGCAACCTTAACGGATGCAATAAAACGAATGAAGATCATTCTTCCTTGATGTTATTTTTCCACAGAACCGTAATAAAAATACCTGGTTTCTCTATTTTTTAGCGTTATCATGTGTTTGTCTAAATTTTATCAAGCCCATTTTTTATAGGTGAAAGTATACTTAGAGTATGACAGCCGACAAGCCAGAACTAATGCCAATATCACGAGCGGAGTTTAATTCTCTTGCACTATTTCAAAAGGTTTCTTT
>Ga0209467_1001141_pt1 | contig 25279 bp, 25 predicted proteins | sample Higcelwee11metaG_FD_187175 | JGI IMG/M metagenome (GOLD analysis project Ga0209467, IMG submission 187175) | Freshwater pond sediment microbial communities from the University of Edinburgh, under environmental carbon perturbations - High... | ecosystem: Environmental > Aquatic > Freshwater >... | reverse complement strand
GTCCTCGCTTGGGCGACCATGCGTGGCCCACCGCGTATGGCCAATGCCAACCGACCCGGCTAAAGGTTCGCCTGCGAGCTTTTCAACGAGCGCGTTCAGCTTGCCCACAGCGCGACGCGTTTCAATCTGGCCATTCACAAGCGTGGCAATACCAGCACTGTCATATCCGCGATATTCGAGGCGTTTCAGACCATCAACCAGCAAATCAGCCACAGGACGCTGCGCCAGAATACCAACAATGCCACACATGAGAAGGACGCTCCGAAAAAGGGTTCAGGGGTCAGGATTCAGGGGTCAACACGGAGAATCCTAACGGCTCAGGCGATGCTGAAGGCATCGGCCCCGTTTGGCAAGCCCCTGATTTTTCAAAAAAAGTGACGAATTGTTACGGCGGCGGCGGACCAAAGATCAATCTTACACTTTAAAATTCCTATACCCCAAAGCAAAGCCCTTCGGCTTCGGCAGGCGGGTGCGATCAAATTCGCGCGTCGGCTCGGTTACACCGCCGATGGTTTTCTCGCCCGTGGATTGGATGAGCTGAAGATAATACGTCCCGCGATAGCCGCTTGCGTCTAAATCTTCGATCATTTTGGTGATTTCTTCTTCGCTCAGCAAATCGGGATGCACCGTTGTGCGGACTTCAAAAGCCAAGCCTTGCGCCGCCGCTTCTATCAGCATCGCAAGGCTCTCGCGGAATGAAGCCCATAATTTAGCCGTGCCAATCAGCGCAGGCGCAGTCTCCGGCAAACATTTGTAATCCATGGCGACGTAATCAAGGAGCTTTTCATCCAAAAGCGAACGCACCACGGCTGGCCGAGAGCCGTTTGTGTCGAGCTTGACCTTAAAGCCAAGAGCCTTCGTTTTGCGGATCAGATCGGGCAGACCGGGATAAAGTGTCGCCTCACCGCCCGAAAACACGACGGCCTTGAGCTTACCAATGCGGCTTTCAAGAAAGGTGAGAACGTCCTCATCTGTCTTCTCGCCTTTGCCCATCACAATGTCTGGGTTATGGCAATAGGCGCACCGCATGTTGCATCCCGCGATCCAAACGATGCAGGCCATCTCGCCCGGATAATCGAGCAACGTAAACGGCGTGATGTTGTAAAGTCCGGGCATGGAAAGCAGGGTTCAGGGATCAGGATTCAGGATTCAGGGGTCAGGGAAGAATTTCCCTTCAAAAATCATCGTCATCCCCGCGAAGGCGGGGATCCAGGGCCACAAAAGCAATCTTTGCCTTTAAAGCACCTGTCCCCACCAATCCGGGATAACGCGTCTTTTTTACCCGCAGCAACCTTCGTCGCCGCAGCCGCAAGAAACAAACTCTTCGTGCTTACGAATGGCGCTTTCGGTGAAGTGCTTGCGTTCGTGATGCTCGCCCTTCTTACCAATATTGAAGCTGTCCACCGGACGGAAGTAACCCATCACACGCGTCCAGACTTGCGTGCGCTCGCCGCAATGCGGGCAAGTCGGCTGTTCGCCCTTAAGATAACCATGTTCATCGCAAACCGAGAAGACCGGCGTGATCGTGATGTAAGGCAGCTGGTAATTTTCCAAAACGGCCCGCACAAATTGACGGCATGAATCCGCGGTATCAAGACGCTCGCTCATATACATGTGCAGCACCGTGCCGCCCGTATATTTGCACTGCAACTTGTTTTGCAGATCCAAAGCTTCGAACGGATCATCCGTGTGGTTCGCCGGAAGCTGGCTGCTGTTGGTGTAATAAATATTCGCACCCTCGCCCGCTTGGAACATGCCGGGGAAACGCTTGCGATCTTCCTTAGCAAAACGGTACGTCGCGCCTTCAGCTGGTGAAGCTTCGAGGTTGTACAGATTGCCCGTCTCTTCTTGATAAACGCGCAAACGTGCACGGATATGATCAAGCAAACGCAGCGAAATCGCGATGCCTTCCTCAGACGACATATCGTATTTCTGGCCCGAGAAGTTCATCAACATTTCATTCATGCCATTGACGCCAATGGTGCTGAAATGGTTGCGGAAGCCCGAGAGATAACGACGCGTGTACGGATAAAGGCCGCGTTCGAACATTTCGTTCACAAACACGCGCTTTTTCTCAAGCGTGCTCTTGGCCATATCCATCAAGCGATCAATCTCAGCAATCAGACCGGGTTCATTGGCCTTATATTTGTGGCCCAAACGCGCCATGTTGAGCGTGACAACGCCGATCGAGCCGGTCATTTCCGCCGAACCAAACAAACCGTTGCCGCGCTTTTGCAATTCGCGCAGGTCAAGCTGCAACCGGCAGCACATGGAGCGCACCGCGCCCGGCTTGTAAGCTTCGGGGTTTTCAACGAGCTTGCCGCTTTCATCGCGCTTGTACTGGCTGCCGATGAAGTTCTGGAAATACGAGCTGCCCACTTTGGCCGCATTTTCGAAAATCGCGTCGGCGATTTTGTTATTCCAATTGAACTGCTCGGTGATGTTTACGGTCGGAATCGGGAACGTGAAGGGTTGGCCCGTGCTGTCGCCTTCGGTCATGACTTCGTAGTAAGCCAAAACGATACGTTCCATCTCCGGCACAAAGTCGGCATAGGTCATCTCGGACAAGCTCTTGAGGTTCGGGCGGCGATACCGCGCCAAAGCCAAAAGCTTGTCAGCTTCTTCCGTCTTGAGGTTGGCGAACAAATGATTGCCACGCGCCATCGGCATCTGGGCCTTCAAATCGTCAGGCACCGTGATGTCGAGCGTCACGTTCGTAAAGGGTGACTGGCCCCAACGCGCCGGAACGTTCAAGTTATAGACGAACTGGCGGATCGCCTTGCTAATTTCCTTGTCATCCAGCTGATCGCGGAAGACGTAAGGGGCCAAATAGGTGTCAAACGACGAGAACGCCTGCGCGCCAGCCCATTCGGACTGCAAAATGCCGAGGAAGTTGGCCATCTGGCCCAAAGCTTCACGGAAATGACGGGGCGGACGGGAAGACACGCGGCCCAAAACACCGTTGAAGCCTTCGGAGAGCAACTGACGCAAGCTCCAACCTGCGCAATAACCGGCCAAGCTGTCCAGATCATGAATGTGATAATCGCCTTCACGATGCGCAGCGCCCTCTTCCTGCGTATAGACTTCATCAAGCCAGAAATTGGCGATGACTTTGCCCGCAAGATTATTGACCAAACCGGCATGGCTGTAGCCTACGTTCGCATTTGCATTAATGCGCCAATCGGCCTTGGACAAATATTCGTCCACGGAACCGGAACAATTGATGCTGGTACCAGGATTTTGAGGCAAACGAGCAGCCGCATCGTGGCGTTCCGCCGAAGCAGGATGTTCAAATAACGGAATGACCTGGGCTGTGGACTGGTCGAGCATGCAATCCTCCAAAGGGCGCTTCCAAGGGAAGCAAGTGTGAACAGAAAGATCTAACGCCTACTAGATGTGGGCTACTAGGGATGATTAGAACACAAAATATGGCATCATATATTGATCCAAGTCAAGTTTTTAGAAAAAGTTCGGTTAACAAAACGCAACGTTTTTTAACCCTCGATTGCCACGGATTTGACATGATGTAGCATCTGCGCCATTCGATACGGATTCGTATCGAATGAAGAAGGATTAATAGCACAAAGCGCATCGGAAATAAATCCGTTAAGGCCCCATGCGGACTCGAAAGCTGGGGATGGTTTGGGGAAAAGACGGTGGAAAGGCACACAAAGGTGTGGACATTTCCGGGATAAGTTTTCGCGCCGCAACACAAGCTTTAAGCTACCTTATTTCGGCAGAAGAACCCGTTTGAGGCGCTTCTGTTCCTTGGTCGTTTTTAAACGTCGATTCTAAGAATTTTTTATTGTGTTTCATAGGGTTGAAGACAATCAATCGGGTGATTCGTTTTCTGATTTTGCCTTCTTTGCTCCTTCTACCGCCAAAAAAACCATCCCTTTGTTTTATATAGGATTTGTCAGCAGCTCGCGTGGCGGGTTCAGGTCATTAAATGAGGATTGCCTCTTGTGACCCTGGACCCCGCCCTTCGGCGGGGTGACGGTGGTTTTTGAAGGGGACTTCTTCCCTAATCCCTAATCCTAGCCCCTAAATCCTCAGCCTTGCGCTGTTTCCGGCTCGACGCAAGCGAGGCCTTCGCGGCCATGATAGAAGCCGTTGATGAACGAAGTCGCCCCGCACAGGGCCGTCAAGGAAGAGCGAACCTCCCGTGGGGTCCTCTTTCCGTCCAAAAGCGCTCGGTAAAGCCGCGCAACGGTCACCATATCCACGTCCTGCGGGGAAAGGCGGAAATGGGTGATCCCTGCCCCGCGTAAATCCAGCATCTCTTCCAAGAGCACCAAATAGCCCGAGGACATCGTTTGCACGCCGTTGACGGTCAAAATCTTCTGTTCCGTCAATGTTTGAATGGCGAGCCCATCAGGATCCGCCGCACAGGCAAAGCGGCAGTGATCTTTGTCACGGCCCACAGCCCGCGCATGATAGCACCGCATTGACACAGCCAGAGCTTGGCGGCCAAAGACCTGCACTTCCTTTTCCACATGCCGCTGTTTGCCCGCTAGAAGCTTTAGGGCCTCGCCTTTCATCTCAGAGGCAAAGACGACACGCTGCGCACCAGCCTCGCTCAGGCAGGCTAGAGTGCCTTCGTTGAGCACATTGATCGTCGGCCCGACCACGAAGGGCCGCTTATCCCCGCCGCGCTGCTCCATTTGCTTCAGCACTTGAAGCACGGCAGCATCGTTCGCCTCAAGCATCAGGCCCTTAGCGGCATCCTCTTTGAGCGTCTCCACTTCACGCGGCAAGGTCATGAGCGCCAATGAGGACAGCACAACCTGTTTGCCAGCCTTTTGCAGGCGCTCAATCACAGCATCGCGGTATGGCGCAAAAAACGGTGCCCGTTTCGAGCAGACGGTTTCGCCAAGATAAACGCAATCCAGCGGCGCTTCGTCGGCAATACGGAAATAGAAATCGCGGCGTTTTTCAGGCTCCCAATGAAACAGAAGCGGGCCGAGCGTGAGCGCTGCTTTCATCACCGCCACCCCTTCTTATAGGCCCCGAGCGTCTGACGACCGCCTTCGGCAATGCCCGACAAATCACCCGCGCCCAATGGCGCTTGCCCGCTCGCCAACGCATCAAGCCTCGCCCGATAAGACGCGACCACTTGCGTGACATAGGCACGTGAACGTTGGCGGCCCTCAATCTTCAGCGCCGTCACGCCAGCCGCCTTCAACTGCGGGAGCAGATCGGCAACATTCCAGCCCACAGGCTCTTCAAACAAATAGGTCGGCTCGCCCCCCACAAGATAGCGGCCCTTGCACGGCGTTGGGTACGCCGCAGGTTCGTTCTTTCCGAACTGATTAAGCGTCACATCACCTAAACACGACAAGGTACAACCGTTCGGTTGTTCTTTATAACTCACATGGCTTGCCGGCGCGCAAACGCCATCGGAGCTTGGCGAAAGCCCCGTCATATAGGAAGACAAAAAGCATCGCCCTTCCGACATGGTGCCCACACTGCCGAAGCAAAAAACCTCAATTTCAATTTTCGATTCCGCCGCAATGGCAGCAACCTCTTCAACCGATAACACACGCGGCAAAACCACGCGTTTAATGCCAAAATGCTCGCGGTAAAACGCAATCGAAAGGGCGCTGCTCGCCGCCGCTTGCACCGAGAGATGGCGACGCAAGTTCGGGTGTTTGCGCGTCGTGTAATCCAAAAGGCCAATATCGGCCATAATCACGGCATCAACCTCAAGGGCCGCCGCGTCGTCAATGGCACGGTGCCAGACTTCAGGTTCACCCGCTTTCGGAAACGTGTTGATCGCAACAAGAAGCTTACGCCCGCGCTCATGGGCATAAGCGACACCTTCGGCCATTTCCTCAACATCAAAGTTCAAGCCCGGATAGTTCCGCGCATTGCTCGCGTTGCGAAACCCGCAATAAATCGTGTCCGCCCCGGCATCGATCGCCGCACGAAGCGCCGCAGGCGTCCCTGCCGGGCAAACAAGCTCAAGATAATTCGGCAAACGCGGGTTCATGAGTTCACACTTTCACGCGCCGCATGCAGCTCTTCGTGAAGAGCGGCCACACGCGCCTTTACGCGCCGCGCCACTTGATCAAGCGCAGATAAAGCTATCCCCACTGGCTGCGCAAACGGCCCGCAAAGCGAGAGGACTTCGTCGTAAATCTGAATCTCTTCTCGATCGAGCGTATTACGCAGGCCCACAATAACCGTTGTATTTCCTGTCACCTGAATAGCGCGGGAAAAGAACAGCGCATCGCCGTCTTCGCGCCCTTCAAGCATATCGATCAACGCCTGCAAGCTGCCTGAGATCGTGGCATCAGGAATCGTGGATTCTTCGTCCACAAGGGCAAACCCAACCTGCTTGCCCATACGCAGCGCAAAGCGATGCGGTAAATCCGTCGGCTCCAAATAAACAACAGCATGATCGAGCAGCGCGAGATTTTTAAAGAGTTTCGGATGACGGTCCTCCATGCGGCGTACGATCAGATCAACCCACCGCGCCAAGGCCGCAGACGGCATCAAGCGCATAACAGTACGAGCCAATGGAAGGGGAAGTGTGTTTGTTTCCATGAGAAGAGCCAAAATCCAAGAGAAGAGCGCCGCCAGCCTAATGCAAGAAAGTTCAAAGGACTAGCCTTAGCTCATAGAACAAGTCTTGACTTAGATCAAGAATAAGTCACATTTGAGTGATCACAAAACGAAAGACACGCCCTTGCATGACATCTTGTCCCTGACCTTGCGCCTTTTAGCCTCGATCCAGCGTGAGCGCGGCTTTGCTTTGCGTGCGCTGCCGCTCGGTTCGCTCGAAGCTTTGGCTTCGTTTGAGATGCAATCGACGATGACAACCCTCGCCTACGAGCATTTGCAGAAAACAGCCCCGTCGCTTGATGCGCTTCTGCCGCGCCGCTTTTTCGAGGCCATGCGGCTGCGCAACAATGAATCTTTTCGCGCCAGCCAGCCGCTTGAGGTTCTCAGCGAATGGTATGCCTTTAATCTTGAGCAACCTATTCAACATATCGCGCTGGCCTTTCTCACCGAAAATCCAAATTTCAGCCCGGCGCAAGCGAGCGCTTTGTCCCATAACCTGACTTCCATTGCCGCGCTTTCCGCTGTGCGCAACACGGGGCTTGGCCTTTATGCCCGCGCCGAGGTCACCAACGACGATGTCGCCCGCATGAAAGCCGCCGCGGCCTCGTGCCTCGCACGAGAGAAACTGTTTCTTGGTCTAGCTGACGACGGCACCAAGAAAATCCTTGATGAATCCCGCGCCACGAACCTGCACAGCTTCGCCGAAGTTGATGAACTTCTCTCGCGGATCAAAGCCGGGCAAGCCAAGAGCCTTTTGGCAGATACGCCGCTGCATCTGTGGTTTGAAAAGTTCGACACGGAGATCGCCACGCGGCACGACGTTTTGCAGAAAATGATCGCCCAACTTGACCGCGAGGGCACAGAGCTTGCGCAACTCAACGCGCCGGGCCAAGCCTTGGATGGCGATGTCGAACAAGCCTTGGATGAGATCGGCGCCTTGCCTCTTTTCAGAGGTCTTTCGGAAAGCACCTTACGCAACGCGCTCAAAGGCGCACGCCTCATCGACTATGAAAAAAACGCGGTGCTTCTGACGCAAGATGAGCCAACCTCGCGCTTTTTCGTGCTCATTGACGGCTGGATTAAACTCTATAAAACAACAGCCGAGGGCGAAGAAGCCGTCTTACAAATCTTAGGCAAACGAGAGTGTGTGCTCGACAACGCCTTCTCGGCTTCCGGCCTTTCAAGCGTGAGCGCCAAGACGGTCACCAAAGCTCGCGCGCTTTCTATGGCCCTGCCCGCCTTGCGCGATATGGTCAGCCGTAATCACGAGCTTGCGCAAAATCTTTTAGCCGCCACAACAAGCCGCCTTCAAAAATGCGTCGCGCAGTTTGAGCAAATCACCTTGCGCACAGCCGAACAGCGCGTCGGTTGGTTTTTGGTGAACCTGCATTTAGGCACAGGCCTTGACGGTGCGCCGCTTCAACTGCCTTATGATAAAGCGCTCATCGCCAATTATCTGAATATCAAACCCGAAACGTTTTCCCGCGTCATGCAACAATTCCGTAAACGCGGCTTTAAAATCGATAAGCACCAAATCATCATGCCGAACACGCAAGCGCTTTGCGCCTATTGCGACCCCGACATGGCCTTGCGCTGCTGCCGCGCCGAAGCGCTCAACTGCGCCCCCATACGGGCCACTCGCCGCGCCGAAGGCCGCTAGCCTCTCCCTTTCTTGAGACAAAAAAAGAGGCGACCCGGCGGTCGCCTCTTTTGATTGTACGGACCGAAGAAAGCTTTTTACGGCTTCATCGGCACCATGCCAGCAGGCACGCCATTGCTGTCAACCGCTGCCGGAACAGGCGCGGCGGGGCCAGCGTGAGGCTGCGGGCGATCTTGCGGAATGACGCCAATTTGCTTGAGTTGATCAACGAGGCTCGCCGCCCCCTTGTTCCCCTCTTCAGCCAAACGGCGCGTGCCCATGACCAAACCGCCGAACTGGCTGTTGATCTTTTGAGCTTCCTGAATGGACGGATCTTGCTGCGCGATCGTTTGATGCAACGAATCGCGATCATGCATGATTTGAGTCAGCTGGAACACGAAGAGAATTGTCAACGTGACGGCCATCATCACCATTGGCACCAAAAGATGCCGCATCGTGATTTGTTCTTTTTCAGTCTGAGCCATTGATTAGTCCTCCACGTTTTCTTTATTCATTTTCTTCGGCTCGGGCGCTTCGCCTTTCTTGGAGGCAGGCGCTTTGTCCATTTCTTTACGCGCGGGCAGTTCAGGCAACACAAAGCCCTGTGAAGTCAGGAGCGTCTTGATTTTCGGATCGTTTTCCTTGACCGCCATTTCAAACAGCGCTTGCGAGAGCTGTTTGGTTAAAGGCGAGATCCGAGACGCAGTGTTGATGATGCTCTGCCTTTGGTTGACCTGTTCTTGAATCGATTGATTCCCTTTGACCAGGGCCATGTCTGCAACGGACAAAACCAGCGCGAGGCTCGCGCAAAGGCCTGCCGTCCAATACAAAATCTTATTTATCATGCCATCCTCGTTTCTGTTTGATGGAGCCAACCCTTTGATTCGTAAGCTCGACGTATAAAAGCGCGAAATTGTTAATAAAAGATTATCTCTTGATGCGTAAACTAGAATTCGTGAAAGGAGACACGCATGCTGACTCCAGACGAATCCCTCAAATCGATGACGATCTCGCCAGAGGCACTTGCCCTCATGGGGCTTGAGACCATGGCGTACATCCGCCCCATCAGAGTCAATGGCAGGCGCGTCCACATTATTCACGCTGCAGACGGCACACCGCTAACCATGGTGACAGAGCGCGAGCTCGCTTTTGTCACGATCCGCCAACATGAAATGCAGCCGCAAAGCGTTCATTAAGGATCAAAGAAAAGGTGGCAGCGCTGTTGGAAAGCGGCGGCTCATTCGCGTGACTCTGACGTGCATGAATTGCCACGCGACGAGTGCCGTTCCTTGACCTGCGCTATACAAGCATCCCTACCCGGTTTAAAATCTTGCGCCCGCCACCAGGATTCGATGGCATGCAAAGTCTCCCCCATGGCGGGGCCGGGCGTAAAATCAAGCGCTAATAAATCCTGTCCGCGCACCGGGAACACAGGCTTTTTCCAGCCTTTAATCAAGGGCCAGAAGGTTGGTTGATCTTCCGCTCCATCAGCAAGGCGGAGCAAAAGCGCATCGCGCACGGCTTCACGGCCTTCATCGTAGAGCACTTGGCGGATTTCTTTTTCATCAAGAATTTCAGGCAACTTGATTTTGCCTAAAGCGACAAGCCCTTGCCTTTGCGCCGTTGAGAAATGCAAGCGCCGGGCAAGCATCTCATGCCCTTGCGTCATTAATGTAGCCAGACGGCGCACAGGTTCCGGTATGATCTGGTGTGTAGCCTCGAGCACAATCAATCGCGCCAAACGATCAAAATGCACAGCCTCAGGTAAGATCTCTGTAAGAATCCCTTCTCGCGCCATCAACTCCAAAACGGGCGCAGGATCGGGCGCGATCAGCAAGCGTGAAAGTTCTTTCCACACGCGCTCGGCGGAAAGAGTTCCAAGCCGTTCTTTCGCACGCTGGCAGGCCGCAAGCCCTTCAGGATCAGGCAAGCACGGGTGCCCCGGCTCCGCCATTTGCGCGAGAAACCTGAAAAAACGCAAAAGTCGCAAGACATCTTCGCGTAGCCGTTCATCCGCATCGCCGATAAACCGCACGCGCCGCGCCGCGCAATCGGTTGCGCCATCCGCAAGATCGTAAAGCCGCCCGGATTCATCGAGATAGATCGCGTTAAATGTGAAATCGCGCCGCGCCGCGTCGGCTTGCCAATCATCCGTAAAGCGCACGGTTGCATGACGCCCATCTGTTTCCATATCACGGCGCAGGGTGGTAATCTCGTACCCCGTGCCGTCGATCACGGCGATAAGCGTGCCATGATCAATTCCCGTCGGCACGACTTTGATACCAGCCGCCTTAAGCACATCGCTTAGAATATCCGGCGGGAGCGTGCAGGCGAGATCAATGTCACCCACGGGACGCCCCATCAGGGCATCGCGCACCGCGCCGCCAACGACCCGCGCTTCGCCGCCAGCCGCCCGAACAGTCGCCCACAGCGTCCGCAACCCCGGCGTTTTCAGCCAGGAATGAAGCTCGGGATCAAGATGCGTTGGGAAAAGCATGAATGTTACCGTTTTTTTCACTTTTTCTAGCGTACCCTGTTTCTTAGCAACTTGGAAATCAAGACTTTTTCATGAGGTTTGCCCGTGTCGCCTTCTGGTTCATCTGCCCCTTTGCCTGATTTTGCCACTGCTGCCGCAGCCGCCAGCGCTAAGCTTAACGAGGTGCGCGGTGAAATTGGCCATGTCATTTATGGCCAAACCGATGTTATCGACCAAGCCTTAATCTCCGCTTTAGCTGGTGGCCATATGCTTTTGGTCGGCCTGCCGGGGTTAGCCAAAACGCGCCTTGTCTCGGCTTTGTCTAAAGCGCTGGGGCTTGATACCAAGCGCGTGCAATGCACGCCGGATTTGATGCCCACCGATATTATCGGCGCCGAAATTCTTGAAGAAGTCGATTATGGCCGCCGCAGCTTTCGGTTTATTCAAGGCCCTATTTTCTGCCAGCTGCTCATGGTCGATGAAATCAATCGCGCCAGCCCACGCACGCAATCGGCGCTGCTTCAAGCCATGGAAGAAAAACACGTCACAGTCTCTGGGCGCGAACATGCTTTGCCCGAACCGTTTTTGTTGCTGGCCACGCAAAACCCTATTGAACAAGAAGGCACCTATGCGCTCCCCGAAGCGCAGCTCGATCGCTTTTTGATGCAGATTAACATCGGCTATCCTTCGCTTGAGGCCGAGCGACAGATTATGGAAAACACGCTCGACGAAACGGAATCAAATGTCCGTGCCGTTTTGTATGCCAAGGATTTGCTTGATTATCAGGCGCTCATCCATCGCATGCCCCTTTCGCGGCAAGCCACGGATTCCATCTTGACGCTCGTTCGCGCCGCTCGCCCCGAAACCTCGCCGCATGAGATCGTGAAGAATTATGTCAGCTGGGGCCCAAGCCCGCGCGCAAGCCGAGCGCTGGGGCTTTTGATCCGTGCCCGTGCGCTTTTGCAAGGCCGCCTTACGCCCTCGATGAGTGATTTAACGGCTCTGCTCTATCCAACCCTGCGTCACCGCATGGCGCTGAATTACAAGGCCCGGACAGATGGCGTGAAGTTGGACGATATTTTGAGCGTCCTCGCCCGCTCAATGCCCGGTTTTTAAAACATGGAGACTGCGGCTCTCACCTCGCTCTTGATCGAAGCCGAGGAGCTGGCGCAAAGCACAGCTTTATTGCCCGAAGCGCACCAACGGTTCAGGCATACGGAACGAATCTGGCATTACCGCGCCTATGAAGGCGGTGAGGCCGCGCATCGTATCGATTGGAAACAAACAGCGCGTGGCGATAAAATCCTCGTGCGCGAGCATGAGCCCATCGAAACGCGCCCGCTTTTCCTTTGGAAAAAAACAAAATGGTCCGATCCAGCGCTTGACCGCCAAAGCACACTTCTTTTATGCGCCTTGGGCTTTATGTTATTCAAAGGTGAGCGTGAAGTGGGTTGGCTAACCCCAGCCTTACGCCAAAGCAAGACGGCGGCGCTTTTTCCTAAGCTTCTTTTCGAAGCCCTCAGCCCGCCCTATACCCCTGATCCACTGCCGCCCGAGGCGCCCGGGCTCCATAGAGCCACCTTGATCATCGCCAGCGCCGGACAGCTTTCCCCTACGGCCCTCATTGAGCGGTTGGAAGGCCTCGCCTATAGGAATAATTCGGCTCTTTTCCTCGATTTCTCTGGCGAATCCGACAGCGCGCTTCAAAACTGCGCCAAGCGATTTGGATGGCCCCTTATCCCCATTGCTCCAACACAGCGGCCCGAAGCGGCCCTCTTGCTGGCTTTTTCCGAAGCGCTCAAGGCTTCGGTCTAAAACAGAAAACCCGTCGTCCGAGTCTTTTGCAACGCAGAGTCCTGTGGTAACGTCGAGTCTCTTGCTTGGCCAACGATTCTCTTACGCCCTCGGATATCATGACGTTTCGCCTTCATCATCACCCGCTCGATCCCCCCTCACGTCGTGTCAGATTGACTCTGGCGGAGAAAGGCATCGCCTTCGAAACCGTAGTTGAAAAGCCGTGGGCCCCGCGCCCGGATTATCTCGCGCTTTCGCCTGCAGGCGATGTGCCGACCTTGATGATCGAGACGGAAGAAGAAGACCTCGTTCTGGGTGATGCCACAGCCATTTGTGAATATCTTGAGGAAACGCACCCCGCCCCACCGCTCCTTGGCCCCGATCCAGCCTTTCGCGCCGAGATCCGGCGGCTTGTGCATTGGTTTGAGTTTAAGATGTACCAACAAGTCACGGCGCTCATCGTCGGTGAAAAAGCATTTAAACGCTTGCAAGGCGGCGGCGAACCTGACAGCGTCTTTTTGCGCACGGGCCTGCACAACATGCACGGCCATTTGGATTATATTGGCTGGCTCACCTCACACCGCAATTGGCTGGCTGGCGATGATCTGACTTTGGCCGACCTTGCGGCTGCCGCACAGATTTCTTGCATCGACTACCTTGGCGATGTGCCATGGGATCAACATCTCGAAGCCAAGGAATGGTACGCTCGGATCAAATCGCGCCCTAGCTTCCGCTCCCTGCTCGGCGATCACATTCCGGGCCTCGTCCCGCCGAAACATTATGCGAACCTCGACTTCTAATCCCCTCACGGAGTCTTAAATCATGGCCATTCGTTCTGCTGTCTTTTTTGTTGTCTTTGCTCTCTTGCTCAGCTTCAGCGCTCAAGCGCAAGAAGCCGTGCGCCCCGATGATCAAGTTGTTTTCGACTTGGCGGCGGAGAATTGGGTGACAACACAATCCGCACGGGTCGTCCTTAATATCGAAGCGGCTGTGACGGCTGAAAATGCTGGCGCGTTACGCACCACAATGAGTAAGGTCGTGGCTTCCGTAGCCAAAGCCGATTGGCGCTTAACCACCTTCGCGCGCAGCCAAGATCAGACGGGCATGGAGCGTTGGAGCGCGCAATATGAAGCGCGGCTTTCTGAAGCCCAACTCAACGGTCTGGCTGACGATGCCAAAAAGAATAGCAAGGCCGGGATGCAAATCACCGTGGATTCCATTGATTTTTCACCCACGCTTGAAGAACGCCAAGCCACGCTCAGCCTGACGCGCGCGCAGATTTACAAGCAAGCCGACGACCAGCTCGCGCTTTTGAATAAAACGCTACCGGGTCGGGCCTATCGCATCGCGATGATCGACTTTACAGATGGCGGCGCTTCGCAACTGCGAGCCAATGCTTTCAGCAAAGCCGTGCGCCCCATGTTAGCGATGGCGCGTAGCGCCGCAAACGATGAAAGCGCCGCACCGATGGAAAAAGCAGAAAAAGTCACGTTGACCGCACGCGTTATCTTTGCGGCCGCACAATCGCTGCCTCCAACGACTAAGTAAGGATATCTTTATGCTCAACGACGTTTCGCTCGAACCCCAAGACGGCCAGAAAGCGCTTCATGCCGTTATTATCGTTCACGGTCTGGGAGATAGCGCCGCTGGCATCATTGGTCTTGGCGAGGCCATGCGGCCAACGATGCCGAACACGCTTTTTTTGGCACCCGATGCGCCCTATCCGTGCGAGTTTTCGCCCTTTGGCTTTCAATGGTTTCCCGCGCGTGATTGGACACCTGCCGTTGTTCTTGCTGGCGTCAAACAAGCCGCACCAGAACTTAATGCCTATATTGATCATGTCATAGCCACGCGCGGCTTGACCCCCGACAAAATTGCTCTTGTCGGCTTTTCGCAAGGCACGATCATGAACCTTTATGTCGGCCCGCGCCGCACACCATCTTTGGCCGGTCTGCTTGGCTATTCCGGCGCGCTCGTCGGCGGTGAAACGCTGCGGCAAGAACGGCAATCGAACCCACCCATCCAGCTCATTCATGGCACGGATGATGATGTCATCTCCTTTGCCGCGATGGATCTCGCCCGTGAAGGCTTGCAAAGCGCGAACCTCAATGTTGAAACCCTCGCTTGTCGCGGCGTTGGGCATAGCGTGGATGATGAAGGGCTTGCCTGCGGCACACGGTTCTTGCGCAAAGTTTTGAAAGTCTAGAAAACCGCGACGATCCTTGCCAGAACGTAATGGCTTCGCTACCCTTCCTCATCGGTCGATTCGCTGCGGTGCACGCGCCGTTCATTCTTGCGATACGTCCGAGAAACAGGATGGGGTTGCATTGTGTCACCGTCGTCTGAAAACTGTCCGGCTCTTGTGCTTAACGCCGACTTTCGTCCGTTGAGCTACTTCCCGCTTTCCCTTTGGTCATGGCAAGATTCCGTCAAGGCAGTCTTTTTAGGTCGCGTCAGTATTTTGTCCGAATATGACCGCGTCGTTCATTCCTCAAGTTTTGAGATGAAGCTGCCAAGCGTTATTGCGCTCAAAGATTATGTCAGCGCGTCACGCTATCCGGCCTTTACGCGGTTCAATGTGTTTTTGCGCGATCATTTTCGCTGCCAATATTGCTTCACGCCGCACACGACGCATGAGCTGACTTTTGATCATGTGATCCCGCGTTCGCGCGGCGGACGCACGACATGGGAGAATGTTGTGACAGCCTGCGGCGCTTGCAATATGCGCAAAGGCAGTTTCCACCTGACCGAGTGCGGTATGCACTTGCGCCAACAACCGTGGCGTCCCACAAGCTTCGAGCTTCAGGATAATGGCCGCGCCTTCCCACCAAACTATCTTCACGAAAGTTGGCGGGATTTTCTTTATTGGGATACGGAGCTCGATATCGACTAAACTTCTTTGTCGATTTTGCAGCCACGGCAGCAACAACCTTTTGCTCCCGGTTGCAAAGCCTTTACGCGCGGCTGCAAGAACGCCAACAGCGCATAAAACCCAAGGCCCAAGCAAAGCGGCACATTCCAATTCGCGAGCGTCAGGCCCAAAAAGGTAAAGCTGATTTCATCGCACCGCACGACGGGCGTTTCCAACAGCGCTTGGCGCGCCGCAGCCGGATCGGCGAAAACGGAAGGGTTTACAGCGCACTCGTCCGTGCCGGGCCACCAATGCAGCTCAACGCCGCTGTGGAAAAAGGCAATCCCGGAATCGATGAAAAGCGCCAAAGCGGACAACACCAAAAGCCAGCCCACCACGACAGGCTTGCGCTGGAAGACAAGCGCCAAAACGCTAAACACGATAATCAGCGCATAAGGCACGCGTTCATAATAACAAAGAATGCAGGGCAAAACGGAAAAGAAGTGCTCCAACAGGAACGCACTCCCCAAAGCCACCAGACCCGCCGCCATCAACGCAAGCGCAGCCCAAGGCATCGACAAAAGCTTCTTAAAAAGCTCACACAGGCAAAGTTTCATGGTGATGAGACTAGGCTACGGCTCACCACCCGTCAAGATCAGCTCTTATACGTAGACAAAAAGGCCTCGACGCGGCGGCGCAAAAGATTGCCGAGCTCGTTAGGTGTACGAACAGCCAAATGCGGCTCTGCTTGATCATTTTCATCGGGAATGGAGGCGTGATTAACGACTTGAATCACAACGCCACCATTTTTACGAACTTCTTGCGCGATTTGGCGATCATTTCCGGGAGCCGATCCATTTTCTCCGTTTAAAAGGCTATCGCCACAATAGACCACATGCCCCCAATCAGAACCACAAGGCAACGTCTTGAGTTTATCAGCAAACCACCCAATGGCCCCCAATTTATCGACTTTAGAATGCGTGAGGGCATGGTGCGTCTGTTCGGCACTGGCAATACTGAAGTCAAGATTCATGTTCTTCGCACGCTTGCCTAAATCAAACAAAATTTCACGCGCAGCTTCAGCGGATTCACGCACACGATCCAAAATCGTTGTCACGCTCACACCCGGTTCTTCGTAGCCTTGAGACATAGAGGAATGATACCCAACTTCCCATCGCTTAACCTCGACAACCAACCACGGGTGACGCTTCGCGAAAGCGGAGAGCGTCTGGCGCGCAAAAGTCATGAAAGTTTTTTCTTCAGGTGCAAACGGATAAGTAAACAGGCGGCCATCTGGCATTTGTAATTCAGCGCCGTTACTTGAGATAACAGGAAATGTTGGGACACCTCCCATACACTGAACGACTTGCTCGTAATCACGGCCTGTGATGGGGATAACCTGGCCGGGGAAACGTTTGCCAAACTTATCAAACGCGATACGCGCGTCTTTATCTATCTGACGTTTGGCTGGATCGCTCAATAATTTAAGAACCGTACCGTCAAGATCCGTCATAAAAACAGTCTGCGGCGAAATTTCAAAATGTCTAATCCAAGCCGTCATCATAATCGCCAGCTCCATTTTAAATGTTTAAAAAAATCCTGCGCTCTATAAAAAAGCTGCAGGAAAAACGATCTAAAAGATCGATTTTCCTGCACGCTAACCTCTTACATTTTTCTTCCCAGATCTTGGATCCTCTTAGACAATTGCGGTCTGATGCATTGTGTGGCAAGACGCGCTTTAACCTCTTCAATCGACAACGTTGCAATATGTTCGCGAAGACGGATGCGTTGGTTCTCATAGTTTTCAAAAACGTTCAATTCCGCAGGAATAGGATAAATATTCTTTTCACTCAACGTATCGACAATCTTTCCATTGCCAATAACGACAGACATGGCTGGAACGGATTCTTTCACTTCCGCACCCGCAGCAAGAACGCTTCCGTCACCGATGCTCACAATCTGCCCGGCCTCTGCGCTAACTTTGACCTTTGCGCCAAGCCAGACCTTCTTACCAATAAGAACCTTGGCTCCTTCGGGGACAGTGATCTCTGCTTCCGGCGCAAGAAAAGACCCATCACCCAAAACAAACGCTCCATCCACGTTCAAAACTGAGCTCGTGTTGAGTAGAATATTGTTCCCAAGGGTAATTTGTCCTGTGCCAGCAAGATAGACGGGCGGGAAGAACAGGCCCATCCGCAGAACCTCCTCAGAGGCGCCGGGGAAAAATGTGGCAAGTTGAGATAAATTCTTTGTCACATTGTGATCAATGGGACGAACGCCCGCAGGAAGTTTCTGCTGCCCCTTAGCACAAACATTTTTCGGCAATGACAGCCCCGTCGCCTTAGCTTTTTCTTCCAAAGCGACCATACCCTTGGCATTTAGCCTTTTGGCCAACGTGCCGTCCGTGGTATCGGATGTGAAATATTCCTTACCTTCCAGAAGAAGCTTATTTACGCCGCCAACAACGCTATAATCCGGTACGTTACGAGAAACAATTGACCCAGGAAGAACAATCGCGTTCCGACCCAAAGCAACAGCTTCTGCCGTGCCTGGATTTAAAACGATCGCCCCACCACCAACAACGGCACCTTCACCGATAATCATCGGGCCAATCATTATAAGGTGACGCTGGCGCGGATGCATGGGGTGACCAACTGTGCAAAGCTGAGCCTGTTCACCGATGATAGCGCCGTCATTAATTGTGATGTTGCCATGAGCGAGAATCTTCGAACCAGCGGAGAAGGTAACATTATGGCCAAGGAAAACCTTCATGAACCATTCACCGCCAAAGGGAGCTTCATCGCCATTTGTGAGGACAAGCGATTCAACAGCTTCAGGTGAGCTGGCCGAAAACAGGTCTTTCAAATTCTCAACATTACGGGTCTCACAATAGGTGACGTAATTATGGACATCAAGCGTGTACATAAGACGCAAAGTCTCGCTTGCATGTTCGAAGAGCGGGTTACCATCCGGCTTCTCAAATTGTTCAAGAGCCGTTTGGGCAAAAGCTTCGCTATAATCCATCGTCATTCGTTGCTCCATTATAAAAGGAATGATTACTTGAGTCCCATCGTTTTCTTCAGCACCACACGGAGCCCGGCAAACGCCGGAATATCCGCCATGACCCGTAACACTGGGATTCTGTTGAGCAGTCCTGCCATCGTTGGGTTCGTCGCAAACCTTTCAAGGAACCGCTTTTGGTCAAAATCAACCCCCATCTTCTCAAGCACACCGCCTGTGAGATATATGCCTCCCAATGCGTTATAACTCAACGCCATCTGGCTGGCGAAGCTACCAAAGATCGCAGCAAAATCATCAAGAACCTGACGGCAAAGATTGTCACCCTCACGCGCCCATGAAACGACGTCCGCCGGAACGCACGGTTTAGCTGTTTCGGAAACCAGATGACAGTTTGCCTGATAAAGATTGACAAGCCCCGGACCGGAAATAAGGCTTTCAGCAGAAACGAAGTTCAAACTACGCGAAAGAAAACGGATGATGTTCCGTTCGCGGTCATTAGCGGGCGAATAACGTGTATGACCAGATTCCGTCGTGATGGCTTCGAATCCGCCCGTAGAAATGATGGGCTTAAGAGCAGCGACTCCAAGACCCGTACCGGGGCCCATAACAATCAATGGATGTCGCGCCGATTTTTCACCTGCCTGTATGGTTTGCACATCATTAATCTTAAGATCAACAATGGCCATAGCCACGGCTTCAAAATCGTTAAGGATAAAAACGGCATCCGTGGAAAATTCTTTCGCAATCTGCCCTCGGTCACAGACCCAGTCGCTATTCGTCAACGGAACGACATCACCTAAAACCGGGCCTGCTACAGCCAAAGCAAGCGCAGCGATCGTATAGCCCTCACACTCTGTTTCCTTATAATTGCAGAGCGCGCCGAAGAGCGTTGGGTTTTCTCGAACGGCATAGATTTTTACCTTCGTTATTTCTCCTGCCTCATTCAAAACGGCAAAGCGAGCATTCGTGCCGCCGATATCTGCGAGTATGCTTCCACGCTGCATCTGGAACCCCTCTATCATATGATTAATCGACTCTATTGTGGGTGGGGATGTTATCAACAGAAAGCCGTCTCATGCAATGATCTTTCATAATATCGCGCCGCAACAACAAGTAACTAATCGATCCCGACATTTAGGGATTAATCGAGAGAAGAAAAATCGTCCTAGAAATTTGATCTCAATAACCTTACGGGAGACATTCTAATGGAAAAATGGTCAAAAAACAGTATCAATAAATTGTTTCATCGTCATAGGTTAATACTCCTTTTTCGATGCCATTTGCCTTTTGGTTCGGTAAGCGGTAGAAAGAGAACGAAAGATTAATCATCGAGGTTTAGCCATGACGACGCTTAATGAAAACGACATCAAAAAGTTTGTGAAAGACAAGGATACATGGCTTCGCTTTGTTTACCTTGTGGTCTTCGGTTTTGCCTTCTATTTGTCGATTATTTTGACGTTTGCGACATCGATCTTCCAGTTTTTGGCTAAATTGTTCGGCGGACAGTCGTTTGCCGGTTTGGCCGAGTTCGGGGATAATCTTGCGACCTATCAGGCGCAAGTCACCCGTTTCTTAACCTTTTCCTCTGACGAAAAGCCCTTCCCTTTCGCCCCGTTCCCGGGCGCAAAGGTTGAGCCCGCGCCCAAGGATGAGAGCGAACAGGCCTAAGGCCTAAAGCCCCTCATCTGATCATACCATTTGCTTTAAGGGCAAAGAGGGCGTATGCAGCGGCAGACGAAACGAATGAAAAAGAAAGCGTATTTGGAAATCAAGTGACCACGTTTGCCGATTTAGGGTTAAGCGACGACGTCCTCAAAGCTATTGAAGATGTCGGTTATACAACGCCAACACCAATCCAAGAAAAAGCCATTCCTTATGTCCTGCAAATGCGGGATGTGCTCGGTTGCGCCCAAACGGGCACTGGCAAAACGGCGGGCTTTACGCTGCCGATGATCGAGATTTTGGCCTCTGGCCGCGCCCGCGCCCGCATGCCGCGCTCGCTCATTCTTGAGCCGACGCGCGAACTCGCCACGCAGGTTGCCGAAAACTTCCGCACTTATGGCAAATATCACCCGAGCCTGACCATGGCTTTGCTCATCGGCGGCGAGGATATGAACCCGCAGATCAAGAAGCTTGAGCGCGGCGTCGATGTCCTCATTGCTACCCCCGGTCGTTTGATCGATTTGTTCGAGCGCGGACGGATCATGCTCAACGACATCAAGATCTTCGTGATCGATGAAGCTGACCGTATGCTTGATATGGGGTTCATTCCCGATATTGAAAAAATCGCCAGCAAATTGCCGCCGATGAAGCAAACGCTCCTCTTCTCGGCCACAATGCCGCCGGAAATCCGCAAATTGGCCGACCGATTCCTGAGTAATCCGAAGACCGTCACCGTTTCGCCCCCGGCCAGTACGGCTGTGAATATCGAGCAAGCGCTGATCGATTTGCCTTCGGACAATGATTGGCAGAAACGCGAAGCGTTGCGCCGCCTGCTTACGGATGAAAACGTCCAAAACGCGTTCATCTTCTGCAATCGCAAGCGTGATGTCGCGCTGCTGCACAAATCCTTGCTCAAGCACGGGTTCAGCGCGGGCGCTTTGCATGGCGATTTGGATCAATCGACGCGCACGACGACGTTAGATTCCTTCCGCAGCGGCGATATTTCATTGCTGGTCTGTTCGGATGTCGCGGCGCGCGGCCTCGATATTGCCGATGTCAGCCATGTGTTCAACTTCGACGTGCCGTTCAATGCCGAAGATTACGTCCATCGCATTGGCCGCACAGGTCGCGCCGGAAAGCTCGGCAAAGCGTTCACGCTTGTAACGCCCGACGACAGCAAATGCGTGAAGGCCATTGAAGTCCTGATTAACAAAACAATTGGCCGCGCCAAGATCGAAGGCTTAGCCGAACCCAGCCCGCGCAACAGCCGCGAAAAACCGGCCCATGGCAGGGATCGGCATGAGCGCCGCACCTCAGCCTCGCACGCACGGCATCCGCAGGCCCCGCGTCAAGATGATAGCGTCGCGATTGAGCCGCTTATTCGGACACCGCTGACCCCGCCACCGCCGCCTGCCCCCAGAAAGCATCAACCGCCCGCTAAAGCTATCGCCGTCCCGCATGAAGCGGCGCAGCATAAAGGCTCGGCCTTTGGCGAAAGTCTGCCGTCGTTCTTACGTCCGCGCAGCGTCAACCGCGCTAAATAAAACTGAACGTTTTTAAAACGTAGCGCACGGGCCTGGGTTTTTCTTGGCATAGGTCGAACTTAGCCTCCGCAGATATTTGCGCGTTTCTTCCACGTTCAGGCAGCGTTTGGGATCCAGCCCGCGCATAGCACAAATCTGAAGGCCGCCGTCTTTATCCCCGACTTCATATACGCCAGCGCCGCGTTCAAGAAATGAGGCGGCTTCAGCAACAATCCCCGCACCAATTTTCCCATCTGGAAAAGGCAAAACAGCGCACATATCGCAACGCCTCGCCAAAGCGATAAAATAGGCCATAACCTCTCGGCCTGCATTTTTAGGATCGGACGATGCGGCGCGGATACGGGCAGCGTGAGCTTGGTGCTCTGGCGCATTCGGGTTAATGACCTCATGACCGACTGCCGTAAGAAAATCGACTAAGCGCCGTTCCTGCGGCGTGCCATAGCTGGAAATCGGATGCGCAAAATAGAGTTTCATTAAGACCCTCCAAAATCAAAAAACGAATCGAATTGGTGCTTCAGAATACGCACACCCCCCATATATTTAAAGCCTTTTTCCCTTTTCCGACTTGTGAAAGAGGGGCGATTCTGGCAAGTCTCTTGACTATGGGTCACAGACGAGATCAGGGACGAATCCACCAAGGCCTCAGCGGCCCACGCGCCGCCATGATGCTGGTCGCCCTGTGCTTGGCCGCCTTTCCTGCCTCGGCCAGAGATAAAGACAAGGTCGGCCCCAAAGAACCGCTGCTTGAAGCTGACGATCTTTCCTTTGACGAAAAAGCTGGGATTGTGACCGCCACAGGTCATGTCGAAGTCGCCATAGGCGATCAGATCATGCGTGCGGACAAAATCATTTATAACAAGAACACTGATGTCGTCCGCGCGATGGGGCACATCGCGCTCACGCAAGCTTCTGGGGAAATCCTTTACGCTGAACATATTGAAATAACGTCGGATATGAAGGAAGCCTTTCTTACAAAAATCGGCATTCTCTTCCCCGATAATTCACGTCTCGTCGCCAAAGATGCGCAACGGTTTGAGGGGCGTTATCTCATCACGGATCAAGGCGTTTATACGGCTTGTGATTTATGCGCCGAAAATCCAAAAGACCCGCCGCTTTGGCAAGTGAAAGGCGTGCGCGTTACCCATGATTCCGAAGAAAAGAAAGTCATCTACCGCGACGCGACCATTGAGTTTGGCGGCATTCCCGTCTTTTACACGCCCTATTTCTCGCACCCGGATTCCACCGTTGTGCGGCAGCAAGGCTTTTTAGCGCCCTATGTTGGCTCCAGCAAAGCGCTGGGGTTCATGTCGAGCGTGCCCTATTACATCGACATCGCGCCTTATACCGATTTGACTGTGATGCCGACCTTCAGCGCAGAAGACCAAGTGCAAATGGCAGCCGATTGGCGCTATCGCTTTGCAAACGGCACGATGCGTTGGCGCGGCAGTTTCACCAAGGCCGATTTTGTTAATGAAGACGGTTACGATAAGGGTGAAAAATGGCGCGGCAATTTATTTGGCACCACGCGCTTTGATCTCACCGACACATGGCGCGCTGGATCTGACGTCGCCTTTTCTTCGGACAAAAGCTATCTGAACCGCTATAAAATTACGTCGGAAGATCTCTTGGTCAACCGCGCTTATGCCGAGCGCTTTTCTGGCCGCGATTATGCAGTCGGCGATATGTATTATTTCCAAGATCTGCGCCCCGGCGATACGCAAAAAGAACCGTTTGTCGCCCCAGAAGTGCGTACGAGTTCCTATGGCGAACCCAATGAAACCTTAGGCGGCCGCTGGTCGTTCGGCAGCGGCATGCTTGTCACAACGCGCGACAAGGATGCTGACATCGCCGATCAAGGCCCCAACACGCGCAGACTTTCTTTTGATGCCGGATGGGAACGCCAACTTGTCAGCACCACAGGCTTTTTAACCGAAGTCTCCATGGAATCCCGGGCTGACGGCTATTGGGCCGATAATGTGCCGATGACGGATTCCTCTACAGACGAGACAAGCTTTACAGAGGTCAATCGCACCCGCACCTTTGCGCAAGGTAATGTAACCTTGCGTTATCCGATGGGCCGCCGTGGCGATGGGTATCAACAAATTCTAGAACCGATCTCCGTTTTGTCCGTTGCGCCGCGCATGAAACAGGAATCGCTTTATCCGAATGAGGATAGTTTGGACGTCACTTATGACGAAACCAATCTGTTCTCGACCAATCGCTTTACTGGCATTGATCGGCTTGAAGGCGGTACGCGCGTGGCCTATGGCGCACGTAACACCATCACAACGGACAGCGGCGGTCGCGTCGAGATGCTCGGCGGCCAGATCTTCCGCACCAAAACAGATACGACATTTCCTGAAGAATCCGGTCTGCGCGATCGGTATTCAGATTATGTGGGCCGTATTGGTGTTTCGCCGTCTGAACTTTTTGATGCCAGTTATGGGTTCCGTCTCTCCAAAGAAGAGTTCGACTTTACGCGCCAATTGGTCACCGTCTCCGCAGGCAAACCCGTTTTCCGCCCGACCGTACGGTACTTGCTCTCGCAAGAAACAGAAACCTCAACGAACAGTGTTGAAAAACTTGAAGAAGGCTCGATTGGCTTTAGTTCAGCTTTTACGAAATTTTGGTCGCTCAACGCTTCGCATACGCAGGCTTTCCAGCCTTCACCGGGCCCTCGTAATACGTCCATGGGCGTAACGTATAAAGACGAATGTTTTGAAAGCAGCCTAACAGCTGAACGCGATCACACCACACGTACAGATGTTGAATCTGGCACATCGATCATGTTCCGATTCTTTATGAAGAATATCGGCGGCTGGGGTTCGAATTAAAGTTCAATCGCGCTGAAATCAGGAACGATGCACACATTCGGCACAGCGCAAGGCCTACCGCTCAAAAAATAGCAAGACCCCACGCCAGCGGCTTGCGCCGCCATCATGTCGCTTTCCCGATCACCCACCATCACCGAACGCGCTAAATCGAGGTTAAGTCGCAAGGCTGCCTCAAGCATCATACCGGGGTTGGGCTTGCGCCAAAAACTCTCACGCGCCAAAGCTGGATTCTTGCTATCCTGATGAACAAAGGAAGCTAAAACCAAATCAAGGTGAATGCCATAACCGGCCAAGCTTTCCTGCATATGGGCTGTAAGCTCCTGATAGGCCTCCACCGTGTAATACCCGCGCCCCACGCCAGCTTGGTTCGTCACAACGACCAAACGATAGCCCTGCTCCTGCGCACGGCGCAAAAAGGCAAAAAGGCCCGGCTTAAAATCAAACCGGTCGATGGATCCCACATAGTCGTGATCCTCGTTGATCACGCCGTCTCGATCTAAAAGAAGGCCTCGACGCTTCATTTTCACCCTTTTCCCGCACCGTGAAACCAAGTAGCTTCTCCCCTATCCTATCACCACAAACGCAGGCGTTCCAATGTTCAAAGTTCTGCAAACTCTTCTTTTGACCCTTCTTATCGGAGTCCTCGCTATGACAGCCACAGCCGAAGCTAAACCCGTCATCGATCCTGAAAACACAATTTACCTCGATTTGAAGGATGGGCGCGTCGTCATTCAGCTCCGTCCCGATCTGGCACCGGGCCATGTAGCGCGTATTAAAGAACTGACGCGTCAGGGCTTTTATGATGGTCTGACCTTCCATCGCGTCATCCCCGGCTTTATGGCGCAGACGGGCGATCCTAACGGCAACGGTATGGGCGGCTCTGGCAAAAAC
>Ga0209467_1001140_pt1 | contig 25323 bp, 23 predicted proteins | sample Higcelwee11metaG_FD_187175 | JGI IMG/M metagenome (GOLD analysis project Ga0209467, IMG submission 187175) | Freshwater pond sediment microbial communities from the University of Edinburgh, under environmental carbon perturbations - High... | ecosystem: Environmental > Aquatic > Freshwater >... | reverse complement strand
AATGGTGAAAAGCATAAGCACAATCACCAACACAGAAGTTGCCCAAATAGGAACGGGTTCCAAAATCCATAAGAGTGCCGCCATCACAAATAGGGCGATTACACGTTGTTCTACCGGATTCACCGGCACCCCCAGCGCTCCAAAAGGGATAAACAAAGTTATCAGAGAAAGCATCGCAATCAGGGTAATCTTTATCCATTGTACTCGATCCATTTTGGCTCCTCTTTAGGGGTTATAAGAATAAGATACGATCGAAAAATGACGATCTTTAATTGTAAACAAAAGGTTACAATTAAATCAATCTATTAAAAAGCCAAAAAAGCCTTATGGGTGCCCTTAAAATGTAAAGTTCTCAAAAAAATATTTTGAGGCACTATCAAAAGCGAATTTTTGAGTAACCTTTTAAACGGCACCGATCCGAAGAAGACGTAACAAAGGCATTCCGGCGTCTCGTGAAAGGGGTAACGGAACTTCAAATTCTAGACACCAATCGTTATATTCTTCATGATCCTGCAACAATTGCTGAATTTTGAGAGAGTCTCCTTCCCAAGTTGCTACCGTGCATCTTGGAGAACGCCCTTCGGCATCCAAACGAAAGGCTCCATGCTCTGAGGCATATTCGTCAAAAATTCCAGCAAGACGTTTTTCAACCCAAGGACTTCCCTCTGCATCTGTGAGTGGAACCCCTTCCTCTAAATCCTCTGCAAGGAGATCCAAAGCCTCATCAAAGCGATGTTTGAGAAGCGTTCCCATCCAAGTATAAATTCGGGCCCGCACGAGTGCCACAAACCGTTTTTTATCGAAAGTGATATCCTCTTTTGCTTTATCAGCACCAAAGGCAACTTCAGACAAAGCCTCTTCGGGCTTGAATTCCGGATTGCGCAAACGTTCCCACTCTTCTAACAAACTGGAATCCACGCGGCGTATCATTTCGGAGAGGTAATTCTCCATCTCGAACACATCTTCTGTCTTCGCTTTTGTGGGCACCGTTTGTGAAAGCACTTTATAGACGTTATTCAAATGTCGAAGGAGCAGTGCTTCTGAACGTTGCAGACCATAATCTTTGATGTAGCCCGAAAACGTGCTAAAGTTTTCAAACATTTCACGAGCGATTGATTTAGGCTGAATATTCTCGCTACCCACCCAGGGGTGTTTATCCGAAAAATCGTTAAAAGTGCCATAAATAAATTCACGAAGCGGTTTAGGATACTCTACTTTTTCCAATTCTTCCAGGCGACGGTCATACTCCACACCTTCCGCTTTGAGCTCCGCAAATCTTATATCCCGGGCCCGATCCAACTGTTTTCGCAGAATGATATCCGGATTTTCCACAATGGATTCTACTAAAGAAATGAGATCCAAGCCATAATCAGGGCTCTCCACATCTAGGAGCGGGATCGTATCCAACAAATACAGAGACAACGGTTGATTCATGGAAAAATCATCTTGCAAATCCACGTTCACGCGAACCTTCGCCATCCCTGGAGATTGTGGTTTTACAAATTCAACAATTTTTTTGTCCACCAATGAACGAAAAAGTTGGAACGCACGATGTTGCAAAATTTTCTTCTGTTTCGACGATTCATGACAATCTTTTATCAATGTGCGCATGGCACTGCAACCATCTGTGGGGCGAGATAGCATATTCAAAAGCATTCCATGGGTCACCGAAAAACTGGACGTCAACGGTTCTGGTAATGAATCAATGAGGCGAGTAAAAGTGGATTCATCCCAGGGAATATAACCGCGCTCCGGGGGTTTCTTCTTTACCACTTTGCGTCCACTCTGCGCGGATTTTGCAGAGAGCTTCGCATTTTCAATAATATGTTCCGGAGCCTGCGCCACCACGTAACCCACATTATCAAAGCCTTTGCGACCGGCGCGACCCACAATCTGGTGAAAATCGCGGGAAGAAAGAATCGCTGTTTTATCTCCGCTGTACTTGCAAAGCTGCGTGAGGAGCACCGTGCGAATGGGAACGTTCACACCCACACCCAGAGTATCCGTGCCGCAGATGACTTTGAGAAGGCCCTGTTGCGCGAGTTTCTCCGTGAGAATGCGGTACTTGGGGAGGAGCCCCGCATGGTGCAGCCCAATCCCCTGCCGAAGCCAGCGTTTGATATCGGGGCCATAAGGACTTGAAAAGCGCACTTCCGAAATCGCCTTACTCAAAGCCGCTTTTTCCTCTTTAGTACAAAGATCCAGACTGGTAAAATTTTGCGCATTCTGCGACGCGGACGCTTGGGTAAAATGCACCACATAAACAGGAGCCTTCCCCCCATTCACCAATTTCTGCACTTGGTTGGAAAGTTCCTGATCAGAGTATGTGTACTCTAAAGGCACGGGACGCTGCGTGGAGCGCACGGTCACAGAGGCTCTCCCCGTGTGTTTTGTCATTTCTCGTTCAAAAAAATCCGTAGCACCAATGGTCGCCGACATCAACAAAAAACGAGATTGTGGAAGCGTCAAAAGAGGGATTTGCCACGCAACACCGCGCTCCCTATCGGAGTAATAATGGAATTCATCCATGACAACATCAGTAATGGCAAGCGTTTCACCCTCATTGAGAGCCATATTAGATAAGATTTCTGCCGTGCAACAAAGGATCGGAGCCTCCCGATTTACCGTGGCATCCCCTGTAGAAAGGCCCACATTCTCAGGGCCGAACTCTTTGCAAAGCGCCATCCACTTTTCATTGACGAGCGCTTTGATGGGGCAAGTATAAATTGAGCGACGCCCATGAGCAAGGCTCTCGAAATGAAGGGCCAAAGCGACTAATGATTTTCCAGAACCCGTCGGCGTATTGAGAATAACATTCTTACCATCGAACAATTCTAAGATGGCTTCTTCTTGCGATGCGTATAAATTAAGTTTCCGCGTTTCCACCCACTGTAAAAAATTCATCAGCAGATCATCGGAGGTAATTTCAACGCCTTGGAGAGGCAAGGCATCAGAGAGAGTTTGAATAAGCATGGCCCCAAAGATAAAAAGACCGTCCCCGAAGGAACGGTCCTGGAATCAACGTTATGTATCTCACTCCTTTCGGGAACTGAGCTGTCCCCTAATCTACCCCATAAAAAAGTGCAGTCAAGTAGGGACCATAATCCAATAAAGAACACTCCAATCCGCATTACAGCGAAAATAACGCCAAGAAAAAATATTCGCGGCACAAAAAAAAGGCCACACTTGCGCGCAGCCCTTCGTTTGTGATTTTTTAACAGTAGGTCTTAGAAACGACGAGGACCTCTGCTATTGCCACCACCACCACCACCGAAGCGAGGCGGACGAGCTTCGCGAGGCTGGGCTTCGTTTACACGAAGTGGGCGGCCATTGATTTCTTTGCCATTGAGACGTTCGACAGCGTTTGCTGCGATGCCATCGTCTTCAACTTCGACAAATCCAAAGCCCTTGCTGCGACCAGTGTCGCGGTCTGAGATGATCTTCGCGCTCTTGATTCCATCAAATTCTTGGAAGAGGTTTGCGAGATCCGCATCTTGGAATGCGAAGGGGAGATTACCAACATAAATACTTTTCATAATTAACCCAGGCTGTTAAGTTAAGCCTGAACCAATTATAGAACTATTAAAAGAAGAAATGCAACAGGGTTAACCATAAATGGGACACTTTTGGCAACTTTTCGGGTTCCAAGTACCTTCGACAAAGCGAACTTGGGGGTTTGGACAGGGTTGAAAGGTCCCATCAGGGAGAACCCAGAGTTCCTGCCCTATAAAAGGACATGCTTTTTTCTCCAGCAATTTTGGAATTTGATCCACATAAGTTCCTTCTATGGGAATAGAAGTGATGCCTGTAAAAAAAGCCTCGTCGGGCAGAGCCTGTTCGGTTCGTAATAAAGAAGAACACCCATCCAGAAAGATGGCGCGGTTTAATTTCACACGGTCAACGCCAGTTGATGCTGCATAATCCAGAATATTTTGTATTTCAGTTTGATTCTTTCGGCAGACCGTCACCTGCAGACTGACAGAGCTGGTTCGAGCATTCTTGCTTTTGAGTTCATCGCGAACTTGAACCAAACGAGAGAGGTTCCTCCGGTGCTGGTCCGGCGTAATACCCGGCATCAGATAACTTTGTGTTTCTGGTTTAAATCCCATAAGACTTATTTTGATATCGCGGCTGATCGGGAGCAGCCGGTGTGACCAATAATCTACACCCCCCGCGGGGAAGGTTCCGTTGGTTGTCACATTCAATCGCAAATTCAATTCTGCACAGAGATCACATAATTTTTCAAAATACGTATAAAGTAATGGCTCCCCCATGGTGCTGGGAATAACTTCCTTGAGACCGCGCGAAGCATATTCGCGAAGGATGGGTTCCGCAATTTTAAAATCCATTTCGCCCATTCCAAAAGAGGAACCCTTTTGTCGCAAAAAACAAAGCGGACAAGCGAGGTTACACTTATCTGGATTGGTGACGAGAGTGATGCGCCATGGATTTATTGTCATAGTTAATCAACATACATTCTTTTAAAAAGGCCTCCCCGGAGGGAAGCCTTTTCTATAACACTAGAAACGATCGAATGGCTGCTACTTAACAATAAGCATGGAATCATCCCATGATTCTTGCTTGTCGTAGCCCAAAAGATTTGCCGTGGTAGCCGCAAGATTGCTCAAACCAAAGGAGCCTTCACGAAGAGCTAATTTACCACCCGTAACGTTATCATAGAGGATACAAGGCACTGGATTCAATGTATGAGCTGTCTTTGCCTTGAAGGAGCCATCTTTATTTGTCTTTGGCAGGTGAGTCTTTTTATCGACTTCATACATTTCATCAGCATTGCCGTGATCTGCGGTAATGAGAGCCACACCACCCATGGCGTCAATAATTGGGAGCATCCGAGCGAGAGCTAGGTCAACCGCTTCAACAGCCATCGTTGCCGCGCGGAAACTACCCGTATGACCCACCATATCGCCGTTCGGGAAGTTGCAACGGAGCGCATTGTACTTGCCGCTCTTGATCGCATCAATCATGGCATCGCAAACTTCTGCAGACTTCATCCAAGGACGCTGTTCAAAAGGGATCACATCAGAAAGGACTTCCTGGTAGGTTTCGCCATCAAATTTGTTGCTGCGATTTCCGTTCCAGAAATAGGTCACATGGCCGAACTTTTGTGTTTCGGAGCAGGCAAATTGTTTGAGCCCCACGTTGCTGAACCATTCACCGCTGGTATTTTCAATCGCTGGAGGAGGCACAAGGAAACGCTTCGGGAGTTGAAGATCCCCATCATACTGAAGCATACCGGCATAAGTGACCTTGGGGCGACGCACGCGATCAAATTCGGTAAAGTTGTCTTCTTCGAAAGAACGGGTAATTTCAATGGCGCGATCCCCACGGAAATTGAAGAATACCACCGAGTCCCCGTCTTGAATGGTTCCTACTGCAGAGCCATTCTTGCCGATGACAAATGGAGGAAGATCCTGGTCAATGACTTTAGCTTCACCGCGGAAAGTTTCAATGGCTTCCTTTGCGCTGTTAAACAAACGACCTTCGCCGAGCACGTGAGTTTTCCAACCAATCTCTACCATTTTCCAGTTCGCGTTGTAACGGTCCATGGTGATCTGCATACGGCCACCGCCGCTCGCAATGCACACATCAAATTCACTACTGCGGAGTTCAGCAAGGAAGGCTTCAAAAGGTTCCAGATAATCCAGAGCGGAGGTTTCGGGAACATCGCGACCATCCAAAAGAATGTGTACGCGCACTTTTTTCACATTTTCTTTTTTAGCTTGAGCGATCATCGCCCTTAAGTGAGCAATATTGCTGTGAACATTGCCATCGCTGAAAAGACCCAGAAAATGAAGAGCGCCCTGAGTGCTACGAACGTTGTTAGTAATCTCTTTCCAAGCATCGCGAGTGAAAAGTTCGCCAGAGTTAATAGAATTGGCGACGAGAGAAGCGCCTTGGCTATACACCTGACCTGCGCCGATGGCATTGTGACCCACTTCGGAGTTTCCCATGTCTTCGTCGGAAGGCATACCCACAGCGGTCCCATGAGCTTTTAAGAGCACATTACTGTATTTGGAGATTAAACGGTCGAGGGTTGGTTTGCGGGCTGCGGCAATGGCATTGCCCACTTCACTTGGATTGTAACCATATCCATCCATGATGATTGTGACCACTGGTCCCTTGACGCCGGGGAAGAGGGATGATTTTTTAAGCATTTTTCAACTCCAGTATGAGTGCATTTTAAGCATTAAATATGGAAATCAATGTAGAAAAAACGCCCCGCTCCTGAGCGGAACGGGACGAAAAGGAGGGGTCGTCAACAAGGAATATCTACCTTCGCAATACAGTGTCTATTGTGAAGGAATCCCCCTTTTTTGCTTCTGGAGAGACTTACGCTATCAAATATTCAGTAGCAGGAGTTCCTTTTTCAATGGAGTCAATCACGGCATCCACCGCCTCTTCACTATCGATGTGCCCAAACCACCAGTTTTCTGGATACACAATCATGGCTGGCCCACGATCGCATACTTTCAGGCAACCCGTGCTCGAAACCACGACATCGCTCATGCCGCGATCGGAAAGTTCGCCTTCCAGATATTGCATCAGCTGCATGGAGCCTTTTTTATTACAAACGCCCTGAGGCTCCCCGGAAACCCGGAATGAACCGCAGACAAAAATGTGATGTGCTGGTTTTTTCATGTTTTTTTTCCTTTGGTTAATTAATGTTATGCGCAACCCGTGCCCGTGCCGCCACAAGAAATACCCACGCCGCACGAACCTGCTGTCCGTAGTAATGTCCGCGGTATCTCACGGCCTTCCAGAATGGCGGAGGCACCTTCTGCAATCAAACCTTCCATAGCGATAATCCGGATTCCAAACTCTGCAAGCACTTTTTCCGGAGCTTTCCCGGAACCACTGACAAGCACTGCGCAACAATCTGGAATTGTTTTCGCAAGATCATACCACCGATCATCACCGGCACCCGGAGGAGGTGTTGGGCGACGATCTATCAGTTTTAATTTTCCGTCTTCTTCTCCATAAATCCAAAGACCCGTGGCTTCGCCCAAATGACGGTTCACGAAAAGGCCTTCCATAGAAGCTACCGCAACGTAAGGACGTTCTGTAGTGGGTTTCAACTTCGATGCAGCAGCGAGCATCTGCTCAATTTCAGGAGAATTATCATCACCCACTAAACCAACCGCATCCGCGCGACACCGCGCACAATGCGCCATCTGCTTCACATAAACACCCGTCTTTTGCCGCAGTTCCTGCATCGCATGGGCATCGGGTGTTTTTTTGCCCTCAAAAGCAGTCCCTTCGACATGCATCAGCGGAATACAGTTCTGAATATCAGCTCCCAGAGCCGCCGCATACTTCGCCACTTCCACGGCATGTTCGTCATTGATGCCCGGAATAATCACCGTATTGATTTTCACCGTGATGTGATGTTCTTTCAAAAGTCCAATGGCAAGTGTCTGGCGCTCCAACAAAAGACGCGCGGCTTCTACCCCATGATAAATGTGAGCTCCGTAACGAACCCAGGAATAAATTTTTGCCCCGATTTCCGGGTCCACCGCATTCATGGTAATCGTCACATGGGAAACATTCATTTTCGCGATACGTTCCACATATTCCGGGAGGCCCAAACCATTTGTCGCCAGGCACAATATTTTTTCTGGATATTTTTCACTCACGAGTTCCAAGGTGCGCATGGTTTCTTCAGGGTTCGCAAAAGGGTCGCCGGGGCCCGCAATGCCTACCACCGCAAGATTAGAAACCCGTTCCAACACTGAGCCCAGATAAATACCCGCTTGTTCTGGAGAAAGAATATTACTCGTCACTCCAGGGCGACTTTCATTGACGCAATCATATTTCCGGTTGCAAAAATTGCACTGGATATTACATTTCGGAGCGACAGGCAAATGAATGCGGCCCGTCGTGTGGCGCGCCTTGGCGCTAAAGCAGGGATGTTCAGCAAATTCCATAATATCCTCCAATGCTTATCAGATGTAGGTGTAACCTATTTTTGATGAAGATTGCTTAATCTGCATTAACGTATTGCAAACCAAGTCAAAAAGATTCAAAGTGCCACGATAGCCAAGATGCAGAATCCGGTGCCCTCCCATACGATCATGGATCGGGAATCCGCAGCGAATTAAAGGGATCTCAAGATTTTTTGCGAGATAAAAACCCTTGCTACTTCCCATCACAAAATCAGGAGAAAGATCTTTAGCCTTTTCAAGCATCGTCACAAAATCAGCATCATCCATTACAATGGGCTCTGAACGATTCTTCTTCAGAATCGACAGGATACGAGACTTGAACGAGTCACTCACAGCACCAGTAGCGACAAGAACGGGTTCAATACCCAACTCACTTAAGAAAGAACAAATCGCTAAAACAAAATCTTCTTCTCCGTACACAATCGCTTTTTTACCAAAACAATATTTATGCCCATCGATGTAGGCATCAATAAGTCTTCCGCGCACATCCATCCATTTTTGACTGATGGGACGTCCCGTAAATTCCGTCAATTGACTAAAAAAAGCGTCTGTATTTTCTATGCCTATGGGCATAGGAACTCGAGCGGCCTTGACTCCGAAATTTGATTCCAACCACGCCGAGGCATCATGTTCCCTGGGAATGGATTCTCCCAAAGTAATGGTTCCCACCGCAGAAGACATACGCCGAATACTTTCGAGAGGAGTGCCTCCCTTAGGAAGTTTCTGATATTCTTCCCAAGAGCCCCCATCCAGACTTTCCGAATAATCCGGCAACAAGGTATAGGGCATTTCAAAAGAAGAAAGAATTTTGTGCAACTCGCGCAAATCTTCCGACGATACAAATCCAGAAATCAAATTGATATGCTTTGGTTCTTCTACATTCTCGGAAGCGACACTCGTACCCGCCAACTTGGAAACTACAGAATAAATCGCCTCATGAAATCCATCCATATGCGTCCCGCGATAACTCGGTGTGGAGGCATAAAAAAGCGCGGGTTCCTTAGCTCCGTCATTCTTTTCTCTCTCGCTACGATCCTTTTCATATTGCGCAATGTACATCGGCACATTTTCACCGATGGTTTCGGAAAGGCAAGTCGAAGTGACCCCAATGGCTTCGGGCTTATATTGTCGTGTCACATTACTCAGAGCACTCTCTAAATTATCCCGCCCGCCGAAAATGGCTGTGGATTCGGTGAAGTTGGAAGAGGCAATATCAATCGGTTCCCGGAAATGACTAATGCCATAGCGACGAATGTATGTCGAGCACCCCTGCGATCCGTGAATCAAAGGAATACAGCCCGAGATGCCTCGAAACACAATGCAGGCTCCAAAAGGCGCACAAAGTTTGCAGGCGTTCCTCGTGGAAGCGTAACTACGCGAAGGCGTTTTGGTCTTTATTGCTTCTGCTATCATTCTACACCTCCAGCATGCTTGATCCGTGCAGGCGAATATTTCCATACAGGACTCATGATGGAAGAATGAACTTCCCTGGAAAAATTGAGCATTCCTTCAAAACCAGCGAGAGCTTCCTTGCGTTCATGATTGTGGTCGCAAAATGCGATTCCCATTTTATAAGCAATGGGACGTTCTTTCACGCCGCCGATCAGAAGATCCGCCCCTTTTTCGAGAATAAACTTTGAGAGTTCCAGGGGATTCGTATCATCACAAATGATCGTTCCTTCTTCCGTGATCTCTTTCAGGTAATTGTAGTCTTCCTGGGTTCCGGTCTGGGAGCCCACCACAACGGTCTGAATTCCCAAATGACGCAGTGCTTTGACCAGCGAAAAAGCCTTGAAAGAGCCACCCACATAAATTGCCGCTTTCTTCCCTTCTAAATCCCGACGGAAGGATTCGAGTTGCGGTAACAGCGTGGAAACTTCTTCAAGAACCACTTTCTGTGTCTTTTCAATTATTTCTTTATTATCAAAAAAATTCGCAACATCATAAAGTGCCGAAGACATATCTTCAATGCCGAAATAAGAAACGCGAATAAAGGGAATCCCGTAGGTTTCTTTCATCATTTTGGCGAGATAACTCATGGAGCCCGAACATTGCACCACATTCAGCTTTGCCTTGTGCGCACGGCCTATTTCATCTACACGACCATCACCTGTAATGCACGAGGTCACTTCAATGCCCATCTTCCGGTAATATTCTTTAATGATCCAAATTTCCCCGGCCAAGTTAAAATCGCCGAGAATATTGATACTGAAAGGCGAAACCGGAGTCGTATTGTCGCGACCCACCAATTTGAAAACAGCTTCACAGGCGGCACGATAGCCGTCTTTTTTTGTTCCCTTGAAACCTTCCGAAAAAACAGGAAGCACAGGAATACCCTTTTCTCTTGAGACGCGTGCGCAAACCGCATCCACATCATCGCCGATAAGTCCTACAATGCATGTGGAGTATACAAATGCAGCCTTGGGAGCATATTGATCAATCAACTCCACAAGGGCTTCGTACAATTTTTTTTCACCACCGTAAATGACCTCGTTTTCGCGAAGGTCTGTCGAAAAACTCATCCGGTACAATTCCGAGCCACTCGAAAGCGAACCCCGAATATCCCAAGTATAAGCAGCGCACCCGATGGGGCCATGCACCAAATGCAGAGCATCTGCAATCGGGTACAAAACCACACGGGAACCGCAAAAAACGCAGGCACGCTGACTCACAGATCCAGCCGTACTGGCCTTACCGCAAGCAATATTGTAAGAATCTTTACCATTCTCAAATACTTGCCGCTTCCGTTCATCTAATATTTCAATCATATCATGATTCCCTTTGCGTGCCGCGTTCAAGATTAAAATTCAAGATGAGGCTGCTATTCGCAGCCACACACTACATGACGAGTTCGAAGCTTTCTTCTGGGGATTCCTTATCTTGCTTATCCATGAAGATATCAAGCACCTTTTCCAACAATCGAAGCCCACCACGATAACCGACAACGGGGAAATAGGAATGTCCCACGCGGTCATAAATCGGGAAGCCGATCCGAATCAATGGAATGCCTTCATCTCTTGCGATATACTTGCAATAAGTATTTCCCAGAATTAAATCAGGCTTGTGATTCTTAATCAACTGATGGAAATAGAACATATCGGCGTTAGCACCCGTTTTCACGATAACCTCTTCGCCGCAAAGTTCCTTGATGCGAGCATCAAACTTCGGACCTGCCGCAGAACCACTCACCACATGGAGCACTTTCATATCCACATCGCGACAAAACTGAGCCATGCCAAGCACGAGATCAGGATCACCCACGAGTGAAACCGTCTTTCCATGAGTGTACTGATTCATATCCAGCATCACATCCAAGAGCTGTCCACGTTCCAGCATCACGGAATCCGACACAGCGACACCCGCGGCCAATCGCAACGCATCCACAAAAGTATCCGTTCCGCTGAGACCTATCGGTAAATCAAGAATCTCGCAAGGAACTTTACACTTTGTATCCAAGAGTTTTGCAGCCGCTGAAGCGCCCAATCGCCCTAAGGCTAAAGTCTTCGTGGAATCACCAGCACTCTTGATCTGTTCCAGTGTGGTTCCTCCGCGAGGATACATACGGAACTTGCCGTCCATAGGACCATTCACCACATCCGAAGTATCCGGGAACATCACATATTTGATTCCCATTTCATCCGCAATGTGTTTGATCTCACTCATATCGCTCGGTTCAATAAAACTCGGGATCAAATTAATTTGTTCTAACTTAGCGCCCGTTTTTTCCGAGAAATACTGGACAAAACTTGCCGTCATATTCGCGTAGCCTGTCACATGGGAACCCTTGAAGCTCGGCGTATTCGTATGCAATACCCTTTTACCTTCAGGAATTTTCCCTTCTGTAATAGCCTTGTTGATAATTTGAGCCAAATCATCACCGATCACTTCCGAAAGGCAAGTGGTATGCACGGCGATCACATCCGGATCATACAAAGCGAAAATGTTGGTAATAGCTTCGAGGATATTCGCCTGTCCGCCAAAAACCGAAGCTCCTTCAGTGAAAGAACTCGTCGTCGCCATAATCGGATCTTTGTAATGCCTGGTGAGGGCACTGCGATGGTAAGCGCAACAACCTTGAGAACCATGACTGTGCGGAAGGCACTTATGGACTCCCAATGCCGCGTACATGGCACCGATTGGTTGACATGTCTTTGCCGGATTGATGGTCAAGGCGGAGCGTTCTGTGATTTCTTCTGGTGTATGTCTTAATAGCATTTTATCCTCCGACGCGTTAGTTTGTCCATCCGTAATTCGCAGTCAATTCCGGGCTATCTTGCCATGGGGCTTTTGTCAGCTTAAACACTTTACTGTGTACAAGCCTATCGATTTCCCGGTAGAAATTGATCGCACCCACAAAACCCGCATAAGGGCCCATATAGTCATAGCTGTGAAGCTGTTTGAGCGGAATGCCTTGCTTCTGCACCACATACTTTTCTTTAACACCAGCGCAGATAACATCAGGATGGTACTTTTCGATCAACTTTTCCATTTCGTAATGGTTCAGATCATCGATGATCAGTGCCTTGTCCTTCATTTCCGTCATCATGCCCCGATAATCATTGAAAGTAAAGCCTTCCGTTTTCATCTTCTCCATTTCTTCTTCACTCTTGCGGGCCTTATAACGCTCAGGATCTTTTTCAACCTTTAATTCTTCAATATTACGAGAATCCGCATCGACCAGAATATTCGGGAGCACTTTGCGTCCCTCATAGTCATCGCGGTGCGCAAACTCATACCCGGCCGCAATCGTTTCCATGCCCATTTCATCAAAGAGTTCCTGGTAGTGATGCGCACGAGAACCACCGACAAAAAGCATCACCTTTTTCCCTTGGCAACGAGCCTTCACTTCATCGCGAACTTTTCGCACCGCAACCATTTCGGCTTCGATCACTTTTTCTGTCTGTTCCATGAGGGCCTTGTCGCCAAAGAAAGCGGCAATCTTGCGTAAAGACTTTGCCGTCGCATCCGCACCGACAAAATTGACCTTAAACCATGGAATTCCATATTTGATTTCCATCATCTCCGCGAGATAGTTAATGGAACGATGGCACATGACCGTATTCAAATCCACAGTATGCGCACTAATGAATTCCTGGTAATTCGAATTTCCGCTAAACGTTGAATGAAGCGTAATTCCGCAGGCCGCAACAATGCGTTCAATTTCAAAAGCATCACCACCGATATTATACTCACCGAGAATATTGAATCGGAATTTGCCAGGCTTTGGAGTATCATCTAAACCCACAACATCGGTAAATACCTTATTGTTCGCCACATGATGCCCTGCAGATTGACTCACACCCTTGTATCCTTCGCAGGAGAATCCAAAAATATTGATATCAGGGTATTTTGCTTCCATCTCACGAGCCACCGCATGGACGTCATCACCAATAAGGCCCACGGGGCAAGTGGCAAAAATGCCAATCGCTTTCGGGTGGAAAAGAGCGACAGCTTCGTCAATCGCAGCCTTCAACTTCTTTTCACCGCCAAAGATAATTTCGTCTTCCTGGAGGTCCGTAGACATCGCATAAGTCATGTAATTGGGAGAATCAGGAGTTTCCGGTCTCGTCTGATTGCGACGCGTAGACCAGCTGTAAAATCCACAGCCGATGGGACCATGCGTAATTTGCAGAATATCGCGAGTCGGTCCAAGAACCACTCCCTTACATCCCGCATAAGAGCAGCCGCGCATCGTCAGAATACCTGGAATCGTTCTTGAATTCGCAAGAATTTCAGGAACTTGTTCTCCAGAATCTACCTGATTAATGACAATTTGCCTTTTTCTTTTTTTTGCCACTTTTGCGGGATACCGGGTAAGCATCTCTGACTTGAATTCCTCAGTATCTACCGCCATATTTTCATCATGATCCATGATTTATCTCCTGTTAGTCGTCGAGGACTTCATCACCGCGCTCACCTGTGCGAACACGAATTGAATCAGAAACTGGCATCACGAAAATTTTTCCGTCGCCACTTTTTCCAGTCTGGTTCTCTTTGATAATCGTATCGACCACTTTTTTTACCAAATGATCGGGAACCACCACAGAAATCATTCTTTTAGGAATCAGTCGGCCACCGTTTCCAAGCTGGTCCATTTTTTCTTCATATTCATGATCGATCCCCGTGAGCAAATGAATTTCAACAATTCCCTTGCCACGACCAAGACAATCTTTTGCATGCATAGAAGTAATTCCGGCACCGCTCAGCGCACGCTTGGTCTGGTTGATTTTATTCATGCGGACAATAGCCATTACTTCTTTCATTTACTGCTCCTCGGCTGCGGTTAATTTAATGCCGGAACTAACCGTGTATACCTCATCCACAGGCGAAATGAAAATTTTGCCATCGCCAAACGCGCCTTTAGAACCTGTACGTGCCACTTCCATAATAAGTTTCAGCACAAATTCTTTATCCGATGCTTTGACCACCATCATGAGCATTTCCTTAGGAACCTCATCATAAGTGACATTGCCAATCTTAATGCCTCGCTGTTTACCACGGCCAGACACATTTATACGTGTCACCGCGGGATAGCCTTCCGCCATCAATTTTTCCATCACCGCTTCTGTTCTTTCTGGCCGAATAATTGCCCGTATCATTATCATAATGTTTCTCCTTGTATGAACTTTATTGTGTTATCAGTTTGCGAGACCAAATTCCATCAACAGCTTTTCGAGTTCATCCATCTCCAGCGGTTTCGGAATGACAAAATTGGTATTGGTTTCTATAGCCCGCGCCAGTGCACGGTACTCATCGGCTTGGCCCACTGTCGGATCAAATTCGATAACGGTCTTCTTGTTAATTTCGGCCTTCTGAACAATGTTATCGCGAGGGACGAAATAAATCATCTTGGTTCCAATCTTTTCGGCAAGAGCGACGATAAGTTCATCTTCGCGATCCGTTTTACGACTGTTACAGATAAGGCCCCCTAAGCGCACCGTTCCTGATTCTGCAAACTTCCGAATACCTTTACAGATATTGTTCGCCGCATACATGGCCATCATTTCACCCGAACAGACGATGTAGATTTCTTCGGCCTTACCATCGCGAATCGGCATAGCGAAACCGCCGCACACCACATCACCGAGCACATCATAAAAGACGTAATCGAGATTGTATTCCGGTGCAAAAGCGCCCAACTGTTCTAACAAATTAATGGAGGTAATGATACCGCGGCCAGCGCAGCCCACTCCTGGTTCCGGGCCACCGGATTCCACGCAACGAGTTCCGTGAAAACCCACTTTCACCACATCAGCAAGATCCAAATCATCTCCATCCTGCCGCAAAGTATCAAGGACTGTCTTCTGCGAAAGTCCGCCTAACAGGAGGCGCGTAGAATCCGCTTTAGGATCACAGCCGACGACCATCATATTTTTTCCCATTTCAGCGAGAGCGGCCACCGTATTTTGCGTTGTGGTTGACTTTCCGATTCCGCCTTTTCCATAGATTGCAATTTTGCGCATCTCTTACTCCAAGGTTAGTGTTCCATTCGTTCGAACAGATTCGCTCGACAACCAAGGTAAAGCAATACACATGCCAAATTCGAAAAAGAATATTTTGTTTCTGAATTTAGCCGATTCAGATTTTTTCAATTCGTTAAGAAGCCTTATTCCACACGAGTCAAATTCAATAGGTAATCAATTTCCTATAGAAAAGAAATTCATACAAATTAACATCAAAAATAAGGTAACGAAATGACATCGATTTCATAACGATTTTTTAAAATCATTTTTCAAAAAATAGGAGCGGAAATAAAAATAATTTTATTGCATCAAAAGATTTTTTTGAGGTGATTATACTGGTGATGAAGTCCCTAACAAAAATGACATTATAGTCATTCTTTACAAAATATGTCGCATAAAATGTTGATTTTTCAAGCATAATAAGCACGAGCGAAAAACGTTTATCGTCGCAATAGAAAATGAATTTTTAAATGCCCCCTATACTGACAAACCATCCATTTCTATGTATTATCTGTAAATCAAAGTAAAAATAGTTGCCGTTATTTTTAACAAAGGACAATCAGATGGCCATGCAAGATGCGTTTCGTTTTTTTACCCGTTGCAGACAAGATGCAGAATTCAGAAAGTCAGCCTATTATTGTGTCTCTCCCCAAGATCTTTTTCAATGGCTCAAAACATCCGGATTTTCTTTTACCATTGAAGAAGCGGACGATGCGCTTCGTTCCCTTCAATTAAAGGCCGCCGATGAAACTGAAGCCGATGAAATAAAAGAACTCGGACAATGGTTTCACATCATGGCCCAAAGACCCGCAGTATCGCCTTGTCATTCTTGTGCAAAAAAAGTGAATGAAAAGATTGATGATCACGAGGGGTTTTCTATTGTGACGTGAGTTTATAATCGATCATCAGAAGTGTTGCTCAACCTTTACCTGAAAAATCATTTTCTACAGAGACTAAAATCCTTGTTAATTGCAGTGGATTGAGGATAAAAACCTCCTTGGAACGGTGAATTATATTGCAACCGATCAATTGCAATACTCTACGGAAGTAAAAATCCATTTACGTTTTATTTTTTGTGTCCCCTCGTCACGAAAAGTTCCTATAATTATCACCGTCAGGGGTTAAGTCGTGGGGAGCCAATGGAAAGCATCGCATCGAATTACACCAGGGGTTACCTCACAAAAGGAAACGGTCATCATGCAAAAAATAATTATTCTGTTTTTTCTGACTTTACTCATTTCCTGTTCAGAAGAAAAACAGCCAGAACAGAACAAAACGGTAGCGCAACCGTCTCAAAATATTTCCGTCACCTCACATCCAGTGGACTCAGCAACTGTATCCCCAAAACCAAACATAAGGAAGCCAACTGATGAACAGCACAGAAAATTTGAGGCGGATATTAAAGACGTTGAAGATCAACTTCGTTGTTTGCCTACTCGTGGCAATCCTAACCCATGCCCAGAGCAGCAGTGAGATATGGACTCTCTATTGTAAGGTGGGTTTATAATTGATCATCAGAATCAAGTTTCTAACTGTCATCAGTAGTTTTGCTCAATCTTACATGAAAAATCATTTTCTACAAAGACTAAAATCCTGGTTGCTCGCAGTGGATTGAGGATAAAAACCTCCTTGAACCAGCAAATTACATTGGCAATTAATCATTTGCAACGCTCCACAGAAGTAAAATTCCATTTACAGTTCATTTTTTATTTACTGTCCCCACAAAAAGTTCGTATAATTATCACAATCAGGTTTTGAATCATGGGGAGACAATGGAAAGCATAGCATCGAATTACAGCAGGGGTTCCCTCACAAAAGGAAACGGTTATCATGCAAAAATCATTATTGAGGCTCAATGTTCTGGTTCTGTGAAGTCTTGTAACGTTGTATGTTTTCAAATTGATAGCTGTAATTAATGAAGAAAATCTAGGTGAGGAGTTATTATTATGCAATTCAGTGAGGTAAAAGTTTTAGTCCTTCTTTTGTTTATGGCTCTTTCTGCATGTCACTCTTCCGGAGAAGAATCGCGACAAGAAAAATCCATCTTAGAGCAAAAGCATCTAGAGGTTTCTGCTCCGAATCTTAGACCCACAGAGCCGTCTTCTACAATGGCCCCGCAAAAGAAAGAAAATAATAGAGCAAAAATGGATACCATTTCGTCTGTTCGCAAACAAAGAATAAGGGCCGCTATCAATTTGCAATGTCCTGATCCAATGAAGCCATGCAAGCTTGATATTTTCAAATTTATTGATGATGTCAGGGGGAATCAATGAAAAAATTAATAGTCTTTCTTTTGTTTTTCGTTGTCTATGCTTCATCTATATGTTCATTGACATCTATCAATCTCCGTTATGAGCTAGCTCTTTGGACAGCATTTCCTTTAGCTTTTACTTATCCTGCATCCATAAATGGGGGTTATTGTTCGGCTTCTTATACGACTCCCAATTATAGCCCGGAATGGTCAGGTGCGGCCGTTACTGTTTCTGTCAGTGGTGAATCCTCTCAATTATCGACTTCAAAAGTTGTTTTTAATGACTGTTCTTTTTCTGAGTTTGCTGGTGGGGGTGGTCACATCTGGGCAAGACAAAAATATTCATATTATACGTGTTCCACCACTGCGGAAGCAAAAGCGCAATATGGAGACACCACTAGCGCTTATTGTGGCACTACGATAGCTGTTGCAAATAATATGTTATCAGAGCGTAAATCTGCGTGCGAAAATTATGGAGGCATATTCTCAGGCACAACGGTGCAACGCGATTCCGAATATTGTGTTTCCGGTGCTTGTGATCTTTGCCAAGGTTCAGATGTTGCGGTTTCTATGGAGATGAAAAAACAAGAATGTTGTGATCAGGGTTGGGAACCGGTGCCTGGTGATTTTTGTACTAATCCTCTGCAAAGTGGAGTAGGTGTTACTGTATCCGATTTTTCTCTTCCCGGTTGTTCTTCTACCCCGGCTGGTTATTCTGTTGGAAATGCAGATAGTTACTGTCGCGATTTGCCAGAAGACACAACATCTACGCCTGTTTCCTCATCGTCTGTTTTAAATTCTTCATCTTCTGGTAGTGATGAAGTGAGTAGTTCTTCTGGTGATGAAAGTAGTTCCAGCGAAGGGCCCTATGAATCATCCTCTTCAGACAGTGATGAAACCAGCTCGTCTTCCTCCAGCAATGATGAAATAAGCTCTTCCTCAGCTTCCGATGTAGGCTCTTCCAGTTCCACAGAAATCAATTCCTCTACATCTGACCCTGAAAGCGGCGAAAGTTCAGGCTCTGAGAGCAGTTCTAGCGAATGGTTCTACGAATCATCCTCTTCCGGCAGCGATGAAACAGGCTATTCTTCCTCCGGCAATGATGAAATTAGCTCCTCCTCAGCTTCCGATGCGGGCTCTTCCAATTCCACAGGAATCAATTCCTCCACATCGGGCACTGGTTCAGGCTCTGTGAGTAGCTCCAGCGAAGGGCCCTACGAATCATACTCTTCAAACAGCGATGAAACAAGCTCCTCTTCTATGGAAACTGAAAGTTCTTCTTCAGGAGATCTTTGCCTGCAATATCCACTTGCGAGTGTTCCAGCAAACCCGCGTTCTGCCTGTTTCAGCTATGGCGGCAAGTGCTATAAATGCAATGACGAACGCGGTTCGGAATGTGCTAATGACTGGCTCTGGATTTATAGTTTCAATGCAAGCAATGTGGGCTGGTGGTATGAGGAGATCGATTGCTCTACCGGAGCGGTAGCTGCATCCAGCTCTTCCGGAGTCGGCGTTTGCCCTTCGCATCCTCTGAATAATGTTCCCTCTGATCCGCAGAACGCGTGCTTTGCGAAAGACGGCAAGTGCTACAAATGCAATGATGACCGCGGTTCGGAATGCGGGAACGACTGGCTTTGGATCTATGGTTTTAATGCAAGCAATGTGGGTTGGTGGTACACGGAAGTGGACTGCTATGATCCATTTGATGAAGAGGATCAGTGCCCGGAAGAGTTCTATTTACAGAAGAAGGTTGTTCAAAACAGTGGGCAACTTGATACGGAAACATCTGAAGATCCTGTTGAGCTTATACCACAGATTAAATTTTATGATGCCCTTGGACGTCGGATTACGAATAGCCCTAAACCAAAACGTGCATTATACACATTAAAGACTAACGTAATCCTTAAAATGAACGAAGAAATCTCTTTGACCGGAGAACGTTATGTTTATATTCCGATAGAACTTTTTCAGGAAAAGAGTAAGACATTGATGAAAACGTCAGAAACAGTGACATCATGCGGCACGGCTTGGAACATTCAAAACGATTCCATTTGCGATAGCAATGGCTCATGGTATTCTTTGGGTAAAAAATGCGGGATAGAGGGCGTGGACTACGGGGTGTATAACAGCGAGGGTGGAATAGATGTTGGCGTATATTGCGGTGAGGTTTATTTTATGGCAAAAAGAGTCTCTCATTATTTGGTTGTTAGACAAGGTAAAGATACGATTGGAACGTGTGCTGACGGAACAAACCTGATAAGGGCAAAATTTACCATCCCTGTGGAAACAAGAATCTTAAGAGATTATCATAGAGTAGCTCCTGTCGGTTATCAAATTGGTAATAACTTTATTGTTTCATATTCTCTACACGATTCTATAGATTGGCATGAGAAAGGACACAAGAGATTTTATCATTGTCTTATTGATGAAAATATGTTTGATCCTGCTATTGAATTTTCAATGAATGTTTGTGAACGTGATTTTACATGCGAAGGAAAAACCTTTGACCCTGAAAATCAAGAAATTGTAAACTCGTTTAATACTTCATACGAAGCCGAAATAAAAACCATAAAAAATCGGGACACAAAAGAATGGCTTCAGATGTGTGGGTGGTATCACGACAAATATGGACATACGGATGGCCCAAGGGATCCGGACACTCATCAGCATATAGACCCCTATGACATTTCATGCCCTAGTGCAGAAGATTTAGAAAAAGATTATGATTTAAGTGGCTGTGAAGTCGATTGGTGATATAAAAAGGGATTTTTATGAAATTTCAATATTCATGCTGTTGTATTGGACTTTGTCTTTTCCTTGTTGTGCGCATTCATGCAACGGAAAAGAATCTGTCGGAAGATACTTCTACCGTTGAGCTTTGCGTTTCCTATGCAGATGAGAATGAAAATTATTTTCAGCTCCACGGTTTGAAAGATGTAAGACTGCCTCCGGATCCAGACTGGGTTTATCCGGATTCAATAGTGTGCGAAGAAGGCCGCGTTTGCTCAAATCGTTGGGAAACTATTTTTGATGTGGTTCTTCCTAATAATGACACTAGTCATAGTGGATTTAGGATACGTTGGATCCCGCCTCTCGCCAAGAAAAAAGAAATTCGGCACATCGCCCCGATTGAAGAAATAGAGCTGGATCCGTTCACTGTTTTCAGCGATGGTCACATGCCTCATGCGCGGGAATACTTCAGAAAACATTATGGGGAAAAATTAAGAGGGGTATCAACGACAATGATTGAATCTTATAATAAAATATATCTTAAACATAAAGTTGACGTGAAGCTGGTTGGCGAATGCGGCCCTTTGGTTGTTGATGAATACTGCATTTCAGGAAAAAACGGCATTCAACTTCTTGAAACTCAAATTGTGGATTTCTTTCCCGTAACTGATTTTACAAAAGGCTGGATAGAGATGAAGTGCGGCAAGGGTTATAAAGTCATTAAAAGGCTGGAGCTGGACTTCGGGGATTATGGAAAGAAAACCATGGGGCCGTACACGAAATCCAGTGTCTGTAGTAATAAAACAACGACAATCAGTCCAGACATTCAGATGCCGAGATATGAAAGCATCGACCTGTCCAATATGGCTTTGATGCGCCAAAAGGATCTGAGTTCTTTATATGGAAAAACGATCCCTGTAAAATGGGACGCCGAGCTGCAGTGCAGTTCCAGTACAATCAAAAAGAACGGAGAATATCTTATCCGCATAAAAGGCAAATGCCCGGAATACGAAGTGAATATGGATGACCAATATCCTGTCGCCTTTTCATCTTCTAGCCAGGCCTGGCCTGAATCATATGAAAAGGATTCCTGTGTCGTTTTCTCGGAAGAAAAATGAGGACTGGATTTCTTTTGTTTCGGATATATAGGATGTATGGATTTTTGCATATTCTAACCTGGGCTGCGGCATTCGTGGGTTCACAAACAACGTATTGACTCTTTGTTGTTTCTAACTGTCATCAGTAGTTTTGCTCAATCATATCTCCAGTTACCACAAGAAGGTTACTATGAAACTAAAGCGGAAGCTGAACTCTATTTAGATGCTTTCCGCAATGAATGCATAAGTGTAAAAGATGTTTGAGGAGGTTCTTTTTCAGGAACAAAAAAACTTGTGGATGATACCGGAGATTTATTTCACCAAAAATATGGAACAGGTGGTTATGCGAAAACTTACAAGTGCCCTGAAGATTAAACCTATCTTCATTTTCATCTTACTTACAGCAGGAATCTGTTTTTCTCAAACAGACTATTTCCCTGAAGATTCCATTGCCGCAAAATTTTGCTTTTATGCGGACACAAGCAGAGAAGACACACAGACAGTTGACAGCGTCTGGAATCTGTCGGTTTACGAGCAGACCATTCCGCTCACTATTACGATACAAACAGAAAGTTATGATTTTATGCCTATTATAAGTGCGGAATTAATTTCCAACATAAGACACAGATTGTCTGGAATAGTACTTGAGGGTAGTGGTGCTTGCTACGGCTATAATCCCCACACAAGAAAATGGTATAACTGCAAAATTAACAGAAAAAACGAATACTTTATTTATGATTATTTCAATTTTTTATACGCATACACAGATTCAGTAAAAATACCAGAGCTGTTTGGCAAGGTGCTTCCACTGAAATGGAGTCTGGACTTTTCGATGGGGAAGCAAAAGCAAACTTTGTCCGGCACGCATTATGTCTACATTTCTGGTTTCTGCAATGAAGAACAAATGACACAAATCAAAGAAATCAAAAAAGAGAAGGATGAACGGATACAAGAGTTGAAGAAAGAGAAAGAAGAACAAATTGAAAAAAGGAAAAAAGAGGAAGAGAAACGGCGAAAAGCGCAAGAGGAGCGATATAAATGACTTGCCACAGTGATTAATTTGCTACAGAAATAATTATTGGGCTTCCGAAAGTTACGCCTGCCCTGAAAACTATGAAGGCCCCATGAACCGACAAAAAATTTTCAAGCTCTTTTCCATTGCACTGGTGCTCTGGGGCAGCATGGCCTTTGCACAGTCTGCACCCTCTAGAAATGAGGCTTCCGCCGAGTATTGCATTTCTCCGAAACAAGAATTAAGACTTGTAAACATCATACAACCGCTTCCCTCCATATCCATCGGAAAATCTGAGACTTTGTGTTGCGATTCTCATGGTGCCGCCTCTTGGACAAGGTTCCAATTACCAGGAGCCTTTCGGGAAAGAACGAGATGTAATTTGAAAAATATGATATATCTCGGGTCAACCACGCTCTACTCTTCCTTGAAAGCCAAGGATTCTTTGATGGAGACAACAAAAACAGAAAAAAAGACAACAAATTCTTCCAATTGCAAATATCCGGCCCAATATTCTTTTGATTTTTATAAGGAAAAAGGATTACAAATTCCCGATTCGGCTCATTCCGAAGAGGCTTATATTCAGAATTTGTATGAAAAAACGTTTCCTGTCGAGACCACAATATTGGTAACTTGCAGAGGACCAAAAATGAGGACCACCCTGAAGCAGCGCTACTTTATCCACATCACAGGCCCATGCCCGGATAGCGTCCTGAACAAGAAATGAGAGGCTCCCCATGCAACTGAAAAATACACTGTCAGCGATCCTCCTTGGCGTAGCTTTCACCTTCTCCAAAACGGATACTGAAAAACTGATGGAGGAAATCGAGCTTGCGCCCGCTGCGGACTACTGCGTTCAGGGAGGGAGTGAACCCAAACTGATCCTCACGAACCGGCGGAACGACCCTCCCCCCGTCTACATCGCAGAGACGGACTCCATCCGGTGCAGTTGCTACCATGTAAAAATGCGCACGGATATCGAGTTCCCCCTGAATCCCGGCATCAAGCTAGACTGCACGGAGAGCGATAAATTTTATGAACCCGATGCCTGCCCCTCCGGCGGAGAAGAAAAATCCTACACGGCATTTTATCAGGCGGAGATCCCAGGAGAATATATTATTCCCACCTTCTATCTCGGAGACAATCCCAAGGCCTATATTCGGTCATTGTACGGAAAGACAATCACAACCGTCTGGGAGAGCATCATCACCTGCTCCCCGAGAATATCCTCTTCCCTGGAGCAGGAATACACCATCCGCATCACGGGCGCGTGTCCGGCGGAGAAAAGGACTTCGCCGTAAGTTTGTTATGAACGTGGCCCCTGAAACGCAGTGTCTATCGGCGCACAACGTTTTTATTTGTGATACTTTCCCGTCATTTCTTCAATGGCAATTTCCACGACCGCAGTTCCATTCATCATGGTATAAGGCATGTCGGGAAGCTCAGGAGCATACTTTTTGACAATAGCCTGCAAAATGGATTTACGTTTTTCCAAGTCTGAAAGAATTGTCGCCGAGCCTAGAATAACAACGCTCTCGTATTCGGTATCGGCAGTACATGCGGTATCCAAATTATCCAGCATGAGGGACTTCATTTCATCCACTTCAAAACATACTTTGGAGCATCTTTTGATGTTGTCTATTTTTTGTCCCTGTGACAAACCGTGAAAATAAATCTTGTTATTTTCATAGACAAAATGAACCGCCACTGTATAGGGATAACCATCTTCGTTGATGGTAGAAACGTGGCCTACCATAGCTTTCGTCAGTAAAAGATCTACGGATTCCTTTTCCATCCTATGTTTTTGCATTCGACTTTGCATATTTTATATCCTATTTTTTGTGGTTGTTTTAAATCTAACTCTTTGATCAGAAGTGAAGATTTTTTTGCCGCTGATTTTATGGTAAAGAAAAGAAATAAACCAACAACTTCTACGCGGCACTTCAAATTCATTTTTTAATAGTTATCTGAGTGTCTTGTACACCCGCATAAAAAACGATAATTTCAGCCGGTTCATTGCCGTCGTTTTTTCCGTAATGCCATTTATTAACAACCTCGACAATGGGATCTCCCGCATTGAGGTATAATGTCTGTCCGTCGTCAGTCACAACAGTGAGCTCTCCTTTTAATAATATACCCGCATTGATTACGGGATGTTTATGTAGTGGCAACTTTGTTTTGGGAGGAATGGTGATTTTTAAAATGGTGATCTCCGGTTTTCCATTGGCGTAACTCGGGAGAGTTTCTGCATCCCAACTTGAACTCGTTTTGGCTAATACATCCACTTTGACCGTATTTATATCTTCAGCCCAAACATGACTTGACAACATTAATGCCAGGGATATCCCACAAAATAATTTTTTCATTGTCTTTTTTCCTCTCGCAAATTCAACGAGTGTAAATTTTCAGAATTCATTATAAAAGTACTTATCCGAGGTCAAAGATCCAAGTTTTTTTAGTTCAGTTAACAAGAACTAATTTTATTAGTAATCTGGTGGGCAGAAACGCTGTTCAGGGTAGATGATACTTGATCTCTTTGATTAAGGGTGAGAAAGTTCTTTTGCCGTTGTACAACCAATATCGGCAAGTGTCCTTGATATTAATTTGTATTGTATGGAAAAAAGATTCACAACAAAGTGAGAATCTCTTTCTACAGCTCTTTTTTCAATAATAAAATCGTGATCCGCTTTATTTTTTTAACTTTGCCCCATGAATTCAAACATCCCAGTCTCTGCCACCACCAACGCATTTCTCCCGATCAGCCGAGAGGAAATGGACGAACGCGGCTGGGATGAAGTCGATGTGA
>Ga0209467_1001139_pt1 | contig 25339 bp, 23 predicted proteins | sample Higcelwee11metaG_FD_187175 | JGI IMG/M metagenome (GOLD analysis project Ga0209467, IMG submission 187175) | Freshwater pond sediment microbial communities from the University of Edinburgh, under environmental carbon perturbations - High... | ecosystem: Environmental > Aquatic > Freshwater >... | reverse complement strand
GTGACCGTGGCCAAGGAGATCGAGCTCGAAGACAAGTTCGAGAACATGGGCGCCCAGATGGTCAAGGAAGTGGCTTCCAAGACCTCCGACGTGGCTGGCGACGGCACCACCACGGCCACCATCCTGGCCCAGGCCATCTATTCCGAAGGCGTCAAGCTGGTGGCCGCCGGCCGCAATCCCATGGCCATCAAGCGCGGCATCGACAAGGCCGTGGAGGCCATCGTGGCCGACCTCGAGACCCTGGCCAAGCCCACCCGCGACCAGAAAGAGATCGCCCAGGTCGGCACCATTTCCGCCAACTCCGACGCCACCATCGGCAACATCATCGCCGAGGCCATGAACAAGGTCGGCAAGGAAGGGGTCATCACCGTCGAGGAGGCCAAGGGCCTGGAGACCACCCTGGAAGTCGTGGAAGGCATGCAGTTCGACCGCGGCTACCTGTCCCCCTACTTCGTCACCGATCCCGAGAAGATGGTCTGCGAGATGGACGAGCCGCTGATCCTGATCAACGAGAAAAAGATCTCCTCCATGAAGGATCTGCTGCCGGTTCTGGAGCAGGTGGCCAAGATGAGCAAGCCCCTTCTGATCGTGGCCGAGGATGTGGAAGGCGAGGCCCTGGCCACCCTGGTGGTCAACAAGCTGCGCGGCACCCTGCAGGTCGTGGCCGTCAAGGCCCCGGGCTTCGGCGAGCGCCGCAAGGCCATGCTTGAGGACATCGCCGTCCTGACCGGCGGCCAGTGCGTGTCCGAAGACCTCGGGCTGAAGCTCGAGAACATGACCCTGCAGAGCCTGGGCAAGGCCAAGCGCCTGATCGTGGACAAGGAAAACACCACCATCGTCGACGGCGCGGGCGACGCCGAGAAGATCAAGGCCCGGGTCAAGCAGATCCGCGCCCAGATCGACGAGACCACCTCCAGCTACGACCGCGAGAAGCTCCAGGAGCGCCTGGCCAAGATCGTGGGCGGCGTGGCCGTCATCAATGTCGGCGCGGCCACCGAGACCGAGATGAAAGAGAAGAAGGCCCGTGTGGAAGACGCCCTGAACGCCACCCGCGCGGCCGTGGAAGAGGGCATCGTGCCCGGCGGCGGCGTGGCCCTGGTGCGCTGCGACAAGGCCCTTGCCAAGCTCAAGGCCGCCGACGACGACGAGCAGGCGGGCATCCAGATCGTGCGCCGGGCCATTGAAGAGCCCCTGCGCCAGATCTCCCAGAACGCCGGATTCGAAGGCTCCATCGTCGTGGCCAAGGTCAAGGAGAGCAAGGAAGGCATGGGATTCAACGCCGCCACCGGCGTGTACGAAGATCTCATCAAGGCCGGCGTGGTCGATCCCAAGAAGGTCACCCGCATCGCCCTGCAAAACGCCTCCTCCGTGGCCTCCCTGCTTTTGACCACCGAGGCCGCTGTGGCCGAGAAGCCCGAGCCCAAGAAGGATATGCCCCCGATGCCGGGCGGCGGCGGCATGGGCGGCATGGGCGGCATGTACTAGCCCGCGCCCGCACCGCGCAATCGATCATGACCCGGGGCCGGACGACAGTCCGGCCCCGCAGACTGCTTGCGAACCCCTTCCGATTATGTCGGGAGGGGTTCGCTGTTTTCTGGCCGGGGAGGCGTGTTGTGTCGGGACGGCCGGACGATCCCGGCTGCGGCATGGGCGGCGTGGCTTGTCCTGGGGAGGCGGTTCGGATAGGCTTGCGCCCTGTGGAGGTTTCATGAAGAGCAGGCTCCTTATGCAAACCGGCAAAGCGGCCCTGGCCGTGACCGGCCTCATCATCCTGTCCTTTCTGTTTTTCGACCGCCCGGCGGCCTGGTTCGCCCACGGCCTCAAACAGACGGCGGTGTTCGACCTGGCGAAATACGCAAGCCTCGCGGCCGACGAGACGTTTTTCTTTTCGCTTTTGGCCGTGGGCCTGGCCGCAAGCGCCGTGAACCTCCTGGGCCCGACCCCGAAAAACTGGGCGCGCGACCTGTTGTGCATCTGTCTGGCGGTCTGCGCGGCCATGGCCCTGGCGGACTGCCTGAAATTCGTGTTCGGGCGCTGCCGCCCGGCCCTTCTTTTTAGCGAGGACCGCTACGGATTCACCTGGTTCACCGTCAAAAGCGGGTTCACCTCCTTTCCCTCGGGCCACACCACGCGCATCTTCGCCCTGTGCGCCGCCCTGGCCCTGCGTTTTCGCCGTCTGGCCGGGCCGCTTCTTCTCGTGGCGGCCGTGGTGGGGGCCAGCCGCGTATTCGCCCTCAGGCATTTTCCCTCCGACGTGCTGGCCGGGGCCTTCGTCGGCGTCACGGCCGCCTGCTGGGCATGGGCCCTGCGCCGGGTCGGCCCCGGGGCCTGAGCCCTCCCGCCGCCCTTGCGGCGCGGCCTCGAAATCCGGGCATCCGGGAGTGTTGCCGCCGTGTTGCGGACGCAGCCCGCGACACCCGGGTTTGCCACGGTCTGCCCTTTTGGCTATGGCCTCGCACTGACCACCAATGGGAGCCCGCCATGAACGAGTGCAAAACGCCGGTTACGGTCTTCGACCTGACCAACCCCCAGGTGCTTCTGGCCTGGCAGCGCAACCATCTGGCCAATGAGCGCACCTTTTTGGCCTGGTGCCGCACGGGGTTGGCGCTTTTCGCCTTCGGGTTCGTCATCGAGCGCTTCGATTTTTTCATCCGCCAGATGCAGTCCCTGCCCCTGTTCGAAGGCCTGACCCGCAAGCACCTGCACACCGAGGCCATAAGCCTGACCACCTTTGCCGTGGGCGTGGCCGTGATCATCATGGCCGGATGGCGCTTCGCCTATGTGCGCCGCCTCATCAACCGGGGCGAGCAGCAGTTTTCGGCCCTGCCGGACATGCTGTTTATGATCTCCATCATGGTCATCATCGTAAGCCTCTTCGCCGCGTTCTGGCTCCTGGTGGCCAGGTAGCCGGGCGAAACGCCGGAAAGGCCCCCATGTCCCCCATGTCCCACAGCACCCCCCATGCCCACGGCGGCCACGTCCTGGCCCTGGCCGCGTCCTGCGGCCGCGATCCGGCGGACATCCTGGATTTTTCGGCCAGCATGAACCCGTTCGGGCCGCCGGATTCCCTGCGTCCGGTCATAAGCCGCACCGTGTCCGACCTGACCCGCTATCCCGACCCGGACAGCGCCGGACTTCTGGCCGCCGCCAGCCGCCGTTACGGAGTCCCGGTGCAAACGCTTCTGGCCGGAAACGGCACCAGCGACCTGCTCTTCGCCCTGGCCCGGGCCGCCCGAAGACCGGGGGGGCCAGACGGGACGGTCGGGCCAGTCGGGACGGGCGGGGCGGTCTGGTCCCGGGTCGTGGTCGCGGCCCCCTGCTATGTGGACTACCGCCGGGCCTGCCAACGGGCCGGGCTGGACGTGACAGCCTTTCTCACGTCCCCGGAGGAGGCGTTCGCCCTGGATTTCGCGGCCCTTGAGGCCGCCATGCCCGAGTCCCCGGCCCTGGTCTTTCTGGGGCGTCCCCAGAACCCCACCGGACACAGCTTCCCGGACGCCCCCCTGCGGGAACTGGCGGCTAGCCGTCCGGACTGCCTGTTTGTGGTGGACGAGGCCTTTGCCGACTTCGTGCCGGATTTTTTGAGCCTGACCCGGGAGCGACCGGGCAATGTGGCTGTTTTTTTGTCCCTGACCAAGTCCTTTGCCGTGCCGGGGCTGCGCCTGGGGCTTTTCGCCGCCGAGGCGGCCCTTGTCGGCCGGGTGCGGGAGGAGCTGGCCCCCTGGCCGGTCAACGCCATGGCCCAGGCCGTGGGCGAGGCCTTTCTCGGGGAGGCGGCCTTTCTGGTCCGCACCAGGATGGAGACGGCCCGGTTGCGGGAGGCCCTGGCCAAGGGGCTGGCGGAGCTGCCCGGGGTACGCGTGTTCCCGTCCCAGGCCAATTTCCTGTTGTGCCGCCTGGAGGGCGTCCCCGATGCGGCCCTGGTCCTGCGCGACCGGCTGTTGGCCGGGCACGGCGTAGCCATCCGGGCCTGCGCCGACTTCGAGGGCCTGTCCGGCCAGTATTTTCGGGTGGCGGTGCGAATGGGCGAGGACAACGCCCGGCTGCTCGCGGCCATGGGACGCCTGCTTGATCCGGCCCGGCCGCGTCCGCTGCGTTCGGCCCGGTCGGACCAGCCACGCCGGACCCCGGCCATCATGTTCCAGGGCGCGACCTCAAACGCCGGGAAGTCCGTCCTGGCCGCAGCCCTGTGCCGCATCCTGCGCCGCCGGGGCCTGTCCGTGGCCCCGTTCAAGGCCCAGAACATGTCGCTCAATTCCGGGGTCACCCCGGACGGCCTGGAGATGGGCCGGGCCCAGATCCTCCAGGCCCGGGCCTGCGGCCTGGCCCCCGAGGCGGCCATGAACCCGGTGTTGCTCAAGCCCTGCTCGGAGACCGGCTCCCAGGTCATCGTCATGGGCCATCCGGTGGGCAACATGGACGCCCGCACCTATTTCGCCCGCAAGCGCGAGCTGTTCTCCACGGTCACGGCGGCCTACGACGGTCTGGCGGCGCGCCACGAGGTCATGGTCCTGGAGGGCGCGGGCAGCCCGGCCGAGATCAACCTCATGAGCCACGACATCGTGAACATGGCCATGGCCGCCCATGCCGGGGCGGCGGTGCTTCTTGTCGCGGACATCGACCGGGGCGGGTCGTTCGCGGCCCTGGCCGGGACCATGGAGCTTCTGCCCGAGGCCGACCGGCGGCGGGTGGCCGGGTTCGTGCTCAACCGCTTCCGGGGCGATCCCAAACTGCTGGGGGACGGGCCGGACTTTCTCTGTCGGCTGACGGGCCGACGGGTGTGGGGCGTTGTGCCCAACATCGCAAACCTGGGACTGCCCGAGGAGGATTCGGTGTCGCTCAAGGCCGGGGGGCTTTTGCCCGTGCGCCGGGAGGCCGATCTGGACGTGGCCGTGATCGATCTGCCGCACCTCTCCAATTTTACGGACTGCGACGCCCTTTTGGTGGAGCCGGATACGGCCGTGCGTCTGGTGCGCGCCCCGGGGGAGCTGGCTGGCGGCCGTATGCCCGACGCCCTGATCCTGCCCGGCAGCAAGAACACCCTGGCCGACCTGGCCTGGCTGCGGACTGTGGGCCTGGACCGGGAGATCGCGGCCTGCGCCGCCTCGGGACGGTGCGAGGTGGTGGGCGTCTGCGCCGGGATGCAGATGCTCGGCGACGAGGTGCGCGACCCCATGGGCCTGGAATCGGGCCGGGAGAGGGAGGCGGGGCTGGGGCTTCTGCCCCTGGCCACGGAGCTTTTGCCCGAAAAGACGCTACGCTTCGTGACGGCTGTCCATCTGCCCAGCGGCTGCGCGCTTGCGGGCTATGAGATCCACCACGGGGTCAGTCGCCCGGCCCGGGCTTCGGGGCTTGTGGAGGCCGTGCGCCGCGAGGACGGCCAGCCCTTGGGCCATGCCCGTCCGGACGGGCTGGTGTGGGGGTCGTACCTGCACGGCCTGTTCGACGCCGACGCCTTCCGCCGCGTCTGGCTGGACGGCCTGCGCCGCCGCAAGGGCCTCGCCCCCCGGACGGTCCCCACGCCTTACGACCTGGAACCGGCCCTTTCCCGGTTGGCCGACGTGGTGGAGGCGAGCCTGGACATGCAGGCCGTGGCGGCCGTGCTCGGGCTGTAGCGTCGCAAAATGTCGCGGAGAATGTGTTCAATATGCATGTGGGCTGTCGTCGGGGCATGGACATGATCGGTCGGGGGTAACGGGGGATCAACCTGGACAAGCTTGCAAGATTTGCAGTCTAACAATTTTATATTGTTTGATTTATTTTTATAGTTGTCAAGTTTTTTTGCAGAAAAGTTGACAAAAATAAAGAAAACAGTAATTTTGGCGGCAAGATAAACAAGAAAAATTTGAGCAGAGAATGAGCACAGCAAAGAAGGTTGCAGCCATCGTCCGGCAAGCCCCCGTCGGCCGGATCATCACCTACGACTCCTTCGCGGGCTTACAGGCCACAGAGAGGCAGGCCACGGCGCAAACGCTTTGCCGGTTGGTGCGGGCAGGGGTTCTGAAAAAAATTGGCCGGGGGAAGTTCTATAAGCCCGCGCAGGGCCGTTTTGGAGCCCTTCCGCTTTCCGAGCAGGAGCAACTTCGTTCGGCTCTGGAGCAAGGCTACATCAGCGGCGCTGAGGCGTTCAACCGTCTGGGGATCACCACGCAGTTCTCCAGGGAGGTCGTGATAGCCGCCCCGGGGAAGGCGTATTCGACCAGGATCGGGGATCTGAACGTCAGGTATGTTCGCGCGCGAACCGAGGTAAGGCCGGAGAACGTCGAGATGCTCATGATCCTTGACGCCCTGCAACAGGTCAATAACGTCCAGGACGCATCGCCAGATCGCGTTGTCGCCATTGTCCAACTCCGGATCAAAAAGATGGACATGGAGCAAGCGCGGCAATTGGCCACTCTGGGGAAGGCGTACCCGCCACGGGTTCGTGCGCTCCTGGGGGCCATCCTGGAGGTCTCCGGCCGAAAGAGGCTCAGCGCCATCCTGAAAAACACGCTCAACCCCCTGTCGAAGTATAAGCTCGGCATCCGGGAGGCCCTGCCAAACCGGAAGGCGTGGAACCTGCAATGAAGCTGCACGAAGACCGGGAGGCATTTCTTTACGCCGTTGGACTCGCCGGCGAGATGACGGGGATGCGGCAATCGTTCCTAGAGAAAGACTATTGGGTGACGAAGGCGCTCGAAAACCTTTCGAAGTCGCAGTACCGGGAGAAGGTGGTTTTCAAGGGCGGCACCTCCCTCTCGAAATGTTATGGGATTATCGAGCGGTTTTCCGAAGATGTGGATTTGGCGGTCGACAGACCGCACGGGATCAAGACAAGCAACACGAAGACCACCCTCAAAGCGGTGGAGAAAATAGTCGCTGGCGGACTTCAATCCAGGCCTGGACCGGGGGATGTGAAACTCGGGCTCAAACGCACCACGACCTATGCATTCCCGCAGATCGTGGGGCAAGCCGGAGGCGGCCCGACCTCAGAATACCTCCGGCTCGAAATCACGGCCTATTCACGGCTCCACCCCAGCCAGGAAATGAAAGTGGAGTCTTACCTGGGGGAGGCGCTACGGGAGAACGGACGAACGGATATCGCAGAGGAGTTTGTCCTTCACCCCTTCGGGGTTCGGGTTCTGGGTTTGGCGAGAACCTTTTCCGAAAAAGTCATGGCCCTGGTGAAGCGCTCCAATGACACAAACCCCATCCAGAGCCTGCAGGAGAAGGTCCGCCACGTCTACGATCTGCAGCGCATGCTTGCAAAACGGTCGGAAGTGATGGAGTTTCTTCAAGGGGAGGAATTTTTTGAATTGCTGGACCAGGTTGCCGAGGATGACACGGTCAACCATACTTCGGATTTGTCCTGGTTGGACGGGGAGTTCGGGGGCTGCTGCCTCTTCGGGAGTCCAAGGCGGACCTGGAGCAAAATCGAGCCCGCCTATATCAGCCAGTTCAAAGCACTCCTCTTCGGAGAACTGCCCACGTCGGATGAGATTCTCAACTGCCTGGACATGATCGGAACCAGACTTCGGCAGTATGATCTCCGGCCTATACCGGCAGGAAAAGAGAATGTACCTGGTTAAGCACTGTTTTCCATTGATTCAAGGTGGATATGAACAGCCATTCATATCTTCCCTGAGATATTCGTGACAAATAGACTGGTGCTGTCACGGGAAGCAAGAAGAGCGCATTCTGGGCCGGAGACACGCCGCACCACGCGAAATTCACGAGTGGGTCGCGGCCCAGCCGGGGCGTAAGCGGGAGATGTTCGCGCCTTTTCGCCCGGCGGCTTTGCCGCCGTTGGCGGCGCACAGCCCCGGTTTCAACAAACCGGGGCTGTGTCGTCAGCCAGGACTTGCGGCCGGAGGCGGCGCCGTCGCGAAAAACCGGGAGCTACTTGGCCGCAGCCGCGCCGCAGCCGCCGCACGCGGTGGAGCAGGACGCGGCGGCCGGGGCCTTGTCGCCCGACGCACCGGACGCACCGGACGTCCCGGACGCGGCGGACGCGGATGACGCAGCGGATGTGGAATCTGACGCGGCAGCCGGGGAATCTGACGCCCCGCCGCCGTCCTTGGCCTTGGCGCCGGACTCGCCGTTGCCCCCGGACTCGGCCCCGCCATGGCGGTTGCAGTAGTCGGTCACGTACCAGCCCGAGCCCTTGAGCACGAAGGACGTGTTGGAGATGATCCGTTTCGACTCCCCGCCGCAGGCCGGACAGGCTTCCGTGCGTTCTTCAAAGCCGCTTTGAATCTTTTCAAACACCTTGTCGCAGTCCTGGCAGCGGTATTCATAAATCGGCATGTCTTTTCTCCACGAGATGCATGGCTGACGTGATCCGTTGTCCGCCGAAGCCCCGGCGGGCCTGCGGCAACGGTCCCGTATTCTCTTGAAAGCGTGCGGCGCTATTGCCTTAACAGTTTGAGATCGTTTGGTTTTGGCGAAAAAAGCTGGCACTTGGCGTGTGCGAGCGCCAAATAGATAATCGATGAATCGCCCCAGTCAAGGGGGCAAAGGGAGGTTATATTGGCTGAAAACCTGAAAATACGGCGGGTTGCGACAAAAATACAGGTGGCGGAGAAAAGATGGCTCCCCGGAAAAACCTGGGGTGGGGTTGTGGAAATGGGGTGACGTCTGTCGCAGCCACGGCCCCGGCAGGGGAAGCGTCTCTTCCCCATGCCAGGGTCATGCCTGCGGGATCATGTCGTCAATTTCGAAACCTGTCTGCGGCGCCCCGATACGATCAGCCTGTGCGAATTCTCTCTCAACACCCCGTCGCTCAGGGACGCCGCGCCGGGCGGATGAGTCAGACCCGCTACTTCTTTTTCGTCCGCTTCTCCCACAGCTTCATCTCTTTCATCTTCTTGCGCCGCTCACGTTGCAACTCTTTGCACACCAGGGGCAGGTTCTTGGCATATCCCCATTTTTCCCTGTATTCGGCGGGCGTCATGCCATACTTGGCCAGATGCCGCTTGGTCAGAATCTTGAAAGACTTTCCGGATTCAAGACACACGATGCTCTTTTCCCGAATGGCCTTTTTGGGGTCCATGATCGGGGCTTTTTCCTCGGCTTCCACTTCCGGAGCCGTGCCTTCGCTGATGTTCTTGATGCCTTCGGCCAGCTTTGTGACCATGGAGGTAAGTTCCTCCTCGGTCATGGTGCGCACGCTGGCTTGAGCCTTGACGATCTCAAGGGCTTGTTTCAGATAATCATCCATGGTGACCTCCCGTCGCCGAATTGCGTTTTTTTCAAAGACTCTGTTTCATTGTAAAGAACATTTTCCAATGTGTTGTCAAGAAAAATGTTTGCATTCCGAGCATAAAAGTGGGCTTATACCTTTTTAAGGATACAGCGGGTGTTTGCACGGGGCTATGCGTTTATGCGCCGACTTCGGACTGCGATATTACCCAGGATTGCGTGAAGGAAAAAGCATGGCCCGTGCCGTATATGGCCTCGCGAAATGGCCGTCTTTTATGGTATAAGCCATGATCCGTCACGATGGGCGAATTCCACAGGGGGCAAGCCGCGTTACACGACTGGCGAAAAGGCGCCGTGAGAGGACGTAGACCGGCTGAACGTCTGGAGAGGCGGACCGGAGGCTGCTGCCGGGCGGGAAACGGGAGGGTGCAGACGAGGGCGCTGTTGACAGCGGAGACGCTTTACGGAAAATTGCCGTATTGCCCTGGAACATGTTTAAAAACCGATGGAGAAACCACTTGAACCGTTCGTGCGTGCTCCTTGTGACGGTCCTTTTTCTGGCCGGATGCGGCCACCGCTGGGTCAATTCCCAGATCACCGACCCGGCCGAGGCCAAGGCCCGCCTGGCCAGCGACACGTCCTATTGCAGGGATGTCGAAAATCTTCTGGAACAGCGGGTCAACATCCAGGACCGGGTCTCGTTCGACCCCACGGTCGTCGGACAGATGTCCAACTATTACAGCAATTATAAGATAGAAAACACCAGGACCGATGTCTTCGAACGGTGCATGAACGACCGGGGCTGGTCCGGGCTCTAACGGCTTGTGGAGCGGTGCGCATCCTCCGTTTTCGCAAACGGCGCCGCGAAAAGCACGCCGAGGCCGCAGCCATGCCGCGCAGGAAGCGAGGAATTTTCATGCCTTTTTGCCCGGCGGCTTGGCCGCTGCGGACGGCGCACAGGCCCGGTGTCGAAAAATCGGAGCTGCGCCAGCAGTCAGGGCGTTGCGTAAGCCGCGCGGGAGCGCCTCTTTTTGCGGATACGGCCTGAACCCTGCCGCCTGCCCGGGACGCCGGTTGTGAGGGCGGGGCGGCAGGAAGAAGGCTGATGCGGCAGGCTGCGGCCCCCCTCGCCGTGTGCGCCCGTGAAACTAATGGACGCCGCCCTGCTCGGGTTTCTCCACGTTGCCGCTCCCGGCCAGCCCGGCGGCGAAGCGGCGCACCTGTTCGCTCTCCCGCCAGCCCTCGTAGTATTCGAACCATTCGTCCAACTCCCGCACCCGCTCGTCCATGATGGCCTCGTGGCTGGTCAGCCACATGGCGAAAAGCCGGTTCTCAAGCTTGAAGGCCTCGCTGTCGAAGGCCTGGGACAAAATCCCCGGGGCGTAGCGGCTCATCTCCAGATTGCGGAACACGAACTCCCCCACCACCCGCTGGGAGGTCTCGTAGTCCGTGGGCTTGGCGTGTATCTCCTTGAGGAATTCGGCCAACAGCGGCTGGTTTTTCTCCGCCGCCAGGATGCGTTCGGCCGGGATGTCGACAAATACCTGGCCGTCACGGTCCACGGCGAAATAAAAGCGGGCCCAGTTCTCGGCGGCCAACACCTTGAAGATGTCGCCCACGGCGGCGTTGAGGTCGGTGGATGGGGCCTTTGGCGCGGTGGTGGGGCAGTTCATGGGGTCTCCTTGAGGCAACGGACGAAGTGTCCGGGTGATGTTTCGAGAAGCTTGGGGGACGAAATGGCGCATTCCGGCATGGCCTCGGGGCAGCGGGGGTGGAAGACGCATCCCGGGGGCGGCGAAAAAAGGCTTGGCGCGTCGCCCGTCAGGGGGGTGCGGGCGGCTTGGCGTCTGGCCGGGTCCGGTATGGGCGCGGCGGCCAGAAGGGCTTTCGTGTACGGGTGGGCCGGGCTGTCCATGAGGGTGTCCGTGGCGGCCAGCTCCATGATCCGGCCCAGGTACATGACCGCCGTGCGGTCGCTGATGTGCCCGACCACGGCCAGGTCATGGGAGATGAACAGGTAGGCCAGTCCCAGGCGGGCCTTGAGGTCATCCAGAAGATTGATGACCTGGGCCTGCACGGACACGTCCAGGGCCGAGACCGGCTCGTCGCAGACCACCAGGGACGGGTTGGTGGCCAGGGCCCGGGCGATGGCCACCCGCTGGCGCTGGCCCCCGGAAAATTGGTGGGGATAGCGGTCGGCGTGCTCGGGCAAAAGCCCCACCTGGCCCAAAAGCTCCATGACCCGCTCCCGGCGGGCGGCCCGGTCGCCCATGCCCATGGCCCACAGCCCTTCGGCCACGCTGAACCCCACGCTGCGGCGCGGGTTGAGGGAGGAAAAGGGATCCTGGAAGACCATCTGGATCAGGCGCGGCAGATTGTCGCGCACCTTCGGATCGTCCATTTCCAGGCCGTCGTGGAGCACCCGTCCGGCGCTTGGCCGTTCAAGCCCGGCCACGCATCGGGCCAGGGTGGATTTGCCGCAGCCCGATTCGCCCACCAGGCCCACGGTCTCCCCCCGGCCCACGCTCAGGTCCACGCCGTCCACGGCGGTCACCGTGCGCCGGGTCGTTCCCAAAACGCCCCCCCGGACGACATAGCGCCGGGAAAGACCCTGCACCTCCAGCAGCGCGCTCACGGCAAAACCTCCGCCGCCGCCTCGGCATGCAGCCAGCAGCGCGCGCAGCGTCCGGACTCCAGGCGGAAAAAGGGCGGGGCCTCCGTGCGGCAGCGGTCGAAGACCAGGGGGCAGCGGGGATGGAACCGGCAGCCCCGGGGCAGCCGGGTCAGGCTGGGCACCGTGCCCGGGATGGCCGCCAGCCGCGATTTGTCCCCGGGCCGGGGCAGGGAGCGGATCAGCCCGGCGGTGTAGGGATGCAGGGGACTGGCGAAAAGCGACGGCACGTCGCCGTATTCGGCCACCTGTCCGGAATACATGATGGCCGCGTTGTCGCAGGTCTCGGCCACCACCCCCAGGTTGTGGGTGATGAGCAGGATGGCCGTGCCCTTGGCGGCGGCCAGATCCAGCATGAGGGCCAGGATCTGCTTCTGGATGGTCACGTCCAGGGCCGTGGTGGGTTCGTCGGCGATGAGCAGGTCCGGGGACAGGCACAGGGCCATGGCGATCATCACCCGTTGGCGCATGCCTCCGGAGAGTTCATGGGGAAAGCTGGCCAGGCGGCGGCCGGGATCGGAGATGCCCACCAGGGTCAGCATGTTCCCGGCCTGGGCCAGGGCCTCGCTCCGGGACTTGCCCCGATGCAGGCGGATGGCCTCGGCGATCTGCTCGCCGATCCGCAGCACGGGATTGAGCGAGGTCATGGGCTCCTGGAAGATCATGGAGATGCGGTTGCCGCGCACCCGGCGCATGGCGTCCGGGGACAGGGTCAAAAGGTCCGCGCCGTCGAAGAGCACCCGCCCGGCGTCGATGCGCCCCGGCGGCTGCACCAGCCCCAGGATGGACAGCCCGAGCACCGTCTTGCCGCATCCGGACTCGCCGACCACGGCCAGGGTCTCGCCCCGGGCCACGGCCAGGCTCACGCCGTCCACGGCCACGGCCGATCCCTCGGCGGTGTGGAAGGCGGTGCGCACGTCGTGAATGGAGAGCAGGGTGTCCGGCATGGTGGTCGGGGCCTTTGGCGGCGGGTTGCCGTGCCAGGACACGGTACGTGTTTTGGGCCGTGGTTTCAAGGCCGGACCACGGGACCGGGGTGCGTCACTGCATGGCGTCGGGCGGGTCGCACCAGATGCCGTCGCCCTCCACGTCCCGGGCCGTCACGCCGCCGCCGAAGGGGGCGCGCCGCAGTATCTCCGTCACCAGGGGGTTGAGCCCCTCCCGGGACAGGGCCGACACCGGGATGGCCCCGGGAAAGCGCGACAAAAGCTCGCGTCCGGCCTTTGCCTCCATCCTGTCCCACTTGTTCATGACCAGGATGCGGGGGATGGTGTCCAGGCCAAGGTCGCGCAAGATCTCCTCCACGGCCCGGATCTGGTGCAGCACCTCGCGGTGGGAGGCGTCGGCCACCTGGACGAGCAGGTCCGCCGATTCCAGTTCCTCAAGCGTGGCCCGGAAGGCCTCCATGAGTTCCTTGGGCAACTCCCGGATAAACCCCACGGTGTCCGTCAGGATGACCTCGCGTTCGCTGGGGAAGCGCAGCCGCCGGGTGGTGGGGTCCAGGGTGGCGAACAGGCGGTTTTCGGCCAACACCTCGGACCCGGTGAGGGTGTTGAGCAGGGTGGATTTCCCGGCGTTGGTATAGCCCACAAGCGACACCACCGGCAGCCCGGCCCCGGATCGTCCGGCCCGGGCCGCCGCCCGGCGCCGGCGCAGGCCGGAAAGCTCGTTTTTGATGCGCGCGATGCGCTCCCGGATGCGCCTGCGGTCGATCTCAAGCTTGGTCTCGCCCGGGCCCCGGCCGCCGATGCCGCCCATGAGCCGGGACATGGCCCGGTCCTGCTTGACCAGCCGGGGTTGGAGATATTTGAGCTGGGCCATCTCCACCTGGAGCTTGCCCGAACGGGTGCGGGCGTTTTGGGCGAAGATGTCCAGGATGAGCTGGGTGCGGTCCAGGATCTTGAGTTCCGTGACCTCGGCCAGGTTGCGGATCTGGCTCGGAGCCAACTCGTTGTCGAATAAAAGCGTCCCGGCCCCGCTGCGAAGGGCCACGATCTCGATCTCGGCCAGCTTGCCCTTGCCCAGGATGAACTTGGGGTTGACCTTGGCCACGCGCTGCACCACCCGATCCGCCGCCACAAGCCCGGCCGTGTCGGCCAGGGCGGCCAGCTCGTCCAGGGAGGCCTCCATGTCCTCCCGGGGCGCGTCCGAGACGCACACCAAGACCGCCAGCTCCCGGCCCGCCTCGCCATGGGCGGCATGGGAGGCCAGATTCTCCCCCTCCCGGGACAATTCGTCTTCAAGGGCCAGGGCCTGGGCCGTGAAATCCGTATCCACCTTGTCCCAGTCCGCCGGGGGCAGCAGGCGGTAGGGCGCCTTGGAGGTCGCCGGGGGCAGCAGGTGGGCGGAAAAAAGGGTGCGCGGCGCGGCCGTCTGGTCCACGGTCAGGGCGGCCACGCTGTCGAGGCGCAAAAACAGCATGTCCGTCAGGTCTTCCTCCGACAGGGGATCTTGGGAGAGGTGGGTGTGCAAAAGGCGCAGGCCCCGCAGGCGTCCGGCTCCCATGCGGGAGCGGGCCAGCTCGGGGATGTAGATGCCCTTTTGTTCGCCCACGATGACCATGGACGGGCGACCCTTGCGGTCGATGAGCAGGCCGATCTGGCGGCTGATCCCGGCGCTTATGACCGCCAGTTCCCGGGCCTGTTCGAGGGTGTAGCCGCCCTGGCCCGGATAGCGGCGGGTCAGGAGGCGCTCCACGGCGCGCAGTTGGCTGGGCTTTAAGCCCGTGACGTTTCCCTGGACTTTGGAGGCGATGGCGGTGTCCCTGTTGTGGGTTGCAGCGCGGTCAGCGGGCCATGTAGGAGGCGATCATGGCGTCGTATTCCGAGGTCAGTTTGAAGGTGGCGGCGGCCATGTCCCGGCGAAGCGGCAGGCCGACATGGAAATCCTTGTCCGCAAGTTCGCGCTGCACCCGGGGATAGCAGCCCGGGCCGGGAACCACCAGGACGCTTTGGAAGTTTTTGGCCGAGGCCCGCAGCAGGGTGGGGCCGCCGATGTCGATGCGCTCCACCATGTCGCCAAGCGACAGCCCGGCCTTTAAGGCGTCGGCGAAATTGTAGAGGTTGACGCACACCAGATCGAAGGCGGCCAACTGGTGCTTGGCCAGGGTGCGCCGGTGCTCGGGATTGTCCTTGTCGGCCAGGATCCCGGCGTGGATGTGGGGATGCAGGGTTTTGACCCGGCCGTCGAGAATTTCGGGGAATCCCGTCACCCGGCTGACGGAGGTGACGGCCAGCCCGGCGTCCTGAAGGGCCTTGCGGGTGCCGCCGGTGGAGACCAGCTCAACGCCGCCGCGTTGCAGAAATTCCGCGAAAGCCGCCAGTCCGGTCTTGTCGGTGACGCTCAAAAGGGCGCGACGAATGGGGAGAAGATCCATGCCTTTCCTCTGTGCTTTTTGGAAAGGCACTGCCAAATTCGGCCAGCCTTGGCAAGTCGCCCCTGGCGCCAAATATCGGCTTCCGGCCCCCGGGAGCGCTGCCACGGGGGTCGGAACCCGAACGGGGAGGGGAGATATCGCGGTCGCGCCGTCCGCAGAGGCGTGGGGCCGGGGCATTTTTTCCCAGGGCGGGGCGATCCGCCTCCGGGGAGGTTGCTTTCGGCCGCAGTCCTATCGAACCGCTGAAAACGCCGGATGTTACGCCGCGACCTGGCGCAGCTGCTCCGAAAGCTCCATGGCCGGCTGGTTGCCCGGCTCCTGTTCCAGGATGGTCTGGAGTTGCTCCCGGGCCTCTTCATGTCTGCCCAGGGTCATGAGACAACCCGCCAGGGTGAAGCGCACCTCGTTTTTCACCGGGTCCACGGCCAGATAGTCCTTGAGATGGGGCAGGGCGTCCTGCACGCGGTTATGCGCGTAGGCCAGGCGCACCATCCCGAAAAGGGCCACCAAATTTTCCGGATTTTTGGCCAGGGCCATGCCGAAGTGGGTGAAGGCGGCCTCGATCTCGCCGCGCTCCATCTCAATAAGCGCCATGCCCGCATAAGACCGGTCGCCGGGTTCCAGGTCGGCCGCCCTGCGGTAGTACCCCATGGCCAGATCCAGTTCGCCGCGCTGCACGGCGATGGTGGCCAGGCCCAGGTGCGGTTCGGCGTAGACGCCGTCATCGCCCATGGCTTTGTGGTAGTACTCTTCGGCCTTGTCCAGGTCGCCCATGAACAGGTAGCACTCGCCAAGTTCCTTGTTGATTTCGTAATCCAGTTGACCGCTCATTGCGTGTCCCCTCCGTGGCATTCGAGGTCTGCGGCCTGCGTCCATGCATTGTTTGGTCCGCACCTCTTTTCGCCGTCCCCGTGCCGGGACAGCCGAAGGAACGTCTCCCCGTTCCCCTACCCTTGTCCGCCCGGAAAGCGCGATCCGGGACCCGTTTTTTCCGGGCAAGCCCACTCATGCAACGCTCATGCCATAAGCAGATTCTTCCCTCTGCCGGGCGGCGGCCTCCCGGGGCGGGCCGGGCGGTGGGGTGCGTTTGTTTTGTTGTTGTATTCCAGAATGTTGGGGGCATGGAACGGGAATTGCTTTATGCCCTGCGAATCACGTGCGGCGCGCCGCCGGAAAAAGGGCGGCAGGAAGCCGGACGAGGGAGCAAACACCTATGAAATCCTTGTTTCCAGACAATGTGGGCCTGGTGGGAAAGGTGCTGGATCTGCACCTGGAACGTCAAAATGTCGTCATGTCCAACCTGGCGAACATCGATATCCCGGCCTACAAGGCCAGGAAGATGGATTTCGAGGGCGAGCTGCAAAAGGCCCTGGACCGTGACGGCAAGGGAAAGATGACCCGCACGGAAAGCGGTCACATCCCCTCGGCCTTTGATGCGTCAAATTTCGAGGGCGAGCTGTCGAAAAAATGGAAACCCCAGGTGGTGGCCGGACTCGACGCGGTGGACATGGACAAGGAAATGGCCGTGATGGCCAAAAACACGCTCATGTACAACGCCCTGTCAGACATCGCCCGGCGCAGTTTCGAGGGCATGCAGAAAATCATCGCCGAGGGAGGCAAGTAACATGGACTTCTCGACAGCACTGGACATCGGCTCGTCGGCGTTAAGCGCCCAGCGCACCAATTTGAACGTCATCTCCATGAACCTGGCCAACATCCGCTCCACCAAGACGGTCAACGGCGAGGGGCCCTACCAGCGCAAAAGCGTGGTCTTCGAATCCACCCCCGTGGATTCCCCCTTCTCCAAGGCCATGCAGGGCGCCCTGGACCGGGATATCTCCGGGGTCAAGGTCACGGGCGTGGTCAACGACAACCGCCCCCCCCGGCTGGTCTTCGAGCCCGGGCATCCCGACGCGGATGAAAACGGCTATGTGGCCTATCCCGACATCAACGTGGTGGAGGAAATGGCCAACATGATCACCACCATGCGGTCCTATGAAGCCAGCGCGTCCTCCATCAGCACCACCAAGTCCATGTTTTCCAAGGCCTTGGAAATCGGAAGATAAAGGAGAAATCCCATGGCCATCTCCCCTGTGGCGATTTCCGCCTACAAAAACGCCCTGAACTCGGCCAGCCGCATCGATTCCAAGGTCGCCGAAAGTCTGACCAAGCCCGCCAAGCCCGGGCAGTCCTTCATGGACACCCTGCAAAGCTCCATCGAGAACGTCAACGCCATGGAGACCAAGAAGGCGGACATGATCCAGTCCTTTGCCTCCGGCGAGACCCAAAACGTCCACGAGCTCATGATTCATCTGCAAAAGGCCAGTCTGGCCATGGGCATGACCACCGCCGTGCGCAGCAAGGTCATGGAGACGTACAAAGAACTGGTCAAGATGCAGTTTTAGGCCGACATTTCCGATAACCAGACCACTTCCGGAGAAGACGCATGCCCCCCGCCATCGCCAAATATTGGGACAAAATCGCCCGCTTCTGGACCGACCGCACCCTGGCCCAACGCATCCTGGTCGGCGGGCTGGCCGTCTCGGTGATCCTGGCCTTTCTGCTCATGCTCTATTTTCTCAACCAGGTGGAATACCGGGTGCTGTATTCCCGGCTTTCCCCGGAAGACGCCGCCCGGGTGACGGAGCAGCTTGCGGCCTCCAAGATTCCCTACAGGATCCAGGATAACGGGGCGACCCTCCTGGTGCCCGAGGACATGGTCTACGAACAGCGCCTGCGCATCGCCGGGGAAGGGGTCATGCACGGCTCGGGCGTGGGCTTCGAACTCTTCGACGAACTCAAGGTCGGCCAGACCGATTTCGTCCAGCGCATCAATTACCAGCGGGCCATGCAGGGCGAACTGTCCCGGACCATCGGCGAGTTTCCCCAGGTGGAAAAGGTCCGCATCCATCTGGTCATGCCCCACAAGAGCCTTTTTATCGAAGACCAGAAGCCTGCCTCGGCCTCGGTGGTCCTGACGCTCAAGCAGGGGCAGCGCCTGGACAACAAGCAGCTCCTGGGCATCGTCAACCTGGTGGCCATGTCCGTCGAAGGGTTGACGCCCGACCGCATCACCATCACCGACACCAACGGCCTGGTGCTGTATCAGCCCTCCGGGGACAGCACCCTGGAAGGCATGACCACCTCCCAGATGGAATACAAGGCCACCTACGAAGGCAACCTGGAAAACCGCATCGAGCAACTGCTCACGCCCATCGTGGGCCCGGGCCGGGCCATGGTCAAGGTCAACGCCGACCTGGACTTCAACCAGCGCACCATCCGCAAGGAGTCCTACGACCCCGACGCCACCGTGGTGCGCAGCGAGCAACGCAGCGAAGAATCCACCTCCGGTTCGGCCATGGTCGAGGATGCCGCCGTCACCACCCCCCAGGGCGGCGCGGCCGTGCCCAACACCAACTTTCGCGGCGACGGCTTTTCCGGCACCGAGTCCACCCAGAAGTCCAACCGGGAAAACCGCACCACCAATTACGAGATCAACAAGGAAGAACAAAACATCGTCACCTCCATGGGAGGCTTGAATCGCCAAACCATCGCGGTTATCGTAGACGGGACGTACGCCACGCCCGAAGGGTCGGACATTCCGGTCTTCACCCCGCGCAAGGCCGAGGAGCTGGAACGCATCCGGGCCCTGGTGTCCAAGGCGGCGGGCGTGAACTCCGGACGGGGCGACGAGGTGGAGGTGTCGAGCTTCGAGTTCGGCTCCCCGGACCTGTCCGGCGAACCGAGCCTGATGGAGACCATGCTGGAATACGCCCAGCGTCTCGGCAAGCCCTTTTTGAACGGCCTTTTGATCTTCCTGTTCCTGATCCTGGTGGTGCGCCCGGTGGTCATGGCCCTGATCCGGCCCCGGGTGTCGGAGGAAGGCATCGAAACACTGGATCGTCTGCCTGAAGGAGAGGCTCGCATGGCCCTGGGAGAACCCGAGGAAGAGGAAGTCGGCGTCATCGAGGAATCCAAGCGTTTTGAACTGGCCAAGGCCCTGGCCCTGCAACTTTTTGAAGAAAACGTGGAGCAGTCCATCACCGTGCTCAAAAGCTGGCTCAAGCAGGAGGCGTAGGGCGACATGGCCCCTTTTTCCGGTCCCCAGAAAACCGCCGTGCTGTGCCTGGCGCTTGGCGACAAGTTCACCGGCGAGGTGTTCAAGCGCCTGGATCGTCGGGAGATCGCACGCATCTCCAAGGCCATGCTGGACATGGAAACCGTGCCCAAGGAGCAGGTCGAGGAGATCGTTCACGAATTTAACGAAAACATGCAGTTCGGCAAGGAAATGGTGGTGGGCGGGCCGGATCAGGTGCGGCAGCTTTTGGGCAAGACCCTGGACGCGGACACGGCCAAGTACATCCTCGACTCGCTGGAGATCGACACCGGGCCCACGCCCTTCCAGGAGCTGGGCAACGTCAGCCCGCGCATCCTGGCCCAGATCCTTCGCAACGAGCATCCCCAGACCCTGGCGCTGATCCTTGGCCATCTGCATCCGGACCAGGCCGCCGAGCTTCTCCAGAATCTGCCCTCGGGGGTGCGGGCCGAGGTGCTCATGCGCCTGTCGCGGCTGGAGGCCGTGGCCGAGGAAATGCTCATGGAGGTGGACAAGGTTTTGCAAAACCAGCTCATCGCCATGGGCGGCAAGGAAGGCAAGAAGGTGGGCGGGGTGACGGCCGTGGCCGAGATCTTAAACGCCGTGGACCGGGCCACCGAGGAGGAAGTCCTTTCGGAGATCGAAGAGGAATCCGCCCAGATGGCCGAGGACATCCGCAACCTCATGTTCGTGTTCGAGGACATCAAGGCCTTGGACGACCGGGGCATCCGCGAACTCCTCAAAGAGGTGTCCAACGAGGAACTGACCCAGGCCCTCAAGGGGGCCAGCGACGAACTCAAGGAAAAGTTCTTCAAAAACCTCTCCGAGCGCGCCGCGACCATGATCCAGGAAGACCTGGAGATCATGGGGCCGGTGAAGCTCTCGGACGTGGAGAGCTCCCAGCAAAACGTGGTCAAGACCGTGCGCCGCCTGGAGGCCGAAGGCAAGATCGCCATAGGGCGCGGAGGCGGGGATGTCTTCGTCTAAGCCCCCCGGGGGCATTCCGTCGGCCACGGGCCGGGTGGTCATGGGCATAGGCGCGGCCGGTCCCCAGGAGACCACCGTGGCCGAGATCGAGGCCCGGCGGACGCCGTTTCCCTTCGAACGCATGGAGGCCGAATTCTGGGAGCGCACCCGGCAAAAGGCCCAGGACATGGCCAAGGAGATCATCGCCCAGGCCATGGTCGAGGCCGACAAACTCCGCGTCGCGGCCCGGGAGGAAGGCCTGGCCCTGGGCACGGCGCAGGCCCAGACCCAGTTCGAGACCCATGTGACCGAGATGGGCAAGGCCTTCGGCGAGACCCTGGCCGCCATCCAGGGCGACCGCAAGACCCTGTGGGACGGCTACCGTCAGGATTTCGTCGCGCTCGTGCGCCTGGCCCTGGAAAAATCCTTCGGCATCCTCCTTGGCGACTCGCGCCAGGATATCTTGGCCTCGCTTTTGGACGAGGCCCTTGATCTCATCGACAGCCGCACCGAGTTGTCCGTGATCGTGCATCCCGACGACATGCCCATGATGGAGGAGCTTTTGACCCGGGCCGCCCACAGCCGCCAGGGGCTCGAACGCTGGCATGTGCGCGGCGACGCGGCGCTTCTGCCCGGGGGCGTGCGCCTGGAGAGCCGCGACGGCATGGTGGACAACACCGTCGACAGCCGGTTTGCCGAGGTTTCGCGCATCTTCGACCAGCTTTCGGTGCGCCCCGAGGCCGACGGCGAGGCGCCGGGCGACGTCCATGGAGCTTGACGCCAAGGCCCTGGTCAGCATCCTGGCCGACTTGCAGCCCGCCCAGGCCTTCGGCAAGGTGAGCAAGGTGGTGGGGCTTATCGCCGAGGGCCGGGGCATCAAGGCCCCCATCGGCTCCGTGTGCCGCCTTATGCCCGACGACGCCCGGGGAGCGGAGATTCCGGCCGAGGTGGTGGGCTTTCGCGACGGGGCCTGCCTTTTCATGCCCTACGGCGACATGCGCGGCATAAGCCCCGGCACGCTCATCAAAAATACCTCCACCCCGCCGCTTATGCCCGTGGGGCGCCGTTTTCTGGGCCGCACCGTGGACGCCTTCGGCAATCCCATCGACGAGATCGGCCCCATCTTCCCCCGGAAATTCCGCCCCATCTTCGCCGAGCCGCCCAGTCCCCTGGAAAGGCCGCGCATCTCCGAGCCCCTGGACGTGGGGGTGCGGGCCATAAACGGCCTTCTGACCCTGGGCAAGGGCCAGCGGGTGGGCATCATGGCCGGCTCGGGCGTCGGAAAATCGACGCTCATGGGCATGATCGCCCGGGGCACCAAGGCCGACGTCAACGTCATTGGCCTTGTGGGCGAACGCGGCCGGGAGGTTTTGGAATTTATTGAAAAGGATCTGGGGCCCGAGGGGCTGGCCCGGTCGGTGCTGGTCATCGCCACCTCGGACCAAAGCCCGCTGATCCGCATGCGCGCGGCCTACGCGGCCACGGCCATGGCCGAATATTTCCGGGACGAGGGCGCGGACGTGATCCTTATGATGGACTCCGTGACCCGCTTCGCCATGGCCGGGCGCGAGGTGGGGCTGGCGGCCGGGGAGCCGCCCACCACCAGGGGCTATACCCCCTCGGTCTTCGCCCATCTGCCCAAGCTTTTGGAGCGGGCCGGAAAGAACAAGTCCGGCTCCATCACCGGCATCTATACCGTGCTGGTGGACGGCGACGACTTCACCGAACCCATCGCCGACTCCACCCGGTCCATCCTGGACGGGCACATCGTGCTCACCCGCGACCTGGCCGACCAGGGGCATTTCCCGGCCATAGACGTCTTAAAAAGCATCAGCCGTCTGCGCTCCGACGTGACCACGCCCGAGCAGCGCGAGGCGGGCAAGGTGCTCCTGCGGCTTCTGGCCACCTACCGCCGGGTGGAGGACATGGTGAACATCGGGGCCTACGCCAAGGGATCGAATCCGGACATCGACCGGGCCCTGGCCATGATCGGCCCCATCGGCATCTATCTGCGCCAGGACGTGGGCGAGCCCGCTCCCCTGGAGGAGTGCTTCGCGGCCCTGGCCAAGATCGCCGCCGTGAAGTAGGCGCCCGAACCGGGCTTACGGGCGGCGGCCGGGTGAGAGGGTTTTTCTGACAGGCCCGCCGCTTATTCCCACTCGAAATTATCCGGAACCGTGACGCCGTACCGCCGCGCAAGCGGCGTCGTAAGCGGTCCCTTGTGTCCTTCATTCTCCCTTATGTATTCCAGCACCTGCCAGTTCGGTATGCCCCAGACCAAGAGCTTGTTCTTGAAAACGACATCCCATTCGTCTGCGAATCTTCTCCCGGCGTTTTCCTTGTCAAAGATGGTTTGGACGTGATCTATGAAAATCTTTCTCTGCTTGAGCATCTTCAGCAAGGTGCGTTGTCTGATCACCTTGGGGGGGATTTTTTCTGAAATCAGGCTGTCTGTCGCCTCGGCGACGGCGTCGGGGTCCGGGTCGACGAGGCGTGCGAAATCTTTGTCCAGGAAATAGTCCCTCCCGCCGATATTATGCGTGCTGACGACAGGAATTCCACACAGCAGGTACTCCGTCGCCGCGTACATTCCTCCTTCAAGGGAGGAAAGGCATAATCCGACTCTCGATTTGTTGTAGAGCTGGCATATTTCCTGTGACGACAAGAACCTATCCACTCCTGTTTCGGGGTGTTCATTCAAAAAAAGGGCGTTCGGAAGGTTTTTCTTGAGCTCCTCTTTGTATGCGAGCCCTTCCTGTTTTTCTTGTGCAGGCGAATAATATATCAATCCGACACTTCTCAATTTAGAAGCAAGCAGATGTCGTTTGAAGACATGAAGCCTTGCGTTGTATATGGCGTCGTATTCCTTCGGAGATGCATCGGTTATATTGAATATGCGTTGGTCGAGGAAAGCGTTTTGATGGCAAAATTTTGATTTTATCCCGCATTTTTCAAGAAGAACCATGTCGACGTGATCATTGGCCATGATGTGTATGTCGTGCTGCGGATAGTATGTACGGAGATGGTTATAGCTGTTTAGCGTCCTAAACAATTCGGCATTGTCCTGCAGTGTCCACCATGACCACAAGATGTAATAGACCTTTTTATTCCGTAACGCATGGCTCAGCGTCAAGGCAGGCTGGTTGGGGCTTGGCGAACCGAATCCCGCGATGATCAGGGGGTCCAGGCTTATGACATCGCAGTAGAGGGGGATTTCACTATTCACGAAGAGCAATGGCAACTCCATGTGGCCAAGCCCAGCGTTGCCGGGTGGCCCCGGCCGGGGTCGCGAGGTGTCGACAGGGCTCTGACAGGCCAGGGATGGCCGCTCATCCGGCGGGAATCATACTCCGTTTTTGGGAAAGAAAGAAGCCCTTGCGGGAGACGCCGACGGGAATCCGGCTCATGATATGCGTCGCCGCATGACGTCCGTCAGACTTTTTCCCCGCGCCCGGCATGCCCACCCATCGGCGAAGAGGCGCCCGGTGGCGGGGCATGCGCCTCACCCCACCCGGCACGGCGGCTGCGGCGTGCCGGGCTTGGTCATGACTACCTGCCACAGTTGCAGGGCCCGGGCCCGGAAGGCCCCGGCGCAGGACAAGAGATAATAGTCCCACATGCGCCGGAAACCTTCCGGGAACTGCGGCCGCAGCCCCGGCCAGGCGGCCTGGAAGCGTTCATGCCAGGCCATGAGCGTCTTGTCGTAGTGGGGGGCCAGGTTGTGGGCGTCCTCGACCACGAAAAGCCCTTCGGCGGCCCGGGCGATCTGGGCCAGGGAGGGCAGGGCGCCGCCGGGAAAGATGTATTTGCGAATCCAGGGGTCGCACCCGACGGCCGAGACGTTGGCGGCGATGGTGTGCAAAAGGAACGTCCCGCCGTTCCGCAGGCAGCGGCTGACGGCCTGCATGAAGTCCCGATGGTTTTTTGGGCCCACATGCTCGAACATGCCCACGGACACGATCTTGTCGAAATGCCCGTTCATGTCGCGGTAATCGCGTTCGACGATCTCCACCGCAAGGCCCCGGGCCGTTGCGCAGGCCTTGGCGTGGGCCGCCTGCTCGTGCGAGATGTTCACCCCGGTCACGGTGCAGCCGCAGTGTTCGGCCAGATAGGCGGACAGCCCCCCCCAGCCGCATCCGATGTCCAGGACGGTGTCGCCGGGCCGGATGTCCAGTTTGCGGCGGATGAGGTCGAGCTTTTTCCGTTGCGCCGTCTCCAGGTCGCCGGTCCCGGCGAAATAGGCGCAACTGTACTGGTTGTGGGGGTCGAGCCAGGACAAAAACATGTCGTTGCCCAGGTCGTAGTGCCGTCTGGCCACGGTCTTGGATCTGCACCGCGACTGGCGGTTGAGGAGCCGTTCCAGACATATGTCGATCAGCAGCGGCAGGCTTTTTTGGCCCCAGACGTCGAGTTCGGCGAGGCACAGGCGGCGAAACAACTCGTCCAGCTGTTCGCAGTCCCACCAGCCGTCCATGTAGGCCTCGCCCAGGCCCAGGCTCTTGTCGCGCAGGACGCGGGAATACAGGTCCGGGTCGTGGACGCGGATGTCGAAGGGGTTCGATCCGTTGACGGTGATCCCGGCCTGGGCCAGGAGGGCGGTGATGATCCGTTCGGCCCTGCTCATGATCGCCTCCGATACGCACGCAGGAGGTCCAAGGAGGGAGAGGTTGGCGACGCCTAGGCAGTTGGGCATAAGCGGGGAGAAATATCAAGGGCCGCAGGTGTTTTTTTGCAAGCCGCGTTGGCGTCCTGCCGGGCATATGCCTTGGGGGCTTGCCAAAACGCCGCGCCCCGGCCGGGAGGCAGTTCCCGGGCCGGGGCGTGGCGCGATCGTGGAGGCGACGATCAACCCTCGGACGATTTTTCGGCGGGGCGGGCCGCAGCCCGTCCCGTTTTCATTTAGGCATTTCCCAGGGCCTCGATGCGTTCGGCCCGCTTGGCCTTCCACATGCTGCCCAGGATGATCACCGCGCCGATCAAAAGCGCCGCGCACATGATCACGAAGCTGGCCTTGTCCATGATCCACAACGTGGACTCCGAGATATCCATG
>Ga0209467_1001138_pt1 | contig 25361 bp, 22 predicted proteins | sample Higcelwee11metaG_FD_187175 | JGI IMG/M metagenome (GOLD analysis project Ga0209467, IMG submission 187175) | Freshwater pond sediment microbial communities from the University of Edinburgh, under environmental carbon perturbations - High... | ecosystem: Environmental > Aquatic > Freshwater >... | reverse complement strand
CGTGTGAAGGTAGCACTCTCCCACTGAGTTAATCGCCCATAGAAAACACTAGCCGGGTAGGCGCGCAATCGCGCGCACTCTCCCACTGAGTTAATCGCCCACCGGAGACATCATGGATGCTGACAAAGCATCACGCGATTTACCGAATAGTAGCTTCCGTCAGGCCACCGTGTCAACCGAGCGGTCCGCTGACAAGTTCTATGATGACCGTGGCGCTCAGATGCACGCAGCTATTATCGCCGTATTATTTAGTAGACTTTTTTAGATCAGCGATTTGGCAAATGGTCACGGTGCTATCAATACATACTGTCTGGATATGTAAATAGGTATTTTCGCATGCAGGCAACAGCTTTTGGCTCGATTCTTGCATATATGATGGTAGCCTTATGAAGGAAGCCTACATGTCAGACGTATACAAAACATCGAGCGCGGCAACAGTAAGCCGCATGTGGCCACACGAAATCACCACAGAACTGATCAGAAAGAGCATTCATCTCCTCATCGGCCTGGTTCCTACACTGGCCGTCTGGAATTTTGGAATTACGGTTGCGCTGCTGTCTGCAGGCATTCTCGTCTACAGCTACAGCGAGCTCCTGCGTCTCCAGGGTTACGAGATAGCGGTGATCAGCAAGATCACCGCTCTGGCCGCCAGAAGGCGGGATGCCGGTCGCTTCGTCTATGGGCCGGTCACGCTTGGCCTCGGTGCATTGCTGGCGCTGGTACTATACCCGGAGCCCGCCGCCTCCATCGCCATCTATGCACTTGCCTTCGGAGATGGGCTGTCGAGCCTCGTCGGCAAGGCCTTTGGATCGATCAAGATCCCGTTCACCGGCGGCAAATCGGTCGAGGGTAGCCTGACTTGTTACGTTGCCGTGCTCTGCGCGTCATATGCCGTTACCGGCAATGCGCCACGATCTGCCGCCATAGCGCTCGTCGCAATGCTGACCGAGGCTGCGCCGACCAAGGATATGGACAATATCCTGTTGCCAACGGTTGTCGGGCTCGCCGCAGTATTCATCTTCGGCTCGTATCACTGAGACGAGGCCTTCGCTCAACGCCATAGATAGTACGCATGCATGCTTTTGATATAGGCGATCGTGCCGATGACGAGTACCGGCACGACCGCTACCAGTACTGCAAGCTGCAGTGATGTCTGGAGTTCTGCTATCGCTCCGACACAGAGGATCATGCCGACTGCGGATACCAAGTATGCTCGATCCTTGCTGACATACCACGCCAATCCATAGTTGATCACCGAGAGTATGACGAGCGCACCCTGAAACGCCTTGGCAAGCAGCATCGAGCCCCTGTCGGCGAGCAGATCGATGCCCGGCCCGATGGAATTCAGTGGGTGTATCGTTGCAAAGAACAGTGCTACCAACAAGATGGCCAGAAAGAGCGGCGTGCCGCGCTCCGACTTCAGCCCGGCCGAGAACAGACTTCCCGCGAAGATTGCCATGGTCGCGCCATAGCGGCCAAAGAGCGCAACCCTGGTAGCCAGCTCGAACGAGCCCGATCCGGCTCCTCTGGCCAGCAGAATCACGGAGACGAATTTGACCAGCTCGAACGACTGGCAGAAGGCCCAGAATGCGAAGAAGAATATCTCCACAGAGACGGTCTTGCCGCTCCGCAGCGCGACGAGGCCGGATACAGTCATGGCATAGAGACCGCAAAGACCGGCCGCCCCCAGAGCCAGATACTCCATCATCGGCGAGGCGCCGGCAATGTCCGGAACTATCCAACCAACGACGCCGGGCCCCATGGACCATACCAACGCCGCTGTGCCGATGAATTCAAGTGTTGCAGCCACGAAGAATCCCCAGAACAGCCGTTCCCTCAATTTAATCGTCATGGTGATACCGTACTACCGGGCGGCATTTCCCTCAAGAGCGTCGCGCTTAGGCCGATACTCATATCAGGGGTCGGCCAAGCTCCGGGCCACCCGATGGGAGAAAAGCGATGAAGAGATGGATTGCGATCGTCACCATGCTATTGGCGCTCGGATCGGCCGCGTTTGCCGGCGATGTTGCCACGCTCGTCAACCTGGGCTTCTCTCCGGACTCCAAGACCTTCATGTTCGGCTTTTACGGACTCGACGTCGCCAACAGCAAGCCATACGCAGAGCTGTACCTTGTCGATACAAAGAAGAATGATTTTGTCCCCGGTGGGGTATTCAAGGGCATGTATGGCAGCGAAATGCAGCCAGGCTGGGATCCCGCCGGCGGGTTCTACAAGCTATTCTCCGATGCCGCTCCGTCGGCCAGAAAGTTGCGCATCGATCACCTTGCGCAGGGCCGGCTCGTATATCTGCTGGTCAATGGCGATGCAGGCCCGGACGCCCTGTCGTTCAAGGACTTCGACACGGGTTCGCAATGGGATGTCTCACTGAAACAGTCTGTGGAAGAGAAGTCCGGATCCTTTCTGTCGTCATTCGGGCTCGAGATCAACATTACCGGGACCGACGGCAAGAAGGTCAGTTTCAAGGCAGGCAATCCCGCTATCAGGCGCAAGGATGTCGCCAAGTACACGATCAAGGAAATACTGGTGGCTCCGGACGGCAAGACAGTGGTCGCCATCATAGAACGGCTGGAGAAGAATAGCGCCGGTCCATCGATACGCTACATGGTGGAGTCCTTCAAGTTGCCCTAGGCGAATGGCTGCCGCACAAACCGTTGAATAGAAGTCTTATACTAGGTTAGTATCGACAAGCGCCCGGATGGCGCCGGCTGCAAAGGCCGGCGCCTTTCCATATATGCGCAGCACTATCCGCAAGAGGTACCGTATGGCCGAAAAAATCACCCCACGCAGCGTCGATTATTCACAATGGTATATCGACATCGTCCTGAACGCCAAACTGGCAGATTATTCGCCGGTCAAGGGATGCATGGTCATCAGGCCGCGCGGCTACGCCATATGGGAGCGCCTGCGCGACGAGCTGGACAGGCGATTCAAGGAGACTGGCCATCAGAACGCGTACTTCCCCATGTTCATCCCGATGAGCTTCCTCAAGAAGGAAGCGGAGCATATAGAGGGCTTCAGCCCGGAGCTCGCGGTCGTCACGCACGCGGGTGGCGAAGAGCTCGACGAGCCACTGGTCGTCAGGCCCACCAGCGAGACGATCATATGGAGCAAGTACCGCGACTGGATTCAGTCATGGCGCGACCTGCCACTGTTGTATAACCAGTGGGCCAATGTCGTCCGCTGGGAGAAGCGCACACGGCTCTTTCTGCGCACAACCGAGTTCCTGTGGCAGGAAGGCCACACGGCGCACGAGACCAAGGATCAGGCGGTCGCCGAAACCGAGAAGATGCTCGAGGTGTATCGCTCGTTCGCCGAAGAATACTTGTGCCTGCCGGTGATAGCCGGCCGCAAGAGCGAGGCGGAGAAGTTCGCGGGCGCCGTGGCGACCTATTCGATAGAGGCGATGATGCAGGACCGCAAGGCCTTGCAGGCCGGCACCAGCCATTTCCTGGGCCAGAATTTCGCCAAGGCCTTCGATGTGCAGTTCCAGACGCGCGAGGGCGGACTCGACTACGTCTGGGCAACCAGCTGGGGCGCCTCGACCAGACTCGTCGGCGCCATCATCATGACCCATTCCGATGACAAGGGGCTGGTACTGCCTCCGTCGCTCGCTCAGGAAGAGCTGGTCGTCGTGCCTATCTTCAAGACCGATACCAAGGCCGCGGTGCTCGAGTACGCCAGCGCCGTCGTCGCGGCGCTCAAGGCCGATGGGCGCCGGGTCGCCTTCGATGACGATGATACGTCGAGCCCCGGCTGGAAGTTTGCCGAGTGGGAAATGCGCGGCGTACCGATCCGTGTCGAGGCGGGACCAAAGGATGCAGCCGCCGGCAATGTCGTGATGGTGCGCCGCGACACCGGCGAGAAGACCATCGTCAAGGCGGAGGAAGCGCCGGCCAAGGCGCGCGAAATTCTGGCCGCCATGCAGCACGACCTGCTCGAGAAGGCCCGGGCCTTCAGGGACGCCAATACCAAGGACGTGGCAAACATGGAAGACATCCTTGCCTTCTTTGGCAAGGAGAAGAAGGCGAAAAAGCAGTCCGAAGTCGATGGCGAATCGCACGAGGGCACGGCAGAAGCGACGGGCGGCTACGCGCGTGGCCTGTGGTGTGGTGGCCGTGAATGCGAAGCGAAGCTCAAGGCCGACCTGAAGGTGACAATCAGGAACATGCCGCTTGATCAGCAGCATGATCTGGAAGGCGTGTGTTGCCTCTGTGGCGCTCCATCCAAGCATCGGGCGATTTTTGCCAGATCATACTAGCAACAGGGCACGACCCGGGCACGGCAGGTCGATCCGGTTCGCTACCGGCGCACTCTGCCTGGCCTTGGTATGGTCATCATGCGGCCGTGCCGCGGCCCCGGTCGAGCCTCGTTCCGGGTTTGTCATGCCACAGGCGGGCCCGCTCGTGCTGGAGCTCGGTGACGATGGCGCGCTGGCGCCTGTCGCACCGCTCGAGGACAAGCGTGCGAAGTCCGGGCAGCCCAGACCCCACGCTCCCTTCGCGATGGCTCGCTCCGTCGCCGCGATACAACCGCGCGCCGATGAGGGCATCATCGCGATCAACAGAATTGGACTCGTGCGTGCGCGCGTCCAGCGCCATGAGCAGCCCGCCGAGACACGTCTGGTATTGCAGCCGATAGCGCAGATTGATGGAGAATTCGCGGCACGCACGGTAGGATCATCGTGGGCTCACGATGGCGAGGCGCTCTTTCTCCTTTACCATCATCCAATATTCGAGGCCGCGCCTGCGCGGACGCCGCCATCGATCGTCGTAGCCGCCACCGCAGATGGGGCACGCGTCGTCGACTCCTTTCCAGGCGCTACCGCCTATGCCGTCTATCCGGTGTCTGCCGATTCCTGGCTTGCCCAGTACCGCTCCGACAATGGTGAACGCGTCACGACAAGTTACGCGCTGATAGCGGCGTCGAGTGGCGCATCCACCGCGCTGACCCAGCTTGCCTTCGAGAAGCAGGCATCTCCGCTACCGATCGCGGCTGCCCCACCGTCGCTCCGGTCGGCGGCGGCCGGGCTGTCCGGACCCTTGCTGGTCGAGGCACGGTTACCCGACGGCAGCAGGCGTACCTATGTGCGTGGCGATCCAGCCGAAGCCAGCCCGGCCTGGGGCCAGGTGGCCGATACTGGTACGGGCTCGGTCGCGGCCATGCTCGTCACCGACGACTGGCGCATTTCGATTGCGACGATGTCGGGCGGCACCGAGAGCCAGGACGCCAGGACCAGCCAGTATGATGCACCGGTTGCCGAGGCGCGTGTCCGCGATGCGGCACTGGTCGGCGGCATGATAGTCGCCGTGTGGGAAGAAGACCTGTTCCCGGACATCGGCGCAAGCGGCATCATGGTGATCAATCCCGGCCTATGAAACGACGCCGGCGCGCGTTATAGTAGGTGGTAATATGAAGCGAAGAGTTTGGCTCGCGACACTTCTGGCGATGGCGCTCACAACGATGGCCATTGCCCCGGCCTCGGCTCTCGACATAGAAGCCGCCGCGGGACGATTTGGTGTCGCCATCATATTCAACGGCTCCGGCGTTGCCGGAACATCGAACCAGGTGGTCAACACCATTGGCGGATCGATGGCGCTGGCCATACGCAAGGGCTACTTCCTGGACCTGCAGCCGACCCTGGACTTTTACTGGACGAACTACGAATGGTCCGGCACCCAGGCGGTACCGACGCAGGTGGAGAAGGGCGACAGCAACAACGCCTTCGTCGTCGGAATCATGCTGAGTCTGCCCTTTACGGCAACGATGCATTTCACAGACAGGATAGGCGGATCTGCCTCGATAGGCCCTGCCTTCGTGATGCGCGCCGCCTTTGCCAACGACACCACCGATCCGGCACTGATGGCCAGCAACCTTGCCTCCATCGTGTCGTACTTCTGGAGCGATGGCCGATGGTTCTATCCGACGGCGTCGGCACGGTTCGAAGTCTACCTGCAGCAGAACTTCACGTTTGCGTTCAGCGCGCGCGGCTTCCTGCAGCTCGCCAACCTCTGGACGGATAGCCCCAGCTTCTTTGATGGCAGCATACTCCAGATCACGATGGCCATGCTGATTGGTCTGCAATGACAGAGGACGAATCGCGCCCATCCGGGGTCGATGACGCACTGCGCCTGTCGTCGGATGCGGGCCGCATCGTCCTTGAGTCCGGCGGCGAGACATACCGGGCGGAGGATGTGATGAGCGCGATCGCGTCGGCACTGGGCGGTCTTGATCCCGACTCATATGCAACGCCGACCGGGTTCATGGCATCGTGTGACGATGACCTGGGCCACAGCCATGCCGTGGTCAAGCGGATACGCAAGCGCCAGATGAATCTGCAGAAGATTGCCAGGGTCAATGCGCTGGCGCGGGACGCCGTGTCAGGCCATATAGACCAGGACGGTGTCGAGCGAGAGCTGTGCGCCATCGACATGCTCGGGTCGTATCCAGAGCCGCTTCCGACACTCGGTGCCGCCTGCGCTACGGCTTTCTTCTGTCTGCTGTTCGGCGGTGCCTGGAATGACGCGTTGGTCTCGGCGGCCATCGGCATCGTGATGGCGCGCCTGACATCGTGGCTGGGATCGATGCGGCTATCAGATTTCTTCGCAAACATTGTCGGCGGGGCATTGGCGGCATCCGTCGCACTTGCCGCCCAGTCTCTTGGCCTGGCGCAGAACAAGGACGCCATCATCATCGGTTCAATCATGCTGCTGGTGCCCGGCGTGATGATAGTCAATGCGATCAGGGACATGATCGCGGGAGATCTGGTCGCCGGCGTTTCGCGCGGGGCCGATGCCTTCATATCGGCGGCCGGCATTTCCATAGGCGTCGGCGTAGCGCTGCGCCTGTCGGCCCTGATTTCAGGCGGCTGCTGATGACGGCAGCGCTGTTGCAGCTGCTCTGGGCATTTCTGGCGACCCTCGGCTTTGCGGTGCTGTTCAAGGCGCCCGTCAGGGATCTTCCGCTGGCAGCGTTGGCAGGAGCCCTGGCCTGGGGCAGCTACCTTGCCGCCCGGCTGGCAACCGGCTCCGAATCGCTGTCGTTCTTCATTGCCAGCATCGTGGTGGGCCTGTTCGCCGAATCGATGGCGGCACTGCTCAAGCGTCCCGCCACGCTGTTCATCATCTCTGCCATCATACCGCTCGTGCCCGGCGCCGGCATGTACCGCACCATGTTCGAAGCGGTATCCGGGAACCCGCAGGCATCCGCGGCAGCGGGTTTCCAGACCCTGACACTGGCAGGTGCGATAGCGGGCGGACTCGCCGTCGCCTCATCGATAGCCAGGATACTGTGGCTCAAAAAACCACGCTAGCGCGGTAGCAGGGCGAGTACTGCAAAGAAGTGCAACGTCGTCCCTGCACCCACAAAGAGGTGCCACAGCGGATGCGCCCAGACCCGGCTTTTGAGCATGTAGAATACGGTGCCGGCCGTGTATGCGAGTCCGCCGCCGATCAGCAGGCGCAACACCGAGACACTGACCGTGGCGACGAGCGGCTTCCATGCCAGCACGATGATCCAGCCCATTGCCAGGTAGGCAATGGTCGACAGCAGGCGCGCCTTGCCTGCAAGAAACGGCTTCAGCGATATGCCTATCGCGGCGGCTCCCCAGACGATGCCGAAGACAAGCCAGCCGACGGTCGGCCGCAACGCTGTCAGCGCAAAAGGTGTGTAGGTGCCGGCTATCAGCACATAAATCGACGAGTGGTCCAGCACCTTGAGCACGCGCTTGGCGCGCGGCGCCGCTATCGCATGGTACAGCGTGGACATCGTGAAGAGCAGTACGGCGGACGAGCCAAAGATCGTAAACGAGACAACATACCAGGCATCTCCGCGCGTCGCCGCTGAAACGATCAGCACGACGAGTCCCGCGATGGACAGCAGGGCCCAGACGCCGTGCGTGATCGCATTGGCTATTTCTTCACCAAGCGGATACCTCGCGGGCGACAGTGCGGCTGATTCAAATGCATGATCTGACATAGACAACCTTTCCAGAAAACGTGTCTGCGTGGCGCATGCCCTCTCGACGGGAAGGCGCTCACCGCAAGATACGACTCATCCCGGAACCCAGGGTTGCAGGTGCCTGGGCAATAAAAAAGCGGAACGCCGGCCCAGACGTTCCGCTACCTCACCATGATGCTATTCTTAACTGTCCCGTTTTTGGTATTCCACATTTTTTAGCTGCACGTTTTGATCTGAACTTTTTTACCTTTTTGGGACCCAACCAACCTGAAATAAGATTGCAAGGAGCGTGCCAAAATAGACCAGATGGAGAGATCCTGATATTTATATTACTGATATATAATTATTGACGCAGCGCCATGATCCGCCTGATGGCGCGTATGTCCATAAAAAGAGAGATTTGCTGAAGACATTCTGCCTGGTTGGCACTATGTATATAAACAGCAACATTTTACGAAAATATGCCAAAGATCCATCCATGTCAGCTTTTGCACACCCATATCAGGCATCCTCATCGTCCTTCAGCTTGAGCCGCCGGTTCAGCGCCGGGCGTGAAAGCCCGAGGAGCCCGGCAGCGACGCCCTGATTGCCGCCGGCCCGCGACAGCGCTTCGCGAACCAGCTCTTCCGATGCCTCGCGCAAGGTGGGCAGCGACGGCAGCGAGGCATACAGCCCGCCGACAAGGGAGCGGACCACACGAGGCCGGCTCGACTCCTTGAAGACGCGGGCCTTGAATGATTCGAGTGCCAGCGTTCGTCCGGCGGCACGGCCGACTGCATCGTACACCATCGATTCGAGCTCGCGCACATTGCCAGGAAAGTCGTACGCATGCAGCAGCTCGTAGAGTTCCGGCGGAATCACCGGAGCCGAACGCTGGAATTTCTCGGCAGCACGCTGTGCAAAGCACTCGACGAGCAGCGGTATGTCCCCAGACCTGTCCCTGAGGGGCGGCAGGCGGATGCGGTGCGTCTCCAGCCGGTAGAACAGGTCCTGCCTGAAGGTGCCGGCGGCGCAGGTTGCCTCCAGGTCCCGGTTGGTGGCCGCGACGATAAGTGCGTCTGAAGAGCGTGTCAGGTCGGCGCCCAACGGGTAGTAGAGGCGTTGCTCGATGAGTCGCAGCAGTTTGACCTGACTCTGTGGTGGCAGATCGCCGATCTCGTCAAGGAACAGCGTACCGCCCTTGGCCCGTTCTATCAGGCCAGGCCGATCGGAATCTGCGCCTGTAAATGCGCCGCGCTTGTGCCCAAAGAGCGTATCGCTGAACATCGTGTCATCGAGCCCGGCTATGTTCACGGTGACAAGCGAGCCCGAACGCCCCGAAGCGGCGTGCACGGCCGCGGCGAAAAGTTCCTTGCCGGTACCTGATTCACCGGTTATCAGAATCGGCTTGTCGCTCTTGGCTATCGCAACGACGTAGCGGAATATGTCAAGCATCTTCCGGTCCCGGGTGATGATCGGTTCGAAGTACTCCGGCAGCGTTCCATCGGCAGACAGGAGGCTCTCGCGCAGGGCCCTGTTGTCGTCGAGCAGCCGGCCGATCATTGCGGCATGCTCCAGACTGGCAAGCAGGCGCGATGTCTCGGCTGATTTTGGCACATAGTCGAAGGCGCCGGCCTTCATGCACCTGACAACGGTATCGAGGTCGTTGATGGCGGTAGCAACGATGACGGGAACCTCGGGCCGTTCCGCCCGCATGCGCTCAAGCATGGCGTGACCGTCGGTGCCTGGCATCATCAGATCCAGCACCATCGCGAGAATCTTTTGCGACTCCAGAAGCGGCCAGGCATCATCGGCACGCTCGCAGAGTGCTATGTTGGGGTAACCCTCGAAGCGCAGCAGACGCTCGAGCCGCTTCAGTACGCCCGTGTCGTCATCGACTATGATCACCGTGCCATTCTTACTGTCCATGATCGTTACCTTCCACCGTCCGCCCGACGGGAATCCGTATTGTCACCATCGTACCCGTACCCAGCTCCGAGCGCAGTGTTATGGAACCACACATGTCGTGCACGATTCCCGAGACAACGGCCATGCCCAGGCCGCTGCCTCCCCTGTCGCGCTTGGTCGTAAAGAATGGGTCAAAGACAGACGCCAGCGTCTCGGCGGACATGCCCACGCCTTCGTCGCCGATCCGTATGACGATGGACTCACCCTGCCCGTCGGCAGCTTCCGCCAGTGTGGCTATGCTGACACCCCGCGAACGGTCGGGCAATGCCTGCAGCGCATTTTCAAGCACATTGACGACTACCTGGGTAAGCTTGAGCCTGTCCACCCGTATGCGGGGAAGTCCATCATGCAGGGATAGCGTGCATTGATCGGTCGCCACAACGATCGAGTGCTTGAGGAGGCGCATCGCATACTGCACAACCTCGTTGACATCGACCATGCTCAGGTCTTCCGCCCCGGACGGCGCGCGCGCGTAATCCTTCAGTCCATCGACGATCTTGCGTATGTCCTGCGCGCCCATATAGAGATCGTTGAGCATGTCGGGTATCTCGCGCTTCAGATCTTCATACCCAAAACCGCGGACCGTGAATCCGCCCTCTTCACGGTTGATGCGGTCGATGACCACCTCGAGGGTAGACCATATCTCCTTGAGCATCGGCACATTTCTGAGCACGGCGTTGTTCGGCGTATTGATCTCGTGGGCGACTCCGGCGGACAGCATGGCCAGTGTGCGATACTTGTCAAGCTCGGCCATTTTGGCGGCCTGCTCCAGTTCCCTCCGAATGCTCGACGCCAGATCGACGTGCGTCTTGACGCGCGCGGCCAGTTCGAGGCCGGAAGCCGGGCGCGCAATGTAATCGTTTGCGCCCACCTTGAACGACTGCTCGATCTCGTCAGGCCGGCCAGATTCGACCAGGATGATGACCGGTACCGATTCCGGTCCACGGCTCGCGCGTATCGAGGCGCAGAACTCGAAACCGCTCATCTCCGGCATGACCGAATCGACGATGACCAGGTCGAATGCTTCATCGCCCATGACGCGGGCAAGCGCATCGCGGGCTGATACGGTCGCGACGACGGCCCAGCCGGAAGCCTCCAGCCGGCGCTTTACCGCCAGCAGCATTACCGGTTCGTTGCCTGCGACGAGGATGCTGCCCGCCATGGCCGGAACGCCTGCCACATCACGCTGGCCGGCGGACGGCCGGACATCAGCGTCGGCGATCGGCGACACGGTCAGCGCCGGCAACGACACCGGCGCCTGGAGCCATCGAGGGAGATCGATCACCTGCATGTTTCTGCTGCCATCACGCCGGAACGACACATCGCCGCCAAGCAGGCCGGCCAGCCTGGTCATGACGGCCATGTCCATGTCCAGAGCGGCATTCGATGCGGCGTCGGCTGTGGGCGCGGCCAGCCCATCATCCTCGATCAGGATGTGTGACCACTGATCGGTCGATGACGCCTTCACGACGAAGCGCGAGCTGCCATTTCTCGCCGCCCAGTGCATCGCGTTGTACAGAAGCTGCCTGACCAGCCTGACATCGCTCTTCATCTCGATGATTGGCACTTCGGTCTCTATATGCAGCACCTGCCCGGCGAATGCCACGCGGAGCAGGTTCGCTGCCGCGCCGACTATCGATGCAAGGTCAAAGTCCTCTATTGAATGCCCGACGATGCCGCCGCCGGCGTAGCTCTGCATGTTGGATACGATCGTTTCTATTCTGGCAGCCTCTGCCCTGGCCAGGCCTATGTCAGCCAAGGCGCTCCGGGAGGCGAGCGGAGTGTCCGACAGCAGTGCGTCCATGTCATCCAGCATCCCCATGATGCCATAGAGGGGGCCGCCAAGCGCTGTCGCGGTCGCCGTAACGAAGTTCCGGCCATCCTCCGACTCATCATCGAGCCGTTCACGCAATCGAGCCGCGTACAGCGACACCGAGCCGGTTCGGCGGACAGTGTCGATGGCGGCCAGCGTGGCGAGCAGGCTCACCCGCAGAAAGAGATACGCAGGCAGCATGAACGAGGTCACCGGCGATATCGTCGTCACCGATCCGACTACCGCGATCAGCCCCATGCCGACGCGGACAAGCAACGCTGCATACCGGGTACGGCCGCCGCTGGCCCGGAACGATGCCGCAGCGTCAAGAACCAGAGCCACGGCCCCGAACAGCAGGGCGGCCAGGTACCGCGAAAGCCCGGCGCCTGCAAGCAGGGCACTGATCCCGCCGCCGCGAAGGCCAAGTGCCAGCGACAGGAATACGAACACTGGATATGCGCGTCGCGGCGTCCCATTATCCGGTCCAGGTAGATCGTCGATGGTGTCGGATCGGCGATGCGCTTCATCGAGCCCGCGGACAGGCAGCGCAAACACGAGCAGGCACGATACCGCCGCGAGTCCCAGAATCAGCCCCAGGAGCCAGCCAGCGGCACTGACCCGGGCAGCGAGGAGGCTTGATGGCCACACGCTGAAGCCTGGGCCAAAAGCCTTTGGCCCATCCAGCCGCAAGTAGATCGTGCACCGCTGATCGGGAGGAAGCATGAACCGATACGCGGTCGCGTCGGCCATGTCGGACTCGTACCTGAGCTTGCGGAGCCGCAACCCGCTGTACCAGCTGCTGCTGCCATCGCCCGCAACGATCACCATCGCGGAAGGAGCAAAGCCCCGCCCGTCTGCAACAAGGGAAAAGAAATCGTCGTCGGTCAGGTTGCTGACCGTAAAGGCCAGCCAGACGGTCCTGTCTACGAATGGCTCGTCCCGAAGGACGCCACCAAGCCCGGTTGCGCCGCTGACTGGCAACCTGGAGAACAGACGGCGATCCGGCATGCCATTGAACATCGAGCTTGGGGCCCCCGCCGGCCCTTCTACGTGCACCCGCAGATGCTCGGATATGGAGACCGGGTGTCTCGTCGTTCCCAGCACAACCAGCTCGTCTTCGGCATCGCCCGTGGAAACGATGGGCCCTGACAGCGTGCCCGTAACGCCGGGCATCACATCGCCGATAGCCAGCGATATGGAGGCAAGCATCAGCGCCCCCACGATGGCGAATGGCGCGCGGATGCGCGGCGATTTCATCAGTTCCATGGCAGGCGGACCAGCCCGCCGGCGAGTGCGGATCGCACCGCTTCCAGGTTGACGTGCCCGCCGGCGCTCCAGCCTTCGGCAAGATCCAGACCAAAAGGACGCCGCGCTATGTGTTCCGGATAGTGGGCGTCTGAACCCGTTATTACCGTATAGCCACGAGCCACTCCGGATGGTAGCGGACGGACTGCCTCGACCGCATCGTAGGGCCACTCGGGCAGAAAGCCGAGCTGCGTCAATGCGCCGAACATCGGCCTGTCGATGTGCGCCGGAATGATCAGCGCGCCGCGCGATGCAGCCGCGTCGCACAGGGCCCCGAAGTCAAGCTCCAGGGCAGCTCCGAAGTAGAGCTCCGGCTGATCGACAACCATGTCGTCGGCATCGACAACCACCTGGTCGCCCATTCTGGCAGGGTCGTATGGCAAGCTGGGTAGCCGCGACGCGATGAATGCTCCAAAATCAAGAGCGGCCTTGACGTCGGAAAACAGACAGAGCACATGAACCTCTTCGGCGCTGGTGGCCTCCATGCCGTACAGCGCAGCTATTCCTTCACGGGCGGCGCAGACCGAGAAGGCCGGAGCGTTCAGGGCACTGTTGTGGTCAGTCAGCGCGACCAGCTCCAGGCCACGCTGCCTGGCGAGGCGAGCCAGCACCGATGGAGGCTGCTCCAGGCTGGCGCATGGCGAGAGGCATGAATGGTTGTGAAAGTCACAGGCTACAAACATGCCATGTGCCAGGAAATCCTAGCCTCGTAGAACCCGGTACATGAGTCCGGAAACCTCAAACTGGTTCAATGGTGATCTGAAGATCGCTATGCCTTCGGACTCGGCGGCCGCGATCATGTCATCGGGTGCGGTGCGGTCATTGCAGAGCACGATGGCGCGGCACCCAACGAGCGACGCGACCGCCACGGTGTTCTTGTGTGCCTGTATTGTGACCAGCGCAGAGCCCTCCTGGGCTCTTGCCATCACGTCGGAAAGCAAGTCCGATGTGTACGCGTCGACTATGGCCTGATCGGCCTCGGGGCGCACGAGTGCCTTGAAACCAAATTGCCCGGCTAGATCTGATACGTTCATGTATGCTCCTGATATCGAATGCGCGCAGTGACCGTCGTGCCGACACCCGGCCGGGAAGTAATCTCGAATTCGTCCGATGAGCGCCGTGCGTTGGGCAACCCGAGCCCTGCTCCGAAGCCGAGCGAACGGATCCAGGCGTTGGCCGTCGAGAATCCTTCGGTCAGCGCCGCCTCTACATCCTCTATGCCAGGGCCGTCGTCCTTGGCCACAATATGCACAACCCCGTCGTGCATCGAGAAATCCATGATGCCACCGACGGAATGTATGACCTGGTTCATTTCCAGCTCATAGCTGACTATCGCTGCGCGGCGTATCACGGTGGCATCGGCTCCGAGCGCCTTGAGCGACTTCTTGAGCTCGGCCGAGGCCTTGCCTGCGTTTTCAAAATCAAAACGTCTGCTGGGAAAGCTCAGATGGACCATGGAGGAGCCCGGCTTCGACTGGTCGCTTCGCACGATGCCAGCCTCGAGCCGCTCGACTTCGCGATTCATCTCGATCAGCAGCGACCGGAGCACGTCCGCCGCGGTGACTATGCCGGCCAGCGAACCGTTGCGGTCAAGGACAGGAAAACGCCGGTACCCGTACCGGTTGAAGTACGTTACGGCAAACGACAGCGGCATGTCGTCCTCAAGTACGATCAGCGAGCGGGTCATCCTGGATTCGGCCGATTCTGTTATGGCACCGGTATCGAGCGCCTCGATCATGTCGCCTATAGAGACGATGCCGACAAGGCGGCCAGTGTCGACAATCGGTACACCGGTGATGCCATGATCGCGCATCAGTATCTGCACCGCCCGCATCGTCGCCTGTGGCGCGGCCGTGACAACCTTGGTCGTCATCACGTCCTTGACCTTGAGTCGATAGATCAGTTCGATGACGACCTGTGGCCCGCCATCCGTATCGATTGGAAATGAATCCATGGTGTCGCGATTCTAGACGCAAATCAGTACCTTTACAATGACGGCAGCGCACCGGCGATCGTATCGGCGCATGCTCTTTCGCTTGACAAGTGGCTTATATCGCGCTTAACTATGGTGACAAATTGTCCAAATCTGTTCTAAAAAGATCCGGAAAAGATCCGGGTCTTTATTTTTTTTGGACGGAAAGGCGGTCATGCATGTTCTATGAATTCCGCTACCTGGCACCGCGGACCGTCGCAGAATTGACCGACGCTCTTGATCAACATCGGGACGATGGAAAATTTCTTGCGGGCGGTACCGACCTGATTCCCAATATTCGCAACGGAGTCATGAAACCCAAGTTCGTCATAGACGGCAAGAAGGTTCCCGACTCGAATCGCATATCCTTCTCGGAACGCGATGGCCTGATCATTGGGCCGGCTGCCACGATCAACGATGTGCTGCGATCCAGGGATGCCAGGGACAGCTACCCGATCCTCTGCGGATGCGCCCACGAACTGGCCAGCCACCAGATACGCAACAGGGCCACGGTTGCCGGCAACGTCGTCAACGCGTCACCGTGTTCCGACATGGCTCCTGCCCTGCTCTGCCTTGGTGCCAGGGCCGTGATCCGGTCCAAGGCCGGTGAACGGACCGTTCCGTTTACCGAGTTCTTCGCCGGCGTCAAGAAGACCGTGCTCAAGCCAGGCGAGTATCTGGCCAGCATCGTCATACCGTCTGAATCCAGGAACGCCAGGGGCACGTACCTCAAGCTCAAGCGCATAGCCGGCCATGATCTGGGCATCGTGGGCGTGTTGATGGTTCGCCACGGGGACTCGATACGATTCGGCGTCAGCTCGGCCGCCCCGACACCGGTCCTCGTCGAATCGGTTACCCTGAAAGACTCTCCCGACGAAGCGGCGCGCAAGGTGCTCGCCTCGGTCTCCCCCATCAGCGACGTGCGCGGCACCAAGGAGTACCGCGAACACATGATTGGCGTCTATGTACGACGCCTCCTTGCGGAGGTCAAGTAATCATGAAGATAAAGCTTACCGTCAATGGATTGATATATGAACGCGACTGCGCAGAGAACAAGACCCTGCTGCGCTTCCTGCGCGAGGATCTGGGCCTGACCGGCACCAAGGAAGGCTGCGGCATGGGAGAGTGCGGCGCGTGTACCGTCATCCTCAATGGCCACGCCGTCAACTCATGCATGGTGCTGGCGGTGGAGACCGATGGGGCCGTCATCCATACGATAGAAGGCGAAGCCAACGGCCCGTCCCTTTCGGACATCCAGAAGGCCTTCGAGCGCAACCACGCCGTCCAGTGCGGTTTCTGCACGCCAGGCATGGTCATGTCGATCAAGGAACTGCTCGCGGAGAAGCCGAAGCCGGATGTCGCCGAGATCAAGGAAGCCGTGGAGGGCAATTTCTGCCGCTGCACCGGCTACACCCAGATCGTCGAAGCGGTCATGGACCTGACCGGCAATCCTGAGAAGAAGGGAGAGCTCAAGCATGTTTGAAGACATCAAACCAGCCGATCTCTCGTATGTCGGCAAGAAGGCCGGCCGTCCGGACATGGTCGAGAAACTGACAGGCGAAGCCATGTTCGTCAGCGACATGGAACTCCCAGGCATGCTGCACGCGCAGCTCAAGAAGAGCCCCTATGCCCGTGCCCGCATCAAGCACATCGATACGACCAAGGCCGCCTCGATGCCAGGCGTCCGCGCAGTGGTGATAGGCGATGAGCTTGACTACCACATCGGCCTTTATATTGTAGACAAGTACATTCTGGCCAAGGGCGAAGTGCGCCACTATGGCGAAGCCGTCGCCGCGGTCGCCGCCGAGACGCTGGAGCAGGCGCGGGCCGCGGTCGAGGCTATCGAGGTGGAATACGAGCCGCTGCCGCCGGTGCTGCACCACATGGACGCGCTCAAGCCGGATGCGCCGCTCGTGCACCCGGATCTGGGTACGTATAGTTTTGTAGCCGCGGCATTCACCCCGAAGCCTGGCACCAACGTAGCCAACCATACCAAGCTGCGCAAGGGCGACGTGGAGAAGGGCTTTGAGCAATCAGAGTACATCGTGGAGCGCGAGTACTCGTGCCCGTCGGTGCAGCACGTGCCGATGGAGACACACGTCGCGATAGTCCAGTGGGGCATGGGCGACAAGATCACCATATGGACAAGCGCCCAGTCGCCCTTTACGGTGCGCAACCTGTTCTGCAATGCGTTCAAGCTGCCGCACATCAATGTGCGGGTGCAGGTGCCATACGTGGGCGGCGGCTTTGGCGGCAAGGCTGGCATCGGCGTCGAGCCGCTCTGTGCCGTGCTGTCGCGCAAGGCTAACGGCAAGCCGGTCAAGTTCCAGGCAAGCCGCGAGGAGGAGTTCAGCCTCCTGCCGTGCCGCTCCGCGCTCACCTACCACATCAAGACCGGCGTCTCCGCCGATGGCAAGATCATTGCCCAGAAGATGACCATGTACTGGGACGCGGGCGCCTATGCGGACTACGCCGTCAACGTGACGCGCGCATCGGGCTATTCGGCCGCCGGCCCCTACGAGATACCGAACGCCTCGGTGGACGCGTACACGATCTATACCAACAAGCCGTATGGTACTGCCTATCGTGGCTTTGGCCACGTGGAGTTCCACTGGGCGGTAGAGCGGCACATGGAGCTGATCGCCTCGGCCATCGGCATGGATCCGCTGGAGTTCCGCCTGAAGAACGCGCTGCGGCCCGGCTCGAAGACGCTGACCGGCGAAGAGATACTGACGAGCACCGGCAACGTGGTCAAATGCATCAACGAAGCCGCCCGCATGATCGACTATGGCACGCTGACGCCGGCCGAGCAGGCCCGCGAAAAGCAGACCGGCTGGAAGATAGGCAAGGGCGTCGCCGCGCTGCACAAGGCTCCCGCCATGCCATCCTTTACCGCCACCGCCGTCGTGCTCAAGATGAACGAGGACGGCTCCGTCCTGGTCAACATCGCACTGACCGATTATGGCCAGGGCACCTACGCGTCGATCAGGCAGATCGTCGCGGAGCGGCTCGGATTTTCCATCGACAAGATCAAGGTCGCCTTCGAGAACGACACCGACCGCGATCCCTATGACTGGCAGACAGTCGCCTCGAAGGGCCTGATCATGTCGGGCAACGCCGCCATCCTGGCTGCAGAGGACCTGCTGAAGAACGCGTACGCCGTGGCTGCGGAAGCGCTGCGCGCCAATCCCCGCGACCTGGGCCACGACGGCGACAAGGTCTTCGTCAGGCACCATCCGGCCTTGTCGGTAAAATTCTCCGCGATGGCTGTCGGTCTGGCGATGCCCAACGGCAATGGCATAGGCGGACCGCTGATCGGCGTGGGCAGGTACATTGCCCAGGGCCTCTCCAACCTGGACAAGGAGACCGGCGAAGGCAACCCCGCCCTCGACTGGACCTATGGCGCCCACGGCATGATTGTCGAGGTCAATGAGGCAACCGGCGAATACCACGTGCTCAAGGTCGGCAGCGTCTACGACGTGGGCCGGGCCATCAATCCGGAGATCGTGCGCGGGCAGGCGATAGGCGGCATGATGCAGGGCCTTGGTACGGCGATTTGCGAAGGGTACATATACGACCAGCAGGGTCGCCTCCTCAATCCATCATTTACCGACAACAAGATTCCCACGTCAAAAGACCTGCCTATGGAGATCGAATGCGCCGTCGTCGAGACGCCGCAGATCGATGGGCCGTACGGTGCCCGTGGCGTCGGTGAGCACTCGATGATTTCGGTCGCGGCGGCTCTCGGCAACGCCATCCAGAAGGCCACCGGCGCGGAGATCATGCACATGCCGATGCGCTTCGAGGATGTGTGGCGCTCGATGCGCAACAAGGAGCCGGTGGACAACTGGATAACCAAGTCGCCGTTTGGCTCGTGCCGTTCGGCTCCGGAAATGCATCGGCACGAGTGAACCCTGCGATAGGGTGCCTGCTTCCCCCTGCGCCATGGACAGCCAGAATAGTGGGCGTCTTTGGCAAGGCGGTATCGTTGCTGCACCCGGATGGAGCGCTGGTGTCGGTAGTTGGCCGCGCCGACCACCTGGAGGCCCGAGCCATGATGCCGGCCGCCGGGTGGGAGGCGTTCGCCGCCACCACGGCGCGCGCACTGGATGCCGCCAGCGGGCATGAGCCCGCCGTGGCGGTCTGGGATGGAGCCAGACTGGTCGGCGCGCGCGCGGCTGTACTCGATCTGGCAGCATACGAGATCTGGGATCCGCGACCATACCTTTCCGGCCTCGCATCGTTCCATGATGGGCCACCATGGTCCTTGGTGGCGGACCGGCTCGCGGGCATGCTGCTCAGGGCTCACGAAGCCGCCGGAACGGACGATGGCATTCTTGGCAGCGGAACCATGGCGCGGGCATTTGCCGCGCGATTGCGCTCGAAGCAATTCCCGGTGTGCATCGTGGGCTTTGGCCCGGGAACGACGCCATCCGGTGATGACTGGATAGCAGGGTATCTGAGCGCCGCGGACATGGCGGGCGGCGCGCCAGGCCAGGTGTTACCGGAATTCCGGGATGCCGTGCGGCCGGCACTCGACAGGACGACAGCCGCGGGCCACTCGTTGCTGCTGGGCGCGCTTGCAGGAGCGCCGCCTGTGTATCTCGTCCGCCTCGCCGGGGCAGTGGCATCGTTGGCGCAGGCCTTGATCGCCGGTTCGGAACAGGCTATATCCGGGGCCGAGTCAGAGCTCGCCGCCGCGATAGAGACTGCGCTGCACCATGGCGCGACATCAGGCGAAGATGCGCTCTCGGGGTTCGTCGCAGGCTTGCGCGGGTGGCATTTATAGCCACTTTTGCCCCTCGCGCCAGAATGGTATACTTTGAGGAATGGGAGGTACGATGAAGCGAATTACACTGAGAAAAGACTCCTATTATGATTCGGTGTTTCTGATGCTTGCGGCCCGAGAGATCAAATCCATGGCCGGAGTGAACGATGCCGTCGTCGCGATGGCCACACCGATGAATATAGAGTTGTTGACCGATATGGGCTTTGACAAGGCCACGCTGGACAGTCTGGCCCCGAACGACCTGATTGTCGCGATAGATGCCAAGGACGAGAAATCGCTCGAAGCTGCGACGACCGAAGCCTTCGACGCGCTGACCCGCAAGAAGGCCGCCGAGCCGACCAGTGGCCTTGGGCGCGCAGGGTCGATGGCAGCCGCCCTCAAGCTGGCGCCGCACGCCAATGTCGCCATCATATCGGTACCCGGCGCCTATGCCCCGCGTGAGGCGCGCAAGGCGCTCGATGCCGGGCTGCACGTGATGTTGTTCTCCGACAACGTGTCGCTCGAGGATGAAATAGCCCTCAAGAAGCTGGCGGTATCCAAAGGCCTGTTGATGATGGGGCCGGACTGCGGCACCGCGATCATCAACGGCAAGCCCCTGTGCTTTGCCAACGTGGTCAAGCGCGGCACGGTCGGCATTGTCGCCGCGGCCGGCACCGGCCTGCAGGAAGTCTCATGCCTGATAGACCGCTTCGGTGCCGGCGTCAGCCAGGGCATCGGCACCGGCGGACGCGACCTCAAGAATGCGGCGGTCGGCGGTATGACCAGCCTGCTTGCCATCGAAGCACTGGCTGCCGATCCGGCAACCAAGGTCATCCTCGTGGTCAGCAAACCGCCGGCTCCAGATGTGGCAGCCAAGGTGATCGCAGCCCTCAAGGCCAGCGGAAAGCCGGCCGTTGCCCATTTCCTGGGCATGCCCCTGCCGGCAGACGAAGGGAATCTGGCATACGCCTCGGACCTTGAAGAAGCCGCACTCCTGGCCACGCTCTTCGCATCAGGAATATCCGATACCCGATCGGCCCGCGCCCGCATAGCCGAAGACTCCGGCGACGACCGGTACAACCGGCCAAACCGCGCCAGCATACAGGCGATTGCCGCCAAGGAAGCGCAGAAACTGGGCCCTGACCAGAAGTACCTGCGCGGCCTGTATACCGGTGGCACCCTGACCGATGAGGCCCTGTTCATTGCCCACAAGGCGCTGGGCGGAGTCTGGTCAAACAACCAGACAGACAAGGCATGGCAGATGCCAGATCCACGGAAGTCGACCGGGCATGCCATCATCGACCTTGGTGACGACATATTCACCGATGGCAGACCGCACCCGATGATAGACCCGGCCGCCCGTGCCGAGCGCATCGCAGAGGAAGGCACCGACCCATCCGCAGCCGTAATCCTGATCGACGTGGTGCTAGGATACGGTTCGCACGCCGATCCCGCAGGGGCCGCGGTCGAGGCGATACGTGGAGCGCGCGCCGCCGCGAAGAAGCGCGGCGGATACTTGCCTGTCATCGCGTCCATTACGGGAACGGCGGCCGATCCGCAGAACCTGGATGGACAACGGACCAAGCTCGAAGCGGAGGGCGTCATCATAATGCCGTCCAATTATCAGGCGGCACTGGTGGCCATCGAGATTGCCAAAATGGCGCAAGGAGGCCGCCGATGAGCGCTCATCCAATCAATGAACTGTTCGGCACCGAGTTGTCGATCATAAACCTCGGCCTCGAGTCATTCGCGCAGAATCTGGCGCAGGAAGGCACCCCGGCCGTGCACGTCGACTGGCGGCCGCCAGCCGGTGGCGACAAGAAGGCGATAGCCGCGCTCGATGCTCTGGCGGCGGGCACCACGGTCGACGTCGAAAAGGCCAATGCCGAGGCGATACGCCGCATACAGGCCGCCAAGCCAACGATCGTCGGCATCGGCATTGCCCAGGATGTCGTGCCTGGCATGGCCAAGGACCTGATACTGCATGCCGGCCCGCCGGTTACCTGGGACAAGATGTGCGGCCCGATGCGCGGCGCCGTCATAGGCGGCATCATGTACGAAGGCCTTGCCAAGACACCCGCCGAGGCGGAATCCCTGGCCGCCTCCGGCAAGATACGCTTTGACCCATGCCATCATCACAACGCGGTCGGCCCCATGGCTGGCATCATGACCGCCAGCATGCCGGTCTGGATAATCGAGAACAAGGCCTTTGGCAACAAGGCGTTCTGCACGCTGAACGAAGGTCTGGGCAAGGTGCTGCGGTATGGCGCTTATTCGGATGAGGTGCTGGATCGTCTGCGCTGGATGCGCGACGAACTGGCGCCGATATTGAGCGCGGCACTCGAACGCCACGGTCCGATCGACATGAAGAGTGTCATAGCGCAGGTGCTGCAGATGGGTGACGAAGGCCACAACCGCAACCGCGCCGGCACTTCGCTGATCATACGCGAACTGGCGCCGCACCTGGTGATGCTTGACTACCCGAGGGAGCAGATATCCAGGGTGCTCGCCTTCATGAATACCAACGACCACTTCTTCCTGAACCTGACCATGCCGAGCGCCAAGAGCACGGTAGACGCCGCCGCCGGCATCGAGGGCAGTTCGATCATAACGACGATGGCCAGAAACGGTACCGAATTCGGCATCAAGCTGTCGGGCCTGCCTGGCCGCTGGTTCACCGGACCCGCTGGCGTCGTCGACGGGCTCTACCTTCCGGGCTTTGGCCCGGATGACGCGGCCCACGACATCGGCGACTCGGTGATAACCGAAACCTCCGGCATCGGCGGGTTCGCGATGGCGGCGGCGCCGGCGATCGTCAAGTTCGTTGGCGGAACGCCAAAGGACGCGATCGCCGTTACGATGCGCATGTACGAGATTACCGCCGCCGAGAGTGAATCGTACCAGATTCCGGTGCTCGACTTCAGGGGCACCCCGACCGGCATCGATGTGCGCAAGGTGGTGGAGACGGGCATTCTGCCAGCCATCAACACCGGCATAGCGCACAAGAACCCCGGCGTCGGCATGGTCGGCGCCGGCCTCGTCAAACCGCCCGAGAATGCGTTCAGGGACGCGCTCGTGGCCTTTGCTGAGAAGTACGCGAAGTGATGAAGAGCCCGGGCGGTTTGGCGCGCATACATGCGCGCTCACGACACCCAGCCGCGCAGGGATGCGCGGCCACGACGCTGCCCGTCCTTCAGGACGGGTACGTCACGGACGACGAGAATGCGTTCAGGGACGCGCTCGTGGCCTTTGCTGAGAAGTACGCGAAACGTTGAAGTGGGGGTTTTGCGCGAGGGATTGCAGCGAGTACCCCACAGCCTCGAAGAGGCGAGGAGTACTCGCGTAAAGCCCGACCCGGCGTAGCCGGGACGCGCCCATTTGTGACTTGATGATTCTGTCTATGTTCTATTAGGAGGTTTTTATGAAGATGATTGATTTGACCATTCCGCTCGGCATCGGCACACCGCCCTGGCCCACCTATGAGCCGCTTGAGATGAAATATTTCAAGCGCCTTGCGCCCAATGGTGCCAACGGCCAGCTCCTGACCCACTCCAACCATATCGGCACGCACCTTGACGGCGAGATTCATTTCTACACGCCAGGCAAGGACATCGCGTCGCTCGACATGGATTTCCTCGTACACGAGGGCGCCATCGTCGACCTGTCGGACGTCGTTGGTGAATATGACATATACACGTCGAAGATGGTCGAGGATCGCGTCGAGGTCAAGGAAGGCGACATCCTGATCATCCATACCGGATTTCACCACAACGGCTGGGATCAGCCCACCGGTGACGAGATCCGCTACATGATCAAGCACCCTGGCCCGGACCGCGAGTTTGCCGAGTGGGCCAAGAAGAAGAAGCTGCGCTGGATAGGCGTGGACTGCGGCAGCGCCGACCATCCGATGAACACAAAGATCCGCGACTGGATGCCCAAGCAGGCCGCCGAGTGCGACCGCCATTTTCAGAAAAAATATGGCAAGACGCTGGACCAGGTATTCTCGGAAGACAAGTATCAGCTGATGCATATCGAAATGTTCAATGTTGGCCTCATCCATGCTGAATGCCTGGGCGGCGACATCGACCTGCTCCTGAACCAGAGAGCGACGATAGGCTGCTTCCCATGGCGACTGGTAGATGGCGAGTCGAGCGTGGCGCGCATCGTGGCTATGGTCGAGGATGACCGCTACAAGACGCTGATGGCCAAGAAAGCCAAGTGCGAGCTTACCAAGTTCGGCGATATCGCCGGAGCCAAGGCCACCTGGCTGCACGAAGAAGCAAAGAAGAAATAACAAGCATACCGAACCCAGGAAAGAGCCCGGATGATTCGGCGCGCGGAGAGGCGATACAGCCTCCGCGCGCTCCGTCTCGGCTTTTTTCCTTGCATGCTCTGCACTGACTCAGAGGGAGATACCACATGTCCAAGCCGCTTGAGGGGATTCGGGTCCTCGACCTGACCCGTGTGTTGGCAGGTCCATTCTGCACGATGATGCTGTCCGATCTTGGAGCAGAGATCATCAAGGTTGAAGTCCCAGGCGTCGGCGACGATTCCCGCGCCTTTGGCCCGTTCAAGAATGGACAGAGCCTCTATTTCGTCAACATCAACCGTGGCAAGAAGAGCATCGCCATAGATCTGAAGACAGCCGCGGGCAAAAAGCTGCTGATCGATCTGGCGGAAAAATGCGATGTCATTGTCGAGAATTTCCGACCGGGCACGATGGAGAAACTGGGACTTGGCTGGGATGTGCTGAAGGGCGCAAACCCGCGGCTGATATATGCCGCCGTCTCCGGCTTTGGCCACAGCGGCCCCGATTCTCTCAAGCCAGCCTATGACATACTGGTCCAGGCGCGCAGCGGCGTGATGAGCATAACCGGATGGCCCGACTCGCCACCGACGCGCGTCGGCCTGTCCATGGGCGACATCACGGCAGCGGTCTTCGGTGCCACCGGCATAACCACCGCGCTCTACCAGCGCGAGAAAACCGGCCTTGGGCAGAAGGTCGACGTGGCAATGCTCGACTGCCAGATATCCATTCTTGAGAACGCGCTGGTGCGCTATCAGGTCGACGGCAAATCTCCGACTCCGCTTGGCACGCGCCATCCGACCATCACGCCGTTCCAGGCATTCCACGCCAACGACGGCTGGTTCGTGATCGCCGTCGGCAACGACGCGCTCTGGTCCAAGTTCTGCGGAGCCGTCGGTCGGCCCGATCTGCTCGCTGACGCCCGCTACGCTACTAATGGGGACCGTACCAAGCGCTATGACGAACTGATTCCGGAACTTGAGCGCATCTTTGAGAACAAGTCATGTTCCGAGTGGATAGAGCTACTGGAGAGCGTCGGTGTGCCGTGCGCTCCGGTCAATACGATAGAGCATGTCATGCAGGACCAGCAGTTGCTGGCTCGTAATATGTTTGTAACCGTTGACGACGACAAGGCCGGAGTCATAACGATTCCTGGCAACCCGATCAAGATGGAGTCGATACCGGAGAGCGCCACGAGGCCCTCTGCTCCGGCCATCGGCGAGCATACCGATGGAATCCTTCGGGGAATGCTCGGACTCGGTGACAAAGAAAT
>Ga0209467_1001134_pt1 | contig 25469 bp, 30 predicted proteins | sample Higcelwee11metaG_FD_187175 | JGI IMG/M metagenome (GOLD analysis project Ga0209467, IMG submission 187175) | Freshwater pond sediment microbial communities from the University of Edinburgh, under environmental carbon perturbations - High... | ecosystem: Environmental > Aquatic > Freshwater >... | reverse complement strand
GCGACCTGGGTCAGACCGCTGTCGCGCCAAGCCTGCACATGTGCAGACCAGAATGCCCGTCGTGCGTGCATCGTTTCCATGGAGTTCTCTCTGCGTGGGAATGGTGCAGAGAATGCCGGCGGGCGTGTTCAGAAGGAATGTGGCTGGGCTGGACGCATACAATCGAGTTGCGTCTTGTAGCGCTCGAGCATGCGGCGCCACCCCAGGTAATGGGCCAAGTACTGGGTGGCCACACCATGAAAGGGGATCATCCAGCTCTTCAGCCGGTTGTCGTAGCCAGGGGGGTAGGCGACTTTCTGGTCTTCGGTTCGCAATATGCCATGCACATCTGGCTGGAATTTCCAGCTGACTCCGGTGGATATGCGGTAGCGGCGCAGAATGTCCAGATATCTTCCGGCGTCGTTCGGTGCTCTCCCGGCGGTGCCCGGCCAGCAGCTCAGCGCCACGATCATCGGCAAGACCCGTCTGCAGAGCGCTCCTGCTCGAGGTCAACGGCGACGGCTCGCAAGTGCGCCTGGGCGAGGTCGCCAAGGTGGCACTGGGCGGCAAGAACTACAGCATCACCTCGACCTACAACGGCCGGCCGCGGGAATGGCGATCAGGCATCGCCACCGATACCAATGCGCTGGAAACGGCCCAGGCGGTGCGGAATACCCTCGCCGAGCCGGAGCCTTTCTTCCCGCTGGGAGTGAGGGTCGTCTACTGAACCGCCCCGGGAGGCCACGCCTACGTCGATGGGGCAGATCCAGGGGGCACTGGTCGGCATCGCCCTGGTGCTGTCTGCGGTATTCATGCCCATGGTCTTCTTCGGCGGCTCGACTGGAGTGATCTACCGGCCGTTCTCCATCACCATCGTCGCCGCCATGGCGCTGTCGGTGCTGGTTGCGCTGATCTTCACCCCGGCGCTCTGCACGACCCTGCTCAAGCCCGGCGCCTGGCTACAGCTCCGGCGATGCCATGGCCGAGGTGGGGCGGATCGCCAGAGAACTGCCGCCGGGTATCGGCTACGCCTGTGCGGGCTGTCCAGCGACGTCCATTGCCAGGTGGGCCAGCTCGCCACCATCGGCCCTTCGGCGAAGAACGCGATCCTCATCGTCGAGTTCGCCAAGGCTTTGCACGAGCAGGGCATGACCCTGCTCGAGTCGGCGGTCGAGGCTTGCCGGATGCGCCTGCGGCCGATCCTCATGACCTCCCTGGCGTTCATCCCCGGCGTCGTGCCGCTGGCGACTTCCAGCGGCGCCGGTGCCGGCAGCCGGCACGCCATCGGTACCGGGGTGATCGGTGGGATGTTCACCGTCACCGTGCTGGCGATCTTCTGGGTGCGGCTGTTCCATGTGCGGGTGTCCTCCTGGTTCACGGAGCGGAGTCGCGCTGGGCAGCGGCGAAAACGCGCAGTGAAACAGGGGCGCGGTCGACATTCGTGGCTGGCGGCCGGAAAGCGGTGTCTACAGTGATATGGTTGTTGGTGCTTGCATCGTTCCGGGAGCAGAGATGATTTCAAGACACGCCACCCCCAGTCTCCTCTTCGCAGCCCTGTTGCTGACTGGCTGCAGCTTTACCGACAAGTCCGAACCGCGGCCGGCGGCCGCCAGCGCTCAGGGATGCGACGCCGGCGCCGTACAAGGCCTGATCGGCCAGACCGCCAGCCCCGACCTGCTCGAGCAGGCCCGCCAGCGTGCCGGGGCGCAGACGGCGCGCGTCATCGGCCCGCACGACAACATAACCCTGGACTACAACTCCAGGCGCCTGAATCTGGAAGTCGACGAGCGCCTGACGATCAAGCAGATCCACTGCGGCTGAAACGCCCCTGCGGTCGCCCGCCGGTTTCGACCGGCGGCGGGGTGGCATCGATCATCGCTGCCGGCGCACTGGTGCAAAGCAGGCACTTCCGGCATGAGCCTGATATTGCAAGGAAATTGTCAATACATTTCTGCAGATAAAGTAATAATGCTTTTGGGAATCCCTGGTTTTTTGCCTTCCGTACGCACTCTAGAATCCAAGCGTCTTTCATGCCCCGGTCTTTTCGCCGCATCGACGAAAAAGCTCCAGCTTCATCCCGATTAGCCGGAGGGTGAGGCACGACGCATCGACCGGCCGCAAAAATCCAACCACTCCTTTTACGGGTTACGCCTATGACATCGATGGTCATGCCGTTATGTATGGCGCTTGCCTTCGCTCTATGCCTGCTGGGCGGCTGTGGATCGCCGCCCCAGATTCCCCATCGCTCCCATTCGGAGGCCGAGGTCAAGGAGTTCGCCAAAGACATGCTGGGGCGGAGCAATCTGCCGCGGGATCAATACGAACAATACAAAAAGGCCTTGTCCGCGCCGTAGGGGCCAATTGCAGGCGATAAGGATTCAAATCGGGTCCTTGTCTGCAACACTCCCGCCGCCGCGCATGCGTGCGGTTTCCGCGCGCAATGCTCGCGTACCTTTCCTGCGAAACCATCCTGCCCGTCGCTTGGCGGACGGGTTTTCGCCCGGCAATGCTGGTCCGGACTGCCCAAGGGATCTGCAGAGTCGCAATTGCTAATAAAACAAAATAGAGGACGTTTCATGCGAAAGTATCTGTCATTGCCCGCAGTAGTCGTTCTGCTTCTGGGATCGGCGGGGGTGGCACACGCTGTCGAGGTGGGCGCCGCGGGCGGCGTCACCGGCCAGGGCGACATGACCTACCGCCTCAGCGTGGGGCTGCCCTGGGACCAGCAATGGTGGAAGAGTGACCTGGGCCACGCGACGGGTTACTGGGATGCCGGTTACACCTACTGGGAAGGCGGCTCCGGCGACGACAACTACTCGGGTGCGCACTCGCTGTCGCTGAGCCCGGTGTTCACCTACGAGTTCAGTGGCCTCGGCGTCACCCCGTTCCTCGAGTTCGGCGTCGGTGTCGCCTTCTTCTCCAAGACCCGCGTGGGCGAGAAGCAGCTGGGCTCCTCCTTCAACTTCGAGGACCGCATCGGCGCCGGCCTCAGGTTCGCGGGCGGCCAGAAGATCGGCGTCCGGGCGATCCACTACTCCAACGCCGGCATCAAGCAGCCCAACGACGGCATCGAGTCCTTCTCGGCCTACTACAGCCACGCGTTCTGATCCGGCTGCGGCTCTCGAGCCCGTTTCCAGGCGGCGCTCGAGACCGACAGTCCGCTCCGCCCTGGATTTCCGGGGTCCCCCGCAGGCTCCTTCGTCGCCCGAAGAGCGGCAGATCCGCTTTCGTGCGCGGTTTGCCGCGCTCTGCGCGAGCGGGGCGTCGGCGCTCCCGGTGGCGGCTGCGGTTCAGAGCGCGTTCAGCGGGATCTTCAGGTAGCGGATGCCGTTGTCCTCGGCCGGCGGCAGTTCGCCAGCACACATGTTGACCTGCACCGCGGGCAGGATCAGGGCCGGCATGCCGAGGGTGGCGTCCCGCGCGTTGCGCATGGCGACGAACACCTCCTCGTCGATACCTTGGTGCGCATGGACATTGTGTTTGCGCTCCTCGCCCATGCTGGTCTGGTGGAGAAACTCCGCGCGCCCCGACGCCTTGTAGTCGTGGCACATGAACACCCGTGTCTCGTCCGGTAGGCGGTAGAGCCGCTGGATCGAGCGGTACAACGTGCGTGCGTCTCCTCCCGGGAAGTCGCAGCGGGCGGTGCCATAGTCGGGCATGAACAGGGTATCGCCGACGAAGGCGGCATCGCCGATCAGGTAGGTCAGGCAGGCCGGGGTATGTCCGGGTGTGTGGAGCGCGCGGGCCTGGACGGCGCCGACCTGAAAGTCTTCGCCATCCCGGAACAGGTGGTCGAACTGGCTGCCGTCGCGGGCGAACTCGTCGCCGGCGTTGAACAGCTCGCCGAAGGTCTCCTGGATCTGGGTAATGCGTTCGCCGATGCCCCGCCTGCCGCCGAGCTGGCGCTTGAGGTAGGCGGCGGCGCTCAGGTGGTCGGCGTGGACGTGGGTTTCCAGGATCCACTGTACCTCCAGCTCCTGGGTGCGGACATGGGCGATCAGGCGGTCGGCGGAGGCATGGCCGATGTGCCCGGAGGCGGGCTCGTAGTCCAGTACGGAGTCGATCAGGGCGCACTGGCGGGTGGTCGGATCGCTCACCACGTAGCTGTAGGTGAAGGTCGCGGGGTCGAAGAAGGCTTCTACACGGGCGTTCATGGGCTGTCCTTCAGCAAGGGGATCCAAGGTACATGAGAGCCTGATGCCGGGGCTTGCTGCAAGCGGCGCTTGCCGAAGGGCCACCCGCAGTAGGAGCAGGCCGGCGGCGATGGGCCGGGCGCGGTCGGGCATTTCAACGCGGGTTTTCGTCTTGACCTTCGGTCAGCGAGCGCGCCGGCGCTCCAGTGCGGGGAACACTCCCATCCCGCCGAGCAGGACGAGCACGAACAACAGGCTCTGCCAGTAACCGCCGAGCAGCAGGGTAAGGGCCGGGCCCGGACAGATGCCGGCAATGCCCCAGCCGATACCGAACAGCAGGCTGCCGCCGATCAGTCGGCCGTCCAGTTCGCGTTTCTGCGGCAGTTGCATGGGGGCATCGAGCAGCGAGCGCTGCCGGCGCTTGGCCCAGGAGAAGGGCAGCAGGGCGACGGCGATGGCGCCGGCCATCACCAGCGCCAGCGAAGGGTCCCAGGCACCGGCCAGATCGAGAAAGCCGAGCACCTTGGCCGGGTTGCTCATGCCCGCCAGCAGCAGGCCGATGCCGAAGAGCAGTCCGGCGAGCAGTGCCGTCAGTCGGCGCATGTTCAGCCTCCCCACAGGTGGCGCAGGACGAATACCGTGGCGAATCCGCTGGCCATGAAGGCCAGGGTGGCGACCAGGGAGCGCGGCGACAGACGGGCGATCCCGCACACGCCATGCCCGCTGGTGCAGCCGGAACCGTAGCGGGTGCCGAGACCGACCAGCAGCCCGGCGAGCGTCAGGCCGATCCCGCCGGTCTGGAATTCGACCTCCGGCAGTGTGTCGAACAGCCCCCAGAGCCGCGGCGCCGCCAGCAGGCCGAGCAGGAACAGTGCTTTCTCGTCGCGCCCGTCGCCGCGCTGCAGCAGGCTGCCGAGCAGCCCGCTGATCCCGGCGACGCGTCCGTTCAGCGCCACGAACAGGCTGGCCGAGAGGCCGATCAGTGCGCCACCGGACAGTGCCGTCCAAGGCGTGAAGCTCGCCCAGTCGATATGCATCTCATCGTCCTGCCGCTGGGGCGGTCATCAGTTGATTGATAGACAATATATTTGTTTATAAATCGTTTTCAAGGCTTTGCCTCGCGGGTTTTCCGGGGAGATGGCCCATCCCTCGTTCGCCCGCGCCCACCGATGCCGCCTGCCGGCCCGCCCGGAGCGGGCCGGGTAGCGGGATGCTGTCGCTTGCTGGCGACGCGCGGGAGCGCGCCGGCGCAGAGGCTATGAGCACGCCGGGGGCTGCCTGCCGTCGCCCGGACGGGACGGGGGGCAGCGGGGCGGCGGGCTGGCCCCCGCCGATCAGCTCGCGGAACGCGGACGCGCTCAGCGCAGGGGCGAACAGCCAGCCCTGGCCGTAGTCGGCGCCCTCGCTGTCGAGCAGGCGCGCCTGCTCCTCGCGCTCGATGCCTTCGGCGATCACCTTGAGGCGCAGTGCCCGGGCCATGCGCACGATGTGGGGGGCGACGCCGCTGCTGGCGGCATCGGCGCCGAGGGCATCGACGAATGCCTTGTCGATCTTCAGGCAGTCCACCGGCAGCGTCTGCAGGTAGGCCAGGCTGGAATAGCCGGTGCCGAAGTCGTCGATCAGTACCCGGTGGCCGCGGGCGCGCAGTGCGGCCAGGTTCCGGCTGGCCGCCTGCAGGTCGATCAGCCCGCGCTCGGTCACCTCGAAAGCGATCTGCTCGGGCCTGACCCCGTGCCGGGCCAGCAGACGTCCGGTCAGTGCGCCGATCCGTGGCGCGCTGACGTCGCAGGCGGACAGGTTGATCGAGATGTACAGCTCGGGATGGCTGCGCAGCAGGTCGCCGAGCTGTTCGAGCACCTCCTGGAGCAGGAAGTCGGTGATCGCGCGAATCTGGCCGGTCGACTCGGCCAGCGGAATGAACTGCTCGGGGCTGGTCAGGCTACCGTCCGGCCGCTGCCAGCGCATCAGGGCCTCGGCGCCGACGTAGCGGCGGCTGGCGAGGTGGACGATCGGCTGGTAATAGACCTGCAGCTCCTGACGCCGCAGGGCGCCCTGCAGTTCTCCGCCGAGCGACTGGCGCTGGCATACCAGCCGGAAGGTCGCGCCGCCGCCCAGCAGGGCCAGCAGCAGGCCGACCGGCAGCAGGCGCTCCCAGCAGGCACGGATGCGCTGGAGCAGCTGGGCACGTGGGGCCAGCAGGGCCAGTTGGTAGTCCGGGTTGTTGCCCTGCAGGCGGTAAAATGGCTGCCCGTCGAGCAATTGCAGCGCGGCGCCGTCCGCCGCCCCAGGCAGGATCGTCAGCGACGGGGGCGCGGCGAGGATCGGCAGGGCCTGGGTGCTGCCGCGGGGAATCAGGTAGACGCCGAGGCCGTCCGACGGATCGACCGCGTCGAGCAGGTGGCCGCGGGAGCTGGACACCCGGAAGGGGCCGTGGGCGAGCATCAGGGCGGCCGGATCTTCGTCCGGCGCGTTCGTGGCGTTCAGCCAGTAGTCGAGGCTCTGGCTGTGGAAATCCGCCGGCCGTGCCGGCTCCGGGGCGGCGTGCGGCGGCCGGCTGGAGCAGCGCTGCCCGTCGGCGACGAAGCTCGCCTCGTGGATGAAGCGATGCTCGAAGCTGACCCGCTGCAGGCTTTCCACCAGGCCCGGATCGCAACGGCGCAGGGGCTGCAACTCCAGCGTGGCGAGCCCCTGGCGCAGTTGCCCGAGGACCTGCTCGAAGCGCAGCAGGAAGCGTTCGCCGCGGCTTTCCAGATCTGCCCGCTGCGCCTCCCGTGCCTGGGAAAGCGCCACGCCCAGGCCGAGCAGCGTCAGCAGGCAGGCGCTGGCCAGGGTCGCCAGCAGGGCCATCGGCCAGGGCCGGTAGACGGATCGGTACAGCCGTCCCAAGGGGTGTTGCATGTCAGCGCTCCCGACATCCTTTCAGGTCTGACCTTTGCCGTGCGTCTTTCTCACCCCGTTCCGTTCAGGGTAGCCAGCAGGGCTGCGGTTTCGGCGTCCGGCTCGCCGTCGAAACGGGCCGGTCGGTACTTCATCTGGAAGGCGGCGATGACCCGACGCGTTTTGTCGTCGAGCACGCCATGCCGCTCCAGGGCATAGCCGTTGCGGACCAGCTGTTCCTGGAACCAGGCGACCCCCGGCAGGTGGGCGGCATAGCGGGCCTGCAGTTCGGCCACCCGGCGCGCGTCCGGCCAGACGACCAGTCCGGCCTCGGCCAGGCGCTTCCAGGGGAACTGCGGGCCCGGGTCGACCTTGCGCTGCGGGGCGATGTCGCTGTGGCCGATGATCGCTTGCGGTCCCAGTCCGTGACGCTTGACGATCTCCTTGAGGAGGACGATCAGTGCATCGATCTGCTCCGGCGGATAGGGATACCAGAGGCGCCCGTTGGGGGTGTCCAGGTAGCCGGGGTTGACCAGCTCGATGCCGATGCTGCTGGCGTTCAGCCAGGTCCTTCCGTGCCACTGGCTGTCTCCTGCGTGCCAGGCGCGACGCTCCTCTCCAACCAAACGGTAGATGGTCGCGGGCTTGGCGTCGATCAGATAGTGGCTGCTGACGCTGCCCTGGGTGAGCTGTCTCAGCGAACCCTGCAGATCCTCGGAGGTGTAGTGCAGGACGACGTACTGCACGCGGCTGTCCTGGCTGCGGGCATTGTAGCGGGTGTCGATCCGCGGGCCGGCGGCGCAGCCGGCCAGCAGGGCGAGGATCAGGGAGAGGGCGACGGGTCTCATGAAGTTCGGGGCTATCCGGCAAGGTTTTGGCGGGTATCGGCAGGCTTCGGCGGGTTTTCGCGGAGCGGACGATACGCACCCTTGGAGTATTGCAAAAGCGTGGCGATCCGCTGCATGGGTCGATGGCAGGCCGCTCGCTCAGGGGCAGGGCTGCGGCAGGGTATTGCGCCGGAGGTGCTCGGGCAGGCGGATCTCCACCGCCACCGGCAGGTGGTCGGAGATTTGCTGGCGGAGCACCTGCACGCGCTCCAGGGTCAGGCTGGGGCTGAGCAGGATGTGGTCGATGCAGCGCTGTGGACGCCAGCTGGGAAAGGTGGCCTCGATCTGCGGGGCGAGCAGGCCGAGGTCGCGCAGCGGCGAATGCTCCAGCAGCTCGCGGGCGTGGGTGTTCATGTCGCCCATCAGCGCCAGGTGGCGGCAGTCGCCGATCAGCTCGCGGATATAGGCGAGCTGGCGGGTGCGGGTCCGTGCGCCGAGGGCCAGGTGCATCATCACCACCGCCAGGGCATCGCGCCCCGTGCCGAAGCGCAGGAGGATCGCGCCGCGCCCCGGCGGGCCGGGCAGCGGGTGGTCTTCCAGCTCGGTGGGCCGCAGGCGGCTGAGCAGGCCGTTGCTGTGCTGGGCCAGCGGGCCGAGGTTGCGGTTGAGCTGCTGGTACCAGTAGGGGAAGTGGCCGAGCTGGGCGAGATGCTCGACCTGGTTGACGTAGTCGGAACGCAGGCTGCCGCCGTCGACTTCCTGCAGGGCCACCAGGTCGAAATCGGCAAGCAGCTCGCCGATCCGCTGCAGGTTCACCGCGCGTCCCGCATGCGGCAGCAGATGCTGCCAGCTGCGGGTCAGGTAGTGCCGGTAGCTCTCGGTGCGGATGCCGACCTGGATGTTGAAGCTCAGCAGACGCAGCCGGCCGTCGGCGGGCAGCCCGCTCGCATCGCAGCAGTGCGGGTTGCTCCGCGGCTGCCGCACGGCGGCCTGACGTTCAACCGTGCGTCGGCGCAGCATGGCTCCTCCTGCCCTCCGTCACTGGGCGGTGCGCTCCCGCTCGATCAGGTAGTCGGCCACCTGCAGGGCGTTCTGCGGGCCGCCGGCACTGCCCAGGTCGAAGCGGTACTTGCCGTTGACGACCATCACCGGGACGCCGGAGATCTGGTAGGCGATCGCCAGTTTCTTCGCCTTCTCCATCTGGGCCTTCACGTTGAAGGAGCTGTAGGCCTTGAGGAAGGCATCCTTGTCGACGCCCTGGGTGGCGAGGAACTCGGCCATTTCCTCGGGCGTCGCCAGCTTCTTGCCGTCCTTGTGGATGGCGTCGAAGATCGCGCTGTGGACCTTCGACTCGATGTTCATCGACTCCAGGGTGAGGAACAGCTGGCCATGGGCGTTCCACACACCGCCGAACAGGGCCGGGACGCGCCGGAAACTCACGTCCTCCGGCAGCTTGCCGGCCCAGGCGTTGATGCTCGGCTCGAACTGGTAGCAATGCGGGCAGCCATACCAGAACAACTCCACGACCTCGATCTTGCCCGGCTGCGCCACCGGCACCGGAGCGGGCAGCTCGACATACTGCTGGCCGGCCTTGATGTCGGCGGGCGCGAGCGATTCCGCCTGGGCAGTCAGGGCGAGCAGGCCTGCACTGGCGAGAACGGCGCCGAGAATCAGTTTACGCATGCGTTACGACTCCTTGCATTGCTGGTGAGGGCTCCCGGTACGAGCCGGTCTGGACCCGGAAGGGGCGAAGCGAATGGCGCCTATTGTAAGGGGAGGGCCAATGAAAAAGGGCGGCCATCCGCCGCCCTTTTTCATCGCCGGTGAGCCGTACTCAGTGCAGGCCCTGGATATAGCTGGAGATGGCGGCGATGTCCTTGTTGCTCAGCTTGGCGGCGATGGAGCGCATGATCATGCTGTCGCCGTCGTTGGTGCGCACGCCTTCGCGGAAGTCGGTGAGCTGCTTGGTCACGTACTGGGCGTGCTGGCCGCCCAGTTTCGGGTAGGCGGCCTGCTCGTTGCCCGCGCCGTTGGGCGAGTGGCAACCGGTGCAGGCCGGCATGCCGTCGGCCAGTTTGCCGCCGCGGTAGAGCGCTTCGCCGGCTTCGACCAGTTGGGGATCGGCGGCGCCGACGCCCGTCTTCTGCGCGGCGAAATAGGCGGCAATGTCGGCCAGGTCCTGATCGTTGAGGCTGTCGAGCTGGCCGGTCATTTCCAGCACCTTGCGGCCGGTACCCTCGGCGGCGCCTGCCGTCATGCCGGCCTTGATGTCCTTCATCTGCTTGAGCAGGTAGCGTTCGCCCTGGCCGGCCAGTTTCGGGAAGTTCGGTGCCGCGCTGTTGCCGTCCGGAGCGTGGCAGGCGCCGCAGACGGCCGCCTTGCCCTGGCCGGCGGCGGCGTCGCCTGCGGCATGGGCCAGGCCGGAAATCCCCAGGGTTAACAACAGAGTCACGAGTGCTTTGTTCATCAGCTAATCCAAATCACGGCTCAAGAAAAGTGTTGTTTTAGACCGACGTGTCCGGCTTCAGGGGGGTTCCCGGCGGCTTCGGCGTCGCTGTCCATGCGTCCATGCGCGCCCGCAGAGCCAGAGTCAACTGGGCAGCTGGCAGTCAAGGGCAGCATCACGACACCGCGGCGGGCAACAGGCTCCTGGAGCAGGCCTTTCGCAGGGAACAAGCACCGTGCGATCAACGTACGGCCAGTCTTGAACCGTTCCCGTGAACACTTACCCTGGGACAGGGGCAAAGCGCACACAAAATCCGCGGCATTATATACTGGCGACTCCGAAACGGAAACGACATGGCAGCGCAGCCAGCGCGTGCCAGCCCAGCGGAATCTCCCGATGTCCTTCAAGAATCCCATTCTCGGTCTGTGCCAGCAGGCCGCCTTCATGCTCAGCGCGGCCCGGGTAGACCAGTGTCCCGCCGACGACGGCCGCGAGGTCGCCTTCGCCGGGCGCTCCAACGCCGGCAAGTCCAGCGCGCTGAACACCCTGACCCACGCCAGCCTCGCGCGTACCTCGAAGACCCCGGGGCGCACCCAGTTGCTGAACTTCTTCCGCCTCGACGACGAGCGTCGTCTGGTCGACCTGCCCGGCTACGGCTACGCCAAGGTGCCGATCCCCCTCAAGCAGCACTGGCAGCGCCACCTGGAGGCCTACCTGGGCAGCCGCCGCAGCCTGGCCGGAGTGGTCCTGCTGATGGACATCCGCCACCCGCTGACCGACTTCGACCGGATGATGCTCGACTGGGCCGGCGCCAGCGGCATGCCCATGCACATTCTGCTGACCAAGGCCGACAAGCTGGCCTTCGGCGCGGCGAAGAACGCCCTGCTCAAGGTCCGGCGAGATTTGGAGCAGGGCTGGGGCGAGGGGGTGAGTATCCAGCTGTTCTCGGCGCCCAAGCGCCAGGGGATCGAGGAGGCCCACGGCGTGCTGGCGCACTGGCTGGGGCTGACCGACGAGGCGGAAGGCGAGGCGGACGCCGAGGTCTGAGTCCGCCGGCGCGGCTCATTCGTGCCAGGCGTGGCCCTGCTGTTCGAGCAGGCTATGGGCCTGCTCCGGCCCCCAGGAGCCGGCGGGATAGGGGCGCGGCCGCTGGTAGTAGGCGTGCCAGCCGCCGATGATCGGGTCGACCCAGCGCCAGGCGGCCTCCACCTCGTCGCGGCGCATGAACAGGGTGGAGTCGCCCTCGATCACGTCGAGCAGCAGGCGCTCGTAGGCGTCCCAGCGGCGCTTCTGGCGGAAGGCGTGGGCCAGGTTGAGATCCAGCTCCACCGGCGCCAGGTGCATGCCCTTGCCGGGACTCTTGGCCATCAGCTGCAGGCTGATCGACTCCTCCGGCTGCAGGCGAATCCGCAGGCGGTTGGCCTGGCCGTCCTGGAACAGCCGGTGCGGCACCGGCTTGAACTGGATGATGATTTCCGAACACTTCCTCGCCAGGCGCTTGCCGGTGCGCAGGTAGAAGGGCACGCCGGCCCACCGCCAGTTGTCGATCTCCGCCTGCAGCGCGACGAAGGTCTCGGTATCGCTGTCGTTGTCGACGTTTTTCTCGAAGTAGTACGCCGGAACCTCCTGCCCGCCGATCTTTCCGGCGGCGTACTGGCCGCGCACCGTGCGATCCTTCACGTCGAGGCCGGCGATGGGTTTCAGGGCCTCGAGAATCTTCACTTTCTCGTTGCGTACCGCTTCGGCGTCGAAGCGCACCGGCGCCTCCATGGCGACCAGGCAGAGCAGCTGCAGCAGGTGGTTCTGCAGCATGTCGCGCATCGCCCCGGCGTGGTCGTAGTAGCTGCCGCGGTTTTCCACGCCGAGGGTTTCGCAGACGCTGATCTGCACATGGTCGATATGTCCGGCGCGCCAGAGCGGCTCGAACAGGGCGTTGGCAAAGCGCAGAGCCATCAGGTTCTGCACGGTTTCCTTGCCCAGGTAGTGGTCGATGCGAAAGACCTGGGACTCCTGGAACACCTGGCCGATGGACTGGTTGATCGCCAGCGCCGACGCCAGCGAATGGCCGATGGGCTTTTCCAGCACGATGCGCGCGTCGCTGCCGGCCAGGCCGGCGTTGGCCAGGCAGGCGGCGATATCCTCGAACAGGCTGGGGGCGGTGGCGAGGTAGTGGATGCGCCCGCGCGGGCCGGCGTTGTCGAGATGCCGGGCCAGGCGACCGTAGTGGGCGCTCTGGCTGGCATCCATGGCGAAATAGTCGATCCGCTCGGCGAAGCTCTGCCAGGTCTCCGCCTGGAAGCTCGTCCGCGCCACCTGGGCCCGGCAGCGGCGCTCGGCCAGGGCGCGGTAGGCGTCGCGGCCCAGCGGCTGGCGTGCCAGGGCGACGATGCGCAGGTCGGCCGGCAGGAGCCGGTCGCGGTGCAGGTGGTAGAGCGCCGGCAGCAGCTTGTGCAGCGCCAGGTCGCCGGTGCCGCCGAAAACCAGCATGTCGCAGGGATGGGTCACAACAGCCTCCAACGCGTTTGGCTATGGGCTGGAAGCCTGTCATGTAGTATAACTACAGGTACGCTACAGCCCGACTCCCGATCATAACCGAGTTCAGTCCCCGTGAATCTCTTGCAGCATATTGCCCAATCGCGCCCCCTGTTGCGCAAGTCGGAACTCAAGGTGGCCGATCATGTGCTGCTCGATCCGGCGGCGGCGATGCACAGTTCGATGGCCGGCCTGGCCCTGGAGGTCGGGGTCAGCGAGCCGACCATCGTGCGCTTCTGCCGGGCCATCGGCTGTACCGGTTTCCAGGACCTGAAGCTGAAGCTGGCGCAGAGCCTGGCCGCCGGCGCCAGCTTCGGCCAGTTCGCCATCCACGAGAACGACTCGGTCGTCGATTTCAGCCTGAAGATCTTCGACACCACCCTGCATACCCTGATGGAGGTGCGCGAGCACCTCGACCCCGAAGTGCTGCAGCGCGCCATCGACGCCATCGCCCGGGCGGCGCGCATCGAGTTCTATGGCTTCGGCGCCTCCGGCGCAGTGGCCATCGATGCCCAGCACAAGTTCTTCCGCCTGCTGCTCACCGCCGCCGCCTATTCCGATCCGCACATGCAGGCCATGTCGGCGGTGACCCTCAAGCCCGGCGACGTGGCGATCTGCATCTCCCAGTCGGGGCGCTCCAAGGACCTGCTGATCACCGCCAACCTGGTCCGCGAAAGCGGTGCGACCCTGATCGCCCTCTGTCCCGGACAGACGCCGCTGGCCGATCTGGCCGACGTCAACGTGGCGATCGACGTCCAGGAGGACACCGACGTCTACACCCCGCTGACCTCGCGCATCGCCCATCTGGTGGTGATCGACGTGCTCGCCATGGGTGTGGCGATGGCCCGCGGCCCGGACCTGGTCAACCACCTCAAGAGCGTCAAGCGCAGCCTGCGCAGCCTGCGGCTGTCGCCCAAGTCGGTGCGGGTGGCGGAAGACTGAGGCCGCCTGGCGTCACGACAGCTTCATCCCGCTGCCGCGAAAGCGTCACCGGCTGGCGGCAATCCTGATGGTCCCCGACCCCATGCTGGGAGACCCTCATGTCCCGCCATCCGGAAGACGCCTACTACCCCTCTCCCCTCGACACCAAGGCCCGCCGCAAGCGGCTGGACGAGCGGCGCATGCGCTTTCGCCGCGCCATCGAGCACTACGACGAGCAGCGCCGGCTGCAGCATGAGCTGGACGACTACCCGGACCTGCTGGCGCTCAGCTCGCTGCCGGTCGTTCCGGCAGTTTCCCGGCAAAGCGCTCGGCCAGCGCGCTGATCTTCGTCCGTTCCGCGCGGACGAAGGTCTCGAACGCTCGTGCTACCGGGCTCAGCCGCTTGCCCTCGGCGTGCACCAGGCACCAGCTGTGGTAGAGCGGCAGCTCCGCCACCGGCAGCTCGCAGAGCAGGCCGGTGGCCAGCTCCAGGCTCGCCGCGTGGCGCGGTAGCAGGGCCAGGCCGAGGCCGGCGATCACCGCCTGCAGCTGCGCTTCGGTCGAGCCGATCTCCAGCGTCTCGGCGAAGTGCGCGCGCTTCTGGTGGCAGTACTCCTCGGTGGCGCGGCGGGTGCCGGAGCCCGGCTCGCGCAGCAGCAGCGGAAAGCCCGTCAGGTCCTGCAGGCGCAGGTTTTCGCGCGTGCACAGCGGGTGTCCGGGCGGCGCCACGGCGACGATCGGGTTGTTGAGGAAGGGAAAGAAGTTCAGCGCCATCTCGCTCGGCACCTGCGACATGATCAGCAGGTCGTCGCGGCTCATCGACAGGCGGCGCACCGCCAGGGCGTGGTTGACCACCACCAGCTGCAGGCTGACCTCCGGATGCTGGGCGCGAAAGGCGGCGAACAGGTGCGGCACCAGGTACTTGGCGCTGGACTCCACGGCCAGGTTGAGCTGCCCCTGCAGCGAGCCCTGGATATCCGAGAGCTGCATGTCGAGGCTCTCCAGGCGGCCGAAGATGTCCTCGCTGGCTTTCAGCAGCGCCTCGGCGGCCGGCGTCAGGTAGAGCTTCTTGGCCACGTACTCGAACAGCGGCTGGCCGATCAGCTCCTCGAGCTGGCGGATCTGCAGGCTGACCGCCGGCTGGGTCAGTGCCATCTCCTCGGCGGCGCGGCTGTAGGAGCGGCTTTCGCACACCGCGCGGAATACCCGGAACTGGCGCAGGGTCAGGCGCATCAGGGATTTGCGCATGGCATCCTCGGAAACGGAAAGGGGCGCACGGCGGGGTTTTCGGCGAGAAAACACCTGTGCTGAATAGGGGATTTTCGTACAGCTATAAGTTGTAGTTTATGCTCAACCTAACAAATATTCATTTTTCTTAATCGATCCCGCGGCCTAGGGTTGTCTCACCTGCCGACTGACCGTCCTTGTCGGCCAGTTCTGCCGAGGGAGACCTCCGTGATAAGAAAAATCCTCATCGCCAACCGTGGCGAGATCGCCGTCCGCATCGTGCGCGCTTGCGCCGAGATGGGCATCCGCTCGGTGGCCATCTTCTCCGAAGCCGACCGCCACGCCCTGCACGTCAAGCGGGCCGACGAGGCGCACTTCATCGGCGAGGACCCGCTGGCCGGCTACCTGAACCCGCGCAAGCTGGTCAACCTGGCGGTGGAAACCGGCTGCGACGCCCTGCACCCGGGCTATGGCTTCCTCTCGGAAAACGCCGAGCTGGCGGAGATCTGCGCCCAGCGCGGGATCAAGTTCATCGGCCCGAGCGCGGAAGTGATCCGCCGGATGGGCGACAAGACCGAGGCGCGGCGCAGCATGATCGCCGCCGGCGTGCCCTGCACCCCCGGCACCGAAGGCAACGTCGCCGATCTCGCCGAGGCCCTGCGCGAGGCCGAGCGGATCGGCTACCCGGTGATGCTCAAGGCCACCTCCGGCGGCGGCGGCCGGGGCATCCGCCGCTGCAACAGCGTCTCCGAGCTGGAGCACGCCTACCCGCGGGTGATCTCCGAGGCGACCAAGGCCTTCGGCAGTGCGGAAGTCTTCCTCGAGAAGTGCATCGTCAACCCGAAGCACATCGAGGCGCAGATCCTCGCCGACTCTTTCGGCAACACCGTGCACCTGTTCGAGCGCGACTGCTCGATCCAGCGCCGCAACCAGAAGCTGATCGAGATCGCCCCGAGTCCCCAGCTGACCCCCGAACAGCGCGCCTACATCGGCGACCTGGCGGTGCGCGCGGCCAAGGCGGTGGGCTACGAGAATGCCGGCACCGTGGAGTTCCTGCTCGCCGAGGGCGAGGTGTACTTCATGGAGATGAACACCCGGGTCCAGGTGGAGCACACCATCACCGAGGAAATCACCGGCATCGACATCGTCCGCGAACAGATCCGCGTCGCCTCGGGCCTGCCGCTCTCCGTCGAGCAGAAGGACATCCAGCACCGCGGCTATGCCCTGCAGTTCCGCATCAACGCCGAGGACCCGAAGAACAACTTCCTGCCCAGCTTCGGCAAGATCACCCGCTACTACGCGCCCGGCGGCCCCGGCGTGCGTACCGACACGGCGATCTACACCGGCTACACCATCCCGCCGTACTACGACTCGATGTGCCTGAAGCTGATCGTCTGGGCGCTGACCTGGGAAGAGGCGCTGGCCCGCGGCCTGCGCGCCCTCGACGACATGCGCGTGCAGGGGGTGAAGACCACCGCGCCCTACTACCAGCAGATTCTCGGCAGTCCGGATTTCCGCAGCGGACAGTTCAACACCAGCTTCGTCGACGAACACCCGGAACTGCTCAACTACTCGATCAAGCGCCGGCCTGGCGAACTGGCCATCGCCATCGCCGCCGCCATCGCCGCCCACGCAGGGCTCTGACGAACACCAGCCCGGCTGCGCTCCGGCTGCAGGCTGAAGAGGAACTGACGAATGAAGAAGATCACGGTCACCGACACCATCCTGCGTGATGCCCACCAGTCGCTGATTGCCACCCGCATGCGCCTCGAGGACATGCTGCCGATCTGCGACAAGCTGGACAAGGTCGGCTACTGGTCGCTGGAAGTCTGGGGCGGCGCCACCTTCGATTCCTGCATCCGCTTCCTCAAGGAAGACCCCTGGGAGCGCCTGCGCCAGCTGCGCGCCGCGCTGCCCAACACCCGCTTGCAGATGCTCCTGCGCGGACAGAACCTGCTCGGCTACCGCCACTACAGCGACGACGTGGTCAAGGCTTTCGTCGCCAAGGCCGCGGTCAACGGCATCGACGTGTTCCGCATCTTCGACGCGATGAACGACGTGCGTAACCTGCGCGTGGCCATCGAGGCGGTCAAGGCCGCCGGCAAGCATGCCCAGGGCACCATCTGCTACACCACCAGCCCGGTGCACACCGTCGAATCCTTCGTCGAGCTGGGCAGGCGCATGCAGGAGAAGGGCGTCGACTCCCTGGCGATCAAGGACATGGCGGGCCTCTTGACCCCCTACGCCACCGCCGAACTGGTCAAGGCGCTGAAGGCCGAGATCGACCTGCCGGTGTTCATCCACTCCCACGACACCGCGGGCCTCGGCGCGATGTGCCAGCTCAAGGCCATCGAAGCCGGCGCCGACCACATCGACACCGCCATCTCCAGCTTCGCCTGGGGCACCAGCCACCCCGGCACCGAGTCGATGGTCGCCGCCCTGCGCGGCAGCGAGTACGACACCGGCCTGGACCTGGAGCTGCTGCAGGAGATCGGCCTGTACTTCTACGGCGTGCGCAAGCGCTACCACCAGTTCGAAAGCGAGTTCACCTCCGTCGACACCCGCGTGCAGGTCAACCAGGTGCCGGGCGGCATGATGTCCAACCTGGCCAACCAGTTGAAGGAGCAGGGCGCCCTGCACCGCATCAACGAGGTGTTCGCGGAGATTCCGCGCGTGCGCGAAGACCTCGGCTTCCCGCCGCTGGTCACCCCGACCTCGCAGATCGTCGGCACCCAAGCGGTGTTCAACGTGCTCGCCGGCGAGCGCTACAAGACCATCACCAACGAGGTGAAGCTCTACCTGCAGGGCCGCTACGGCAAGGCGCCGGGCAAGGTCAACGAGCGCCTGCGCTTCCAGGCGATCGGCACCGAGGAAGTCATCGACGTGCGCCCGGCCGACCTGCTCAAGCCGGAAATGACCAAGCTGCGCACGGAGATCGGCGAGCTGGCGCAGAGCGAGGAGGACGTGCTGACCTACGCGATGTTCCCCGACATCGGCCGCAAGTTCCTCGAAGAGCGCAAGGCCGGCACCCTGGTGCCTGAGCCGCTGCTGCCGATCCCCACCGCGGGTGCCGGTCCGACCAGCGAAGGCGTGCCCACCGAATTCCTCATCGACGTGCACGGCGAGACCTACCGGGTGGACATCACCGGTGTCGGCATCAAGGGCGAAGGCAAGCGCCACTTCTACCTGTCCATCGACGGCATGCCGGAAGAAGTGGTGTTCGAGCCGCTCAACGAGTTCATCGCCGGCGGCTCCGGCAAGCGCAAGCAGGCCGGCGCACCGGGCGACGTCAGCACCAGCATGCCGGGCAACATCGTCGACGTCCTGATCAAGGAGGGCGACACGGTCAAGGCCGGCCAGCCGATCCTGATCACCGAGGCCATGAAGATGGAGACCGAAGTGCAGGCGCCGATCGGCGGCACGGTCAAGGCCATCCACGTCGCCAAGGGCGACCGCGTCAACCCCGGCGAACTGCTGGTGGAGATCGACGGCTGAGTTCCAGTTTCTGAAAGTTTGAAAGGCGGTTTGGGGAGTCGAGAGACTCCCTTTTTTTTGCGTGCCGGTTTTGCGGCGCCTCTTCCTCAGCGCAGGCCGGCGAGGATCTCGAACGAGCGCAGGCGGTCGGCCGGCGCGTAGAGGTCGCCGGTGAAGATCAGCTCGTCGGCGCCGGTCTGCTCGAGCAGCACCTCCAGGCGCGCGCGGACCTTCTCTGGGCCGCCGATCACCGCCAGGCCGAGGAAGTCGCCGACCGCCGCCTGCTCCTGGCGACTCCAGCGGCCGGCCATCGACGGCACCGGCGGGCGCAGCACCCGGCTCTCGCCGCGGACCAGCGCCAGCGCCCGCTGGAGGGCGGTGGTGGCGAGGAACTCCGCTTCCTCGTCGCTGGGCGCGGCGATCAGCGGCACGCCGATCATCACGTAGGGTTTGTCGAGCACCGCCGAGGGCTGGAAGTTGTCGCGGTAGAGACGAATCGCCTGGTGCAGGTAGCGCGGCGCGAAATGCGAGGCGAAGGCGTAGGGCAGGCCCTTGCGCGCCGCCAGGCGGGCGCTGAACAGGCTGGAGCCGAGCAGCCAGATCGGCACCTCGGTGCCGGCCCCGGGCATGGCGATCACTCGCTGGCCGGACTGCACCGGGCCGAGCAGGGCCTGCAGTTCCTCGACGTCCGCCGGGAAGTCGTCGTCGCTGCCCAGGCGGTCGCGGCGCAGAGCGCGGGCGGTGAACGGGTCGGTGCCCGGCGCGCGGCCGAGGCCGAGGTCGATGCGTCCCGGATAGAGGGTGGCGAGGGTGCCGAACTGCTCGGCGACCACCAGCGGCGCATGGTTGGGCAGCATGATGCCGCCGGCGCCGACGCGAATTCGCGTGGTGCCCGCCGCCAGGTAGCCGATCAGCACGGCGGTGGCGGAACAGGCGATGCCGTCCATGTTGTGGTGCTCGGCCACCCAGAAGCGGGTGAAGCCCAGCGCTTCGGCGTGGCGGGCCAGCGCCAGGGAGTTCTGTAGGGCCTGGGTCGGGCCGCCGTCGTCGCGGATCGGCGCTAGGTCGAGAATGGAAAGTGCGGTGTCGGCCAGTCGTGGCATGGAAGTCTCCTCGAGTCGCCCCCGGGACTCGCCCGTCGGGGAAAAGGGGAGACTAAAGCAAAAGGCGGCGCCGGTGACTGCCGCCTTGCCCGGGCCGGCGGCCGGCCTCAGCTGTCGGTCAGGCGGAAGCCGATCTTGAGGGTGACTTGGTAGTGGCCGACTGCGCCGTTCTCGATGTGCCCGCGGGTCTCGACCACCTCGAACCAGTCCAGATGGTCGAGGGATTTCGAGGCCTCGGCCAGGGCATTGCCGATGGCGTCCTCGATGCTGGTGCGCGAGGAACCGACGAGCTCGATTTTCTTGTAGGTGTGGTGATCGGACATGGCCATCTCCTTGGTCTGAAAGGGGGCCGGTGCGCTTGGTGGCCCGGCTCGACAAGGAAACCATAGGGCGGTCCGGCCCGACAAGGAAAGCATCAGCTCTCCGCCGCAGGAGCGCGGGGCACTTCTTCCCCCGCCGTCGTCTGCTCCAGCCGTGCCTGCAGCCAGGCCGCCAGGCGCTGCGCGCGCCCGTCGCCCGGTCCGTGCCGCGCCGGCACCCACAGCGCCAGCTTCGCCGGCGTCTCGACGAACCCCCAGGGCGCCGCCAGCCGCCCGGCGGCCAGATCGTCGGCGACCAGTTGCTGCGGCGCGATGGCCACGCCGAGTCCGGCCACTGCCGCCTCCAAGAGGTAATAAAGATGCTCGAAGCCGGCGCCGTAGCGCAGCCCGGCCGCCGGCAGCCCCTGGCTCGCCGCCCAGCTCGGCCAGGCCTGCGGGCGCGAGGCGGTGTGCAGCAGGGCCTCGTCGAGCAGCGCCTGCGGCGGCGTCCGGCGCAGCGCGGCGAAGCGCGCATGGCGCGGGCTGAGCACCGGACCGATGCGCTCGGCGGCCAGCTCGAAGACCCGCATGTCGGCCGGCCACGGCGGCTCGGCGAACAGCAGGGTGGCGTCCAGGCCCGGCCGGCGCGGGTCCGGCCCGCCCTCGCTGGCGGAGAGCTGCAGGCGCAGCTCCGGCAGCTCGCGGTTGAGGCGATCCAGCCGCGGAATGAACCAGCGCGCCAAGAGGCTCCCCGGACAGCCGAGCACGAACGGCGCCTCCTCGGTGCGCCGCTTCAGCTCGGCGCAGGCGCCGTCCAGACGGGCGAAGGCGTCGCCGGCGGCATCCCGCAGCAGGATGCCGGCATCGGTGAGTTTTACGCCGCGCCCTTCCTTGACGAACAGCGCCACCCCCAGCGCCTCCTCCAGCGCGCGGATCTGCCGGCTGATCGCCCCGTGGGTGACGTGCAGCTCTTGGGCTGCCTGCTTGACGCTCTGCAGACGGGCGGCGGCCTCGAAGGCGCGCAGGGCGTTCAGGGAGGGCAGGTCCGGGTGCGCCATCGGTGAGTTTTCCTGACGTGTCAGGGCGATCTTATCGCTTTTCGCCGGGAGCGCCATTGGTTAACGTGTGACCATCGCAGGCGGATCACACCGGTAGGAGCGAGCTTGCTCGCGATCAGCGTCCTGCCAGGCCGGCACCAAGGTGGCGGTCACGACAGAGCATCGCGAGCCAGCTCGCTCCTACGAAAAGCGCACCACCTGTCCCTCCGCATACCCGGGAGCACCCATGACCGAGACTTCCTACCGCACCGGCCCCGACGACAAGGGCCTGTTCGGCCAGTTCGGCGGCCAGTTCGTCGCCGAAACCCTGATGCCGCTGATCAACTCGCTGGCGGCGGAGTACGAGAAGGCGAAGAGCGATCCGACCTTCCTCGAAGAACTCGCCTACTTCCAGCGCGACTACATCGGCCGTGCCAGCCCGCTGTACTTCGCCGAACGCCTGACCGAGCACTTCGGCGGCGCGAAGATCTTCCTCAAGCGCGAAGACCTGAACCACACCGGCGCGCACAAGATCAACAACTGCATCGGCCAGATCCTCCTGGCCAAGCGCATGGGCAAGCAGCGCATCATCGCCGAGACCGGCGCCGGCATGCACGGCGTGGCCACCGCCACCGTGGCCGCGCGCTTCGGCATGCAGTGCGTGGTGTACATGGGCACCACCGACATCGAACGCCAGCAGGCCAACGTGTTCCGCATGAAGCTGCTGGGCGCGGAAGTGATCCCAGTGGTCGCCGGCACCGGCACCCTGAAGGACGCCATGAACGAGGCGCTGCGCGACTGGGTGACCAACGTCGAGAGCACCTTCTACCTGATCGGCACCGCCGCCGGCCCGCACCCCTATCCAGCGATGGTCCGCGACTTCCAGTCGGTGATCGGCAACGAAGTCCGCGCGCAGATCATGGAAAAGGAAGGCCGCCTGCCCGACTCGCTGGTCGCCTGCATCGGCGGCGGTTCCAACGCCATCGGCCTGTTCCACCCCTTCCTTGATGACGCCAGCGTGCAGATCGTCGGCGTCGAGGCGGCCGGTCACGGCATCGACACCGGCAAGCACGCCGCCAGCATGGCCGGTGGCGCGCCGGGTGTGCTGCACGGCAACCGCACCTTCCTGCTGCAGGACGAGGACGGCCAGATCACCGACGCCCACTCGATCTCCGCCGGTCTCGACTACCCCGGCGTCGGCCCGGAGCACGCCTGGCTGCACGAGATCAAGCGCGTCGAATACGTGCCGATCACCGACCACGAGGCACTGGATGCCTTCCACCACTGCTGCCGCCTGGAAGGCATCATTCCGGCGCTGGAGTCGTCCCACGCCCTGGCCGAAGCCTTCAAGCGCGCGCCGACGCTGCCGAAGGATCACCTGATGGTGATCAACCTGTCCGGCCGCGGCGACAAGGACATGCAGACCGTGATGCACCACATGCAGGAAAAACTGGAGAAGCACGCATGAGCCGCCTGCAGACCCGCTTCGCCGAACTGAAGCACGCCAACCGCGCCGCCCTGGTCACCTTCGTCACCGCCGGCGACCCGGACTACGCCGCCTCCCTGGCCATCCTCAAGGGCCTGCCGGAGGCCGGCGCCGACGTGATCGAACTGGGCATGCCCTTCACCGACCCGATGGCCGACGGCCCGGCGATCCAGCTGGCCAACATCCGCGCCCTCGGCGGCAAGCAGAACATGGTGAAAACCCTGCAGATGGTGCGCGAGTTCCGCACCGGCAACCAGGACACCCCGCTGGTGCTGATGGGCTACTACAACCCGATCTACGCCTACGGCGTCGCACGCTTCATCGCCGACGCCAGGGAGGCCGGCGTCGACGGCCTGATCGTCGTCGACCTGCCACCGGAGCACAACGACGAGCTGTGCGACCCGGCCCAGGCCGCCGGCCTCGACTTCATCCGCCTGACCACCCCGACCACCGACGACGAGCGCCTGCCGGTGGTGCTCGCCGGCAGCTCCGGCTTCGTCTACTACGTCTCGGTGGCCGGCGTCACCGGCGCCGGCGCCGCCACCCTGGCGCACGTCGAACAGGCCGTCGCCCGCCTGCGCCGCCACACCGACCTGCCGGTATGCATCGGCTTCGGCATCCGCAGCCCGGAACACGCCGCCAGCGTCGCCCGCCTGGCCGACGGCGTGGTGGTGGGCTCGGCGCTGGTCGACCGCATCGCCAAGGCTGCCAGCAAGGAGCAGGCGGTGGGGGATGTGCTGGGGCTCTGCCGCGAACTGGCCGAAGGCGTGCGCAGCGCCCGCCGGTAAGCGCGTTTGCGGCAAGAAAAAGCCGCTGCCTCCTCGCGGAAGCAGCGGCTTTTTGTCGAAGAAGTTGGCGGCTCAAGGCAGGCCAGAGTCTGTTCCCATGCCAAGGCAGGCAGACGGTCATTGACGAGGTAAGGATTATTCCTTACTTTTGGCCGAAATCAGGAGGGTTCCAGCATGGCCAGCATTCATGGCGTCGCCACCATTACCGCCAAGGGGCAAATCACCCTGCCCAAGTCGATCCGACAAGCGCTGGGCGTGGATCTGGGCGGCAAAGTCGCGTTCGATCTGGTGGGCTCGCAGGTCATCGTCTCCCGTGTCGCGGATGAGGATCACGACGATCCTGCAATTGCCAGTTTTCTCCGTCTGCTGGAGCAGGACATTCGATCCGGGCAGCACATGACGGCCCTGCCGGATGATCTTGCTCGTTCGATGCTGGCCAGCCTGGATAGCCCCATCGACATCGACGAGGAAATCGATGGCGATGTGGCATTGTGATTCGGCGCCACGGGTGGACTCTGCTCTTCCATCAATGCCTGATCGAGCAACTCCGCTCCCTGGAGGCCGCCGTCAAGCGTGCCCGAGTACAAGACCCCGCCGGTCATGAATCGAATGCCAACACCAAGCTGTTTGGCGCGCTGTCGAAACTGATTCTGGACGTCGTTCCAAGCGATCCGGGGCGCGACGAGTACCGGCAGGGCAACACCATGGGCACGGCCTTCCGCCATTGGCGCCGGGCCAAGATCGGTCGGCGCTTTCGCCTCTTCTTCCGCTTCGACTCCAAGGCCCGGATCATCGTCTTTGCCTGGGTGAACGACGAGAACACCCTGCGTTCCTCGGGCAGCAAGACCGACCCATATAGCGTCTTTCAGAAAATGCTCCAACGCGGCCATCCACCGAATGACTGGGCTGCCCTGCTGGAGGCCAGCAAGGCTGACTGGCGAGAGTGACTCGTGGACTGTCCGGTGGCGGCGGGCTATTGCAACCCGATCTGCAGCGATGGCATCGACCGCTTCGTCGCCAACACATGGCAACCAATGGAAAGCCGGCATGGTGCCCCTGGAGCAGGTCGAACAGGCCGCGACCGGCATACGGGCCGCTATACCGATGTCGGCTTCGGCTTCGGCATCCGCAGCCCGGCTCGGCTTTCTCCTGCTGGTTTTCCATCGGTAAAACCTTAGTTATACTTTCGGAAAACCTGAGGAGGCTCACGCTATGGGTACCGTTGCACTGCGCCGCTCCGGCGGATCGCTGATTCTGGCCGTGCCGGCGGCCTTCGCCGCGCAGAACCAACTGTCGGCCGGCTGCCAGATGGTCTGGAAGATCGAAGGGGACGCCCTGGTCATCAAGCCGGCCCGCAAGAAACCGACCCTGGCCGAACTGATCGCCGAAACGCCGAAAGAGGCCCGCGCAGAGGGCTGGGATGCCATGCCGGCGGCCGGGGACGAGCAATGGTGAAGCGCCCGCCCGCCGTTCCGGGGCGCGGCGAAATCTGGCACCTGAATTTCGACCCTTCCACCGGGCGCGAGATGCTGGGCGAGCACTATTGCCTGGTGTTGTCGAAGCGCGAATTCAACGAAGCGTTCGGACTGGCCCTGGTCTGCCCGATCTCCCAGGGTGCGGCGCAGCAGGCGCGCAGCCATGGATTTTTGATCACCCTGATGGGAACGGGGACCGACACCCAGGGAAATATCCACAGCCATCAGGTTCGTACCTTGGATTGGCGGGTACGCCGGGCCACCTTCAAGGAAAAGGCGCCGGACGAGATTGTGCAGCAGGTGCTGGATTGTGTGGGGGCTTTGTTGGAGGAGTAGAGGTGATTTTGGAACACGTCGAACAAGCCCTTGCCTAGACAACGTGGTGCTGGAGCGGCGCTAGTTGATCGCATTGCCAAGACTGCCAGCAAGTAGCTGGCGGCGGGAGATGTGTTGGGATTGTGTCGAGAGTTGGCTGAGGCGCGTGCAATTAAAGTTGTCCTACAAAACTCAAGGCAATAATAAATAGCTGCTTTTTAATGGATTTTATATTGACTTTTATTGCATTTTGCAGGCATGCCGGAGAGTATGGGAGATATTTTAAGTTTGCCACTTGTAACTGTAATGTCAGGGGTTTTTTTGATTTTCTTGCGGCTTGCGATTAAGGATTTACATGGAACTGAACGCTCAAACAAGATCTGTTAACGAAGTATTCTCACCAAATAAGGTTTATATTGTTCCTAGGGCCTGTTGACGATTCACATGGGGAGCCACAGGAACCCACAAGCCATGGCCACCATGCTCTCGTAATTTCGCTTCAGCTTGTCGTAGCGGAACGCCACGGCGCGGTAATGCTTCAGCCGTGCAA